>Ga0265297_10002412_pt1 | contig 38154 bp, 37 predicted proteins | sample Munlanlwell13791_FD_192502 | JGI IMG/M metagenome (GOLD analysis project Ga0265297, IMG submission 192502) | Leachate microbial communities from a municipal landfill in Southern Ontario, Canada - Leachate well 137-91 | ecosystem: Engineered > Solid waste > Landfill > Unclassified | place...
GGGGATCTGTTTGGGGTCTGGCAGGATATCCCGATTATCTATTTAGCGACTAGGGCCGGTCAGAAAGCTATCAGAAATAATACTCATTTTAGATTAGACGTTGACTATTTGATTAGAATCAGCTCAGAATTAAGCAACGAATGGGGCTTACGTTATTTTGGCGATTGGCATTCACATCATAAACTAGGATTATATTCTCCAAGTACTGGCGATCGCGAGAGGGTTAAACGGCTGGCAGAGAAGAATAATTTCGGAGAGATGATAGAATTTGTAGCGACTTTTTCAAATGAATCAAAAAAGAACAGAGTTATCCAGGTTCACCCCTTTATCTACAAAAATTTTCCTGCCACAAACCCTTCTGAGTTATCTTTAGTCGTTCTAAAAGGCTTAAGTCCAGTTAGAGAAGCGTTGATGGCCAGGAGAAGAATGCCAGAACAGCAACTGGATTCATATTCGATATTTAAGATAGATAAAATAGAGCTTCCAAAAGAACTGCTTGGTCGTATATCTGGAAACGAAGGTAATCCACAAAAAATAATATCCGATAAAGTATTATTAAACGCAGGAATAGAATTTAAGAGCGTTTCCTCTAAAGATATTGAAATACATCAGACCGAATTTGGCCATATTCTTGTTATCCCTGTTAGAGATGAACAACACATCGCATTTGCATTAGACAATACTTGGCCTCATAAGGTATTACAGGTTGATTGGATTGACAGAAAAATAGGTAAATCTACCGAGCTGGATATAAAGGACACCGAATTGTCCTTAGTGGATTTGGATAAGATGATCCAGTGCTATAAATCAGTTAAAGAGAACAAGGCATGACTTTATTGGAAAGATTAAATTTGGAAAATCAGATATTAATCCGAGATGGCATGTCGCAATTTTTGGTTAGGTATTATCAACCCGGGAATTTTTATTACATATATGGAGATTATACATCGAATAGCGGAAGGAGCTATACGATTTGGTGCAGAATGCCGGATTATTATCCAACCGTCTGCCCCAAGGTTTATGTCCATAAGCCTAATCCTTTGATTGGCTATGGGGGTGTTTCCATAAATAGCTATAAAGTATCTCATAGCATGCATACTTTGGAAAATGACAGCAATGGCGAAGTCCAGATTTGCCATTGGAGACAAAGTCGATGGGATAGCAGCATTACTTTGAATAAAGTAATGCTAAAAGCAATGTTATGGTTTGAAGCTTTTGAGCAACACCTGGCAACAGGCCAGCCTATAGACAATTTTGTATCTACCATGAAGGAAGCGTAGGGGTAAAAGATGGATTCACAAAAAGAGCAAATACGAGAAGCAATGCAGTCGATTGCAGCGCGTCGACAAGGCCACAATAAGCTGGTCTACGATAAGACAAAGAAGACGATAGTGGCTGTTTCGGCAACGGATTATACAACAACGGGCTTAAATATTTCGGCAGAAGAGGCCGATATGTTTATTTGAGATGATTACTATACCTTCGGAATATATAAATAATAACTGGAAGAAACTTATTGATACTAAAATTCTGCCAGTCACTTTATCAGAATGGGACGGCGGGGATGCTTATTCGCTGAGTTCAATGAGTGCGTGTCCGAGCCAAAAAGAAGTTTACGGGGCAATAGTTATCGGCGAATTTGATACTAAGGAATATCAAATTGTGATTCAGTTAATAAAGGTTTCTGGTGAGCAGCCCTTTGATTATGTATCACCGACAGGCGAGAAATTTAAAGCGGTTTCATATTCTAATGCGGGCAAAACAAAAGATGAAAAAATAGTTACGCATATAGTTAATGTTGGCTGTGAAATTTTGTCAAGACATCACGGCTTAATCGAAACGGGCCTGCTAAAGGATAGCTCTGTTTTAATACTCGGGCTGGGGACAGGAGGGATTCAAATTGCTATTAATCTTGCAAAGTGTGGCGTTGGAAATTTCCACCTCGTTGATCCTGACAGGCTTGAGATTGGAAATATATGCCGACACCAGGCTGGTATATCTCATATTGGCAGAAAAAAAGTTCTTGTAGCTAGAGATTTACTATTAGAAAAGAACCCTGATATTAAAGTTTACTCATATCCAATCAAGGCGGATGAAACTACCAAGGACAAGATACAAGAAATAATCAAAGGCGTGGATTTAATTATATGCGCTACAGATAACCGGGAAAGCAAGTTATTGATTAACGCTATTAATATAGATTTCAAAAAGCCTATACTTTTCTCAGGAGCATTCCGTAGGGCGTATGGAGGACAGGTGCTTAGAGTATACCCCGGGGAGACTGCCTGTTATCACTGTTTTCTATTAGGTATGCCTGACGTTGAAACGGATCAAGAGATTTCATCAATTGCCAATGCTAATGATATTGCATATTCTGATATGCCAGTGCCAATTGAACCTGGTTTGGCAATAGATGTTGAGCCTATTGCTACCATGACTTCAAAATTGGCCTTGCAAGAGTTGATAAAAGGTAAAGATTCTACATTGCATATTCTGGACAAGGATTTTTCAGCAAATTGGTATTTTTGGATTAATCGTCCGGAACCCAATACAAAATATTCAGCCTTTCCTCCATTAAGTGATAGTATTGATGAAATGACAATATTGCGCTGGTACGGTGTATTTTTTGATAAAGACGAAGCCTGTCCTACTTGTGGTAATTTTGAGAAGACTTTGCGAGAACAATATAGTCTTGAACCAAATGAAAATGCTCAACCGGAAAGCTCTTCATTACCACCAGATATTAAGCTATAAGGAGTTTTGACAATGGAGATGAATTCGTACTTTGATGGCCTATTAGCAAGTATTGAGCCAGATCCCAATAATGTTAAATTGGCAAAGAAATCTCATGAGGAAATAAGGGATTTCTTGGCAAAAGATGATGAGATTTCAAAAGCCAACCCGGAAACATTCCTTTCCGGTTCATATGCAAGGGAGACGGCGGTCAATGATATTAAAGATGTTGATATAATTTTAATTATTGACTTAGATCGCAGCATTACAGAACCGGAGGTTACCTTAGCTTGGGTGGAGGCTTCACTGCAAAAAAATTATTCAAAGGTAAAAAGACAAGGAAGATCGGTGAATGTTATTAACGATAAAGGGTTTAGCCTGGATGTTGTTCCTGCAACTCCAATTTCAAGTCGTTCTGGTCCTTTATGGATTCCAGACAGAGAAGCTAAAGCGTGGGTGGCAACCCATCCAAAGGCGCAAATCGCATTCTCTACTGAAAGAAATAAAGCTACCGAGGGCTGTTATGTTCCTTTGATTAAAATCATTAAATATTGGCGGGATAGATTGTCAAGTGAAAGTGCCAGGCCAAACTCCTATATAATCGAAAGCTTACTTGCTCAATGCCTGATATCGGAGCCTTCTTCATATGGGGATGCTGTTAAGAATATCTTTAGCCATATTTATCTTACCTATCAGAGTTATTTAACGGCGGGAAGTGTCCCGAATATTAGCGATCCTGCATATTCCAGTGTTAATGTCGCAAAGCGGTGGGAATTTGAAGAGTTTTCGGCTTTTATGGCAGAAGTAAAAAATGGTTATTCTACGGCTAAAGAAGCTTTGGAATCTGAAGATGAGGCAGAGTCTATTAAATTATGGAAAAAACTTTTTGGAACTAAATTCTCTTCACCTAGCTGAGAAAGTAAAGGAACCCAATAAATGAAGAAAAAAAATCGTATTGATATCAGAAAGATTTTTCTTGGTCTTCAGGATCAAATGCATGCAAAGCTTTCATTAAACCGCCGTATTATTTGTCATCCTACAACAAAGGGAGATGCTTCTGAGCTTGAATGGGTTGATATGCTTTCTACCTATTTGCCGAGAAGATATCAAGTTGATAAGGCATTTGTTATTGATTGTAAAGGAAATATTAGCGAGCAAATCGATATAGTGATATTTGATAGGCATTATTCACCTTTTTTGCTTAGACAGAACGGTGCTACTTATATTCCTGCAGAAAGTGTTTATGCTATAATCGAAGTTAAACCTATTCTAACTAGTGCAAATATCAGCTATGCCTCAAAGAAGGCCTCTTCTGTAAGAAGATTGAAAAGGACGACTGCTAAAATAGTTCATGCTGGCGGAGAGATTGACAAGCCTAAAAAGCCCTTTGATATTTTGGCTGGAATTTTAACCATAGAAGGGAAATGTACTGCCCAAATGGAGAAGCAGCTGAAAAATTTAAGGAAGGAAGGGTTTCTTAATTTTGGGTGTTCGCTTAATAAGGAATCGTTTTGGTTCAAAAGAGATTCCGCGGGCAGTCTGATTTTAGAAAATAGTAAGCAGGGCGAAGGGCTGATATTCTTTTTCTTGAATCTTTTGTCAGAATTGCAACAACTTGGCACTGTATCTGCGATGGATATACAGTGTTATATTGAGAAATTTAAGAAGGATTAATCTTTTAGCAACAGACTTTAACTCTATGAACGATAAAGAGAAGTATAAAAAACAGATTGAGAAGCTTATTGAAAATGGTAAAAAATTTCGCAGTCAAACTATCACAAAACAACCATTTATAGATGCCGGTCTTGATTTCGATCTCATTATATCGAGATTAATCCAAAAAGGTTATGTTACTCGAGATTATCGGGTAAGTATGGGGTTCAAAGAACTAGACGATGAATTTAAAAGCTGGTTCCCGAATTTAACCGAAGGATTTCGCGGACAACTTGCTGAAATAGAAAGAATTTTACATGAGGCGCGTGGCCGACAGATGGTCAGATTAGATTTAATGGCAGATTGTGAATATTGGTTTTCACAAATAATTACATTTATTCAGAAAATTACAGCCTTGGATAGATATTTTTATGACGAGGCCACTAAAATCATTAATGGAAGTAAGCGACAGGGTGGCATATTTTGTCAAAATATTGAAATGATGATAGGATTCCTTAAGCATTTATACGATGCCATAGATAACGATCTTCTAATTAAGATGGAAAATGAATTAACTGCCGCAGATTTTAATAAATTTATGGAACATGCAACATATTATTATGACCAAAAAAGAAAAATGGAATCTTCCATAATTGCTTCTGCAATATTTGAAGATTCTATAAAAAAGGTTGCTACTAAAAACGGCATACAAGACTTATCTAAGCTTGATTCTGTAATAAGTGCTCTCCAAACGCAAGGAATAGTAACTCCAACCGAGGCAAAAAAACTTAGATATTATGCAGGCGTCCGAAATAGCGCCTTACACGCTTCCTGGGATGAGTTCGCTTTAGATGACGTTAAAGATTTAATATCCGGAACTTCTAAATTGATTGAAAATTATTTAATGTCCTAAATTAATGATTGTGGCGATTAGGGATTAAGGGGCAACAGCGGGTATTAAAAGGTTAAGCCTTTGGCAATAGGCGTTCAATCTCGTTTCGGCGCTCTTTCTCGGTTTTGAGGCGGGAAATTTTTAGCAGCCTTCTGCCATTGAAGACTTTTAGTGTTTCTTGATCGTTACATAGTTTCATATCTTCAATGAAGTCCGGAGGCAGCTTGTTGACTATTTTGAGCAAGTGTGCTAACTTGGATTCCGAGATGTTTAGCTCTTTACGAGTTTGTGCCCAGGTTATTCTTGTATGGCCGCCATTGATGAAGGCCTTGATTTTTAGGGCCTCTACTATGGTATTTTGGTAAATAGGCGGCATACGTATAGGCTTTGGAGGCAGGGGATCGACCAAACTGAGCAAAATTCTCTTGCTTCGCCGGATGTCCATCTTCACAACTAATTGCACTACTTGAGGTTGTGGGGTGCGGCTGGTGACAATGCTGGGCAGCCAAAAAATAAATTCGCGCGGGTGGTGGAATGGCAGACACATACGTTTGAGGGGCGTATGCCGCAAGGCGTGAGGGTTCAACTCCCTCCCCGCGCACCAATTATTCTTGGATGAAAATAGATCTTTCCCGTCTACAATACATGCTCTTTAATGACTTCGATGATTTTATCTTTACCGTCTTCGGGGTTATTATACTTTTCGTGTTGGCTTGGAGGTTGTTTGGCTTTACGAATTGCAGACATTGCGGAAAGCTCTTGAGCAGAAGACGCCTAATCTGTCCTAATTGTTCATCCCGCCTGAGAAAATAACATTAATTATGCCTTCCGACGAGTTAAAATAAAAGCAGCGATAAGAATAAAAATAAAAGGTGAGGTAATAAGAAATATTCCGAAGAAATCCACTGGCATTTGGCCGCTTATTAACGTAATAAGCAATACGATCAACATTCCCGCCCCCAAAAGCGCACAAATTATTCCTATTAACGAAATCAAATCATTCATAAAATGGTAGGTTATTTTCTTTTGTCTTTGACGTAATTAGAGCGCTCAAGGCTTTTGGCATGCTCTTTTAATTCTACGCCAATTTCACTTATTTCGGCTACATGATTGATAGAGTGGGTTTCATTTGTGACTACGCCTATGGATAGTGAGATAAGGGGAAATCTTTGTTCTACGCCTTTGCGGTCTTTTGCCATAATGTAACCATTCGTGCGGTCTTCCTGGCTATAAAATTTCGGGGCCGTCTCTTCAAAATCTTGAATAATCTTTTTGCAAATTCCGTCTACGCGTTCGGGAGTAGAGACAAAGACAAAATCATCTCCTCCGATGTGGCCAACGAAATCATCGGCATTGCCCTTAGTTTTTATAGCCTTGATTAGAATCCTCGCTGTTTCTTTTATAACTTCATCTCCGTGTTCAAAGCCGTATTTATCGTTATAGGCTTTGAATTTATCCAAATCTACATACCCCACAGCAAATAAACCCTGCTTATCAAGCCGGCTCTGTAGTTCATCAAAGATTGAGACATTCCCGGGCAATTTTGTTAAAGGATTGGCATCAAGTTCTCTGGAGGTGCGCCTCAAGACCATTTTTACCCGGGCGATAAGCTCTTTGGGCTCAAAGGGTTTGACAATATAATCATCCACGCCTGCCTCAAGACCGGCTACCTTATCTGTGACTTCGCCTTTTCCGGTAACCATGATTATTGGCACATGTTGTAGCAGTATGTCTTTTCGCAGTTCCATGCAGACTTGGCGTCCATCCATCTTGGGCATTTTATAGTCCAGGATAATTAAATTCGGAGATTTAGTTTTGGCTAGTTCCAATGCTTGTTCTCCGTCGTGAGCTTCAATGACTTCAAAATTAGCTTCGGTTAAAACTATCCTTAAGATATCTAAAATATCAGGATCGTCGTCTGCTGTTAGAATTTTTGGTTTTAACATAATTTTTATGCTTTAGGTAAGGTAAAGCTAAAACAGCTTCCCTTGTCGGGTTGGCTCTCTACCCAGATTTTGCCTTGGTGCGCCTCAACGATATATTTTACTAATGTCAGGCCCAGGCCTGAACCTTTAAGCGATTGGTTTATAGTATTATCCACGCGATAGAACTCAGAAAATATCTTTTCTTTGGCATCTTGGGGGATGCCGATGCCGGTATCCTGGACATCAATCTGTATTTTTTCATCTATTTCTTTGGCGCGGACCGTTATCTTGCCTTTTTCCGGAGTGAATTTTAAAGCATTGCCCACAAGATTGATAAACACTCTTTCTATCTGGCTATGGTCAATGTATATCTTAGGCAAAGAATCGGGAATATCAAGAATTAATTCTATTTGTTTTTGTTTAATTTGAGGAGAAAGAAGATCAGCCACATTTTCTACTATGTCTTTTATATTCTCAGCGTCGAACTTCATTTCGATCCTGCCGGATTCTATTCTGGCGATGTCCAGAAGGTCGTTGATTAATCTTACCAGGCCGTCGCTATGTTTATTGATTTTCTCCAGTCTCTCTTTAACAAAATCAGGGATATTTCCTATTTTTTCGTCGATAAGAATTGAGGCGTAGCCTTTTATAGACGTTAGAGGCGTTCTAAGCTCATGCGAAACCGCCGAGACAAAGTCGGATTTCATTTTACTGATTCTTTTTACTTCTTCCAAGGCATCGGCGAGCTCTTTGGTCCTTTCTTTGATCTTGGCTTCAAGTTCATGATGAGAGCTATAGACTTGTTCGAAGAGCCTTGCGTTTTCAAGTGATTGGCCGAATTGGGTAGCCAGAATAGAAACCGTTTCTTCCTCTCCCTCAGTTAATATAGAAGAGGAGGATTCGTTACCGACGAACAATGCCCCTTCAATTCCGTCCTGAGTGATGATTGGAGCAATAATGAAATAAAGCACGCCCAAGGAAGATGCGATTCTGTTTCTGTTGGAGTCAGAAATATTAATGGAAGATAATACGCTGCCTTCTTTGGTAACTTTGTCTAGGGCGGCATCGTGCTCAAATAGACGAAGAATTCTTTCTAGTTCTGGATCCGGATAACCGCGGGACATTTTAAAATCCAGCCCTTTTTGTTTATCCTGCATAATAATGAAACACTTTTCAAATCCCAGCTCTGAGGCTATTGATTGAGAGCGCCTAAATATTTCTTTTTCGTCAAGCGTTGTGCTTAACAGGCGCGAAATTTTCTGCAGAGTAAACAGGGCGGTGATTTTCTTATCCAGTTCTTCTTGGGTTTTGTTTAATTCCAGGTCGGTTTTGACTATAAGTTTTGCCTGTTCGTCCAGCTGGTCAAAGGATTTCTTTAATTTATTTAAGGATTGCTTTAGTTGATTTGTCTGTTTGGATTTCTCAGCCAGGATAACGCCCATGCAGATAACGGCAAATACCGCCAGGAATCCGATGATATTCAGGATTCTTTGGAAATCCACGCTCAACATCATGCTTGTTAAGAAATCTTGTAGCAATTCCTGCATATTTTATTATCCAATCGCTAATACAGCGATAGCCTCGTTATGAAAATAGCTTGTTCCTCTAAAGCCCATTGCTTTTAAAGGAGCGATTTCGCCATAGCTATAAAATCCCACAATAGGGATATTTTTGCCCAAGACTTCCTTTACGGCATCGATTTCGCTGGAGGCAAACCTCCCCATGAGTTTCAGGCGCGCAGCAGAATCGAATATTATTATAAGACTTGCGGGCTTATCTTTCAATCCTTTCTTTGCTTCTTTAGCCGCATCCCTAGCTGCCTGTATACAGAAATCTTTGCTTCCCAGCATCAAATTTATTTCCGCTCCCGTCGGCACATCACCCTGGCATATAAGAGATCCGTCATCTGTAGTCTCCAAGATATTGCGCAGGATAAACTCGTCTTCGCCCGGAATATTTATTCCGATAGGATAAAGTATTGTTAAGCGCGATAGCCTTGTCTTTTTTAATTCTGTGATATCATCGCCAAAATATTCTTCATACATGTTAATTGCCGGTTCGTTATTTATCTTTTTGATAACATTGGCTTCGGAATCCGTCACTAACCTTGGCTTTCCTATTGGTTTCCAGCCGTGTTTTATGCCAAAGCCAAATCCGGAGTTTAAGCCTAATAGAATTCCCACAGCAGAGTTTGCAAAAGCATTATTTTGATAATATTGGTAGGTTTTTGTAAACCTTAGATTATCGCTTGAGGCAGCTCCTATAAGAGGGAAGCTTCTTCCCAGAATATCCTCGACACCCAGTATTAATTCAGACGAATTTTTTATTAATCCGTCACTAAACATTATAAATATATCGCGGCTGGCTGTCTTAAAATTAGCCAGAGACATTTTGGCTAATTCTTGACCGGCCGTTCTTATGTTTTTTTCGTTTAGATTGCTACAACAACCTAGTCCAAGCTTAATAGAATTTGATTTGATGGCTAGGATGCTAAGCCCGCGCTCCTCGATTGTCCTAGGCATGATAATGCCCGATCCAGAACAACCTATGATTTTTGCCTCGGGCATTATTTGCCTGGTGCCCTTGATGACATTTTCTGGGTTATAATGGACGGAAGAAAAGATTAAAACAAGGTCTGTATCTTGTTGCTTGGTTGCGGCTTTAGCCAATATGGCGGCTTCCCTAGCTGCGCGGAAAGAATCTTTTTCTCGGCTGGTGCCAACGCCAATCCATTGGGACATAATTTTCCTTTTATACCTTTTAGAATTTTTTCTAAACGGCGTTTGGTTTTATTCTATTCGTTAAATACGGCAGTGTCAACATTTTTATTGCATTAATTGGGATGTTTTGATAGAATTGAGGCAATTAATTACAGGTTTTTAAGCAAAAATTATAAGCTTCAGATTGTAATGTTGCTTTTTTCTTTTTGATCTTTGAATTTTTCTGGCCCCATCGTCTAGCCTGGCCTAGGACGTCAGCTTCTCAAGCTGAAGACACGAGTTCAAATCTCGTTGGGGCTACCATTTGCTATATTAAGGTAGATTTTGTAAAAAAATATTTAATTTATTAAATTTTTGCTTGCATTGGCAAATAATCATTGTTATAATAACTTTCAATAAGCTAGGAAAGGAATAGAGATGAAAGATCTTTATTATAAAAAAGTTAAGATTGTATTCATATGTTTAGTTATTTTATCTTTTTATCTTATCAGCTGCGATAAACTACCTTTTAAAATTCCTTTTTTTGGTTCTAAAGATGCGACTGCCCCCCAGAAACAGGAATCCTCGCCAGTGAAAGTCACCGGAACGATAATCGCCAAGGTCAATAACTTACCTATAACCCTAGAAGATTTAAATGAAGATATAGAGAGCTATAATAATTTGGTTGCCCAAGATAATCCGCAGCTTAAAATCACCACCAAAGAACAAAAAATAGATTATCTCAAGAATGAAATGATACGCCGCAGCTTGATTTACCAAGACGCTTTAAAAAGGGGCTTGGACAAAAAAGAGGACATAGCTAGAATTTTAGAGAAGACCAAGCAAGACCTTTTAGTCGTCGAGATGGTAAGGCAAGAAGCAGAAAATGTGGATGCCACTACCCAGGAGATAAACGATTATTATAATAATTATAAGGATCAACTTAAGGAACCAGAAGAGCGCCAGATACGAGAAATAGTTGTCCCTACGGAATTTGAGGCTAAAGAGATTTTAATCCAGCTTCTTCAAGGCGGAGATTTTGCAACTATTGCCAGCCAGCGTTCCAAGTCAGCCAGCAGCAAAAATGGCGGAGACCTTGGTTTTATTAAGAAAGGAACAAAGAACTTCAAAGAGTTTGATGATATTGCCTTTTCCGATACCTTGGAAGCCGGGAAAATCAGCAACATATTTAAAGGCTCCGACGGTTATTATATTATAAAATTAGAAGCTAAGCGCGGCGGAAAACAAATGACGCTTTCCGAGATGTGGGACGACATAAAAAGAGCGCTTATTTTCTTGAAACAACAGCAAAAAATTGAAAACATTATTAACCAGCTTACTGCAAGCGCCAAAATTGAAGTTTACGAAGGGGCGATACAATAGTGAATAAACGCCTAAGCTTGATAATCGGCGCAGTTTTAGCCCTTTTGGCTGTTTTTTTGGTTAGAATTTATTTGAATCAGCAACGCGAAATCATCAGGATCCAGGAAGAGAGAAAAACAGAGCGGGTCAAAGAAAACCAAGTACCTATTTTAATAGCCAAGGTAGACATCGCTCCCAATACGCTTCTTGAGCCGTCCATGTTTGACGTGGCAATTGCCCCGGCAAATCAAATTCCTCCCCAAGCAGTAACTTCTTATGATCAGATACTGCAAAAAGAAGCAGTGGCTCCTATAGCAAAGGGTGAGCCCATACTATTTACCAAACTTTTAGAAACTACAAGAAGAAAAGCCTCTGGAACAAAAGGAGAATTTTCTTTATCAACAGCCACTCCTTCTGGTAAAAGAGCTGTGACTATACCCGTCGACAACATTGCTTCCGTCGGCGGCATGATTAAGCCGGGGGACAATGTTGATGTGGTATGTTTATTGTCAGTGCCCGAGGATACAACTGGCAAGAAGAAGGCAGAAAAAAGAGAGGTCATTCTGCCGCTTTTCCAGAATATTTTAGTTTTGGCTGTAGGTTCCGACATAGTGGGAGAGGCAGATGATGAAGTGGAAGTTCCTCAAAAAGGCAAGGCACCTCAACCAAGAGAAAGGGCTTCTTCCGCCAAGATTATGACGCTTGCTCTTACGCCGCAGGAAGCAAATATTATTGCATTTGTGCAGGAGCAAGGCAAGATTCGTCTGGTATTGCGTTCACCAGAAGACGCTGTAATAGACAAGGACGTAAAGCCCATAAGCTGGGAGACTTTATTTAGGCTTTTGAGGCAGGACGAGTCTGGCAAAGACATAAAAACAGATGATTTTGCTCCCAAAGATACAATAGAGATTTACCGAGGAATGAAAAGAGACGTTATCCCTCTGACCGAGTAAGGAGAAGGATGCTTATAGTATTGGAGAATTTATTTTCTAAGTCGCGTAAAAAGGCAGCGAGCCTTGTTTTGCTTATTTTGTTTATCACCTTACCCTTGGTCATTAATGCTGAAGAATTTTCCATCGATGACTACGATACAGACAATGTTGAACAGTTATTCTTGGGCGAGACAAAGCTTTTTACCGTAAAAAAACCCCGCAGAATTGTAGTTGGTAACCCCAGTATTATTGACGTCAGCAAGGCATCCGAAGATACAATTATTTTGGTAACTAAAGCCGTAGGAATGACCACTTTTATCTTTTGGGATGTTTTTGGCGAGCATCCTTATCGTATAAGGGTTTTAACCGAAGATATGACCGAGGCAAAGAGGCGCGTCGATAAACTCATCGCAGAACTCAAACTTAAAGAGGTATATACAAAAGCCAATGACGAAGAAGGAAAAGTTCTTCTATTGGGTTATGTAAGAAACCAGGCTGAGAAAGACCGCATAGACTCCGCCTTGGATGTGTTAAAGAAAAAAACATTAGACCTTATTCAGATAAAAGATGAGGGCGTGGTAGAGATAGAGGCCCGAGTTCTGGAATTAGATAAAGACGCTTCCAGAACGCTGGGTTTTGATTTACCGGGTGCATTGACCATGACGGAATGGTCAGGGCCGACTCAAGCTAGCGGTCCTGAGACCGCCTTTACAGGCTATGGCGGTGCTTTCCATATTTCTGATTGGGGGCGCAGTGCGCTAACCCATACTTTGAGCTTTCTTGTTCAAGAAGGTAAGGCGCGTATACTTTCGCAGCCTAAACTTGCCTGCCTCAGCGGTAAAGAGGCGGAATTATTAGTCGGCGGAGAAAAACCGGTCTTCACCACCGCGGTTCAGGCAACAGCAGGATCGTCAACGACCGTAGAATACAAAGAATACGGCATAAAGCTGAATATAAAACCAACAATCATGGATAAAAACAGAATCAATGTAGTTTTAAATATAGAAGTAAGCGAAATTGGGTCAGCCGAGACCATTGGAGACCCTAATGCCCCTTCGGCAAAGGCGTATCCTTTGCAAAAACGCAATATTTCTACCGAGCTATTTCTTAACGACGGACAAACTTTAGCTATCGGCGGCTTAATAAAATCAAAGAAGGAAGAGGATATAAAAAGGACGGCCGGTCTGAGCGAGATTCCCATTATAGGAGCCCTTTTTAGAAAAAAGACCACTAAATGGGGTGGCGGCCAGGGTGAAAGAGGAGATGTAGAATTATTTATAACACTCACCCCTAGTATTGTAAGCACTTCAGAAGCCTCAATAGAAAACATATTGCTTCCCCAGACATCGTCGGAAATAAAGGGAAACCTCTCTGATAATTTAAAGGCTTATATAAGGAATCTACAATCAAAGATTATAAATGCTGCTTATTATCCGCCAGACGCAAGAGAGTTGGGTTGGGAAGGCACTGTAAAGCTGAGCCTCCTTGTTTTAAGTGACGGAGAGCTTAAAGAGGCAATTATATCACAGTCATCCGGCTATAAGATATTGGATGAGGCAGCGCTGGATGCAGTGTTAAGGCAGGCCCCGTTCCCTTCCTTTCCATCGCGGGTTGAAGCGAGGGAACTAAAAATAGAAGTTCCTATTACCTATCGTAAAGATAATTAAACAAGGCTTATGGTAAAAGCAAAAACAATAGTCGTCTTTAGCATAAAAGGTGGCGTGGGTAAAACATTTCTCGCCGCTAACCTAGCAGCTACCCTAAGCAAAGGAAAATATAAAAAAGTTCTCCTGATAGATTTTGATATCCATGTAATCGGCGATATGGCCAGGATGTTAGATTCCTCGCCCACCAAGTCGGTAGCCGACATAATGGAGCTATTAAAAGCCTCAAGCCATTCCATAAATCTTCAAAACTACTTAATTCATACCGCGTCAAATGTTGATTTCTTAGCCGGTATTTTAAGGCCCCAACAGGCGGCCAATCTAGAGCCGGCGCATATCAAAGACATATTCAATCTGATAAAGGAAGAATATGATTATATTATCGTTGATATCGGCAGTGGTTTTTCCGATTTAAATATAAGTATTTTAAACGAAGCTAACCTTATTCTTCTGGTAACCAACCCAGATGTGCTTTCTATTTCTCAAACCAAAGGGCTCCTTGAGACGTTACAGCTTTTGCTTTTCCCAGTGAATATGCTTAGGATTGTTTTAAACAGGGCAGAAAGTTTAAGTAGTATCAGTTTAAATGAAATACAGTTAGCCTTGCATTGCGACATTATTGCCCAAATTCCTTCTGAAGGCAAAGTAGTCTTGGAGGCGGTCAATAGAGGCATACCCGTTTATAATGTAAGCTCACGAAGCAAGGTAAATAGGGCTATCGAAAAGTTTGCAGAAGTACTTGTGAATCAACAAGATGTGTTCATAGAACACCAAGATATTATTGCTCCTCCCATAAAGGGAGCCAGCACTCAAAAGCTAGATAAGTTCTGGGAAAAGACAGGGTTTGGGGGGAAAACAGAGAAAATTCGCCCTACCAAAAAGAAAGATGATGATATCATTATTTTAAAACAACGCATTCATCAACGTCTAATAGACGAACTTAATTTAAAGAAATTGGAATTGAAGGCATTCAGTGAACAGGCCAAAAAAGAATTAAGAGAGCGCGGAGAAAGATTGATTTCCAATATACTAGCAGAAGAAGCAGGGACTTTTATTTCTGGGGTTGAAAGTCGGCGTCTGCTGGTAAAAGAGGTTTTAGACGAGGCCCTAGGCCTGGGCCCGCTTGAGGAGCTTCTGGCAGACCCAGCCATAACAGATATAATGGTGAATAACAAAGATGAGATTTACGTAGAAAGGCACGGCAAAATAGAGGCGACCGAGAAGAAATTCACTTCGGACGGCCACGTCAGAACAACCATAGAGCGTATTATTGCTCCAATAGGAAGGCGCATAGATGAGTCGGTGCCGATGGTCGATGCGCGTCTGCCTGACGGCTCTCGTGTTAATGCCATAATTCCTCCGCTATCTTTAACCGGGCCGACTATCACTATAAGAAAATTCAGAAAAGAAAGATATACCACAGATGAGCTGATCTCCATAGGGACATTAGATAATAGTATGGCAGAGTTTTTAAAGGCCTGTGTTGTTTCTAGAAAAAATATTATAGTTTCCGGAGGTACGGGAAGCGGAAAGACTACCATTTTGAATGTTCTTTCGGCTTTTGTGCCGGAAGATGAGCGTATTATAACTATAGAAGATGCCGCAGAGTTGAAACTTGAACAGGGGCATTGGGTTAGGTTAGAGTCTCGTCCCCCAAACATTGAAGGTAAAGGTGCAGTTGTAATCAGGGATTTGTTTAGAAATTCCCTTAGAATGCGTCCCGATAGAATAGTAATCGGAGAGTGCCGTGGCCTGGAGACCTTGGATATGCTTCAAGCCATGAATACCGGCCATGATGGTTCCATGACTACAATTCACGCCAATTCTACCCATGATGTGCTTTCTCGTCTTGATTCCATGATTTTGATGTCAGGCATAGAGTTACCAGTAAGAGCAATCCGCGAGATGATTGCCTCAGCGGTAGACCTTATCGTACATACTGCCAGGCTCACAGATGGCTCAAGAAAGGTTCTACAAATTACCGAAATTGCCGGCATGCTTGATGAAATGCATATAAATTTAAAAGATATATTCTCCTTCGTTCAAAAGGGCGTAGATCCAAACGGAAAGGTTTTAGGAGAATATAAGCCTACAGGATACATCCCCACTTTTTATAACGATATCAAAATTCGCGGTATAGACCTGCCTGAGACAATATTCAAGCCGTAAATTATGAAGATAATAAATACCAGCCGCAATGCGCTATTAGCCGAAAATGCTGTTATAGCTGAAAGCCTTTTTTCAAGAATAAAAGGCCTTTTGGGCAGAAGCTTTCTTGGCGCAAACGAGGCTTTAATAATTAAGTCCTGCAATTCAATTCATACCTTTTTTATGCGCTTTGCCATAGATGTCATTTTTTTAGATAGAGACAACAGGGTCGTAGGGCTTAAAGAAAATATACCTCCCTTTAGAGTTACCCCTATTTATTACAGGGCCATCCAGGCAGTAGAGCTGCCGGCATACACCATTTCCCGCACCAAAACCCAGCTGAATGACCGAATTCAGCTGGAAAATTAAACAAAATTACCCTAATTTTCTGCTTAATTTCCTTCAAATTCTTGTTATTTTTCCAGCTACAAAATAGATTTACTTGACAAGAATATAGATTATGCTATACTTTAAAACTAGCATCAAATTGGACAATATTGGCTAATTATTTTATTTTTAATAAGTTATAATGTCCAAAAGATGTTTATCTAAGCGGGGGCTATAAAATGGGCGTTCCCTATAAATTAGATAAGAGAGTTGTTAAATTCATCATTGATGAAAAACAGCTTAAACCGAGACTGGGCTGTCGCAGTTTCGTTGACCTTATAAAATCACAGTTTGGCCTTAATATCTCCAAATCTACGGTAAATGCCGTAATCAAAGAGGCTGGTTTAAGCAAGCGGGTGGGTAGGCCTCGCGGAGCTAAACGGGCAGTAACCCAAGAAATAAGAAAACCCGTTTCTTTTAAAGAATCCCCATTAAGGTTTTCCCAGCCTTTAGTTTTGCCTTTTGATAAGAAGGAAGAACCAAAACCTCCGCCAAAGCCAGAACCAGCCGAGAAAACACCTCCAAAACTAGAACAAAAGCCAGTCATTGTACCTAAGGAAAATAAAGAGCCAGAAAAGAAGCCCGAGCCGCCCGTTGAAGTCAAAGAAGAAAAGCCGCAAGAAGCCCCTAAGCTAGAACCTCCAAAACCAGAGCCCAGGCCAGAGCCCAAACCGGAACCAAAACCAGAACCAAAGCCAGAGCCAGCCCCAGAGGTTACAAAACCCGAAAAGCCAGTAGAGCCAGCCAAAGAAGAAAAGCCCAAGAGGCCTATGGTCGAACCAAAACCTGTGGAGCTGGCTAAAGTAAGAGAGATAAAGAAGGAGGGTCAATTTGCAGATATTGCTAAGTTGATGCAGCCAGTTTCAGTTCCAGAAGACGATATCTTTGACTCCATGGGGGTGTTTTTCTTAAAAGCCGCAGAGAATGAGAGTTCAAAAACTTCAATTTTAGGAGATTTGGCAAGAGAGCTTATGACCGGGATCGATCCTCTTGAGGCAGAAATAAAAAGTAATATTTTATTATATGCTTCTATTTTTGGCATTGATAATATAGAGTTGCTTGATCAGTACCGCGAACAGGGTTTGTGGGTTGCGTCTAATTCATCAAAAAAACTTGGTTACTTTGAAATAGAAAGATTCCTTGGCGATTTGCAAAAAAAACCGGAATTGTTTTCCAAGCTTTATTATGCCTGCGACAATAATTTCAAAGAGGCGCTTTATTATAAAATTATCCTCGCCGACGGAACGATTATTTTTATTGACTCCAGGCTAAAATCCATCTGGCAGGAGCCTAATATACCGGACAATTTCACCGTCTCTCAAAATAAAGCTAAAAGATACATTGAAGAAAAAATTATTCAGATATTTACCAAGGAAAAACAGCCGATCGCATTATTCAACGTGCCAAGCTTTCGTTCTTTCCCCGCGGTAGTCTCGGAATTCATATATGCCATGGAGGATATCGCTCATAAAAGGATGCTTGAGATAGATACTATTAGCGTAAACAATCAGGAATTGGAAAGCCATAGCAATATAGTTCCGGCCAAAAGATATTTCATGTTTGGTTTCTGGCCATGGCAGCAGGAGGCCAAGGATTTCTTGAAAGGCGACATAGGCATAGTCAGGGATTTTTATCTTCCTGAACTTGCCAGGCAAATCTATTATTCAGCCAGGCAGGTTGAATTTCCTACGCAGAGCCAGATTTATTTGACCGCCATATTCTTGAAAAACTCTGCCTTCAGCTCCCCGCGTATGGGCATATTGACTAATGTCCCCGAACAGATTATGACAGTCCAGGATTTAATAAAATTTTATCTTTTGCATTGGCCTAATTTTGAAGATACCTATCAGGATATACTGGCGAGTTCTGAGAGGTTGACCTACCGTGGGTTTGTCTACCCGGTTTTTGATGAAGATACTATGCCCAAGAGGGAACAAAGTTATATTTTACCGGCCTCTTCTGCGACGGCTTTGGATAATATCAATACCTTGCTTACTAATTTAAGCATTTCTTGCCAGAGGCATTTTTTTCCATACGGATATAGGTTCGCTGACTTTGCCACGATGAAGCAGCGTTTTTATGGTTTGCCGGGAAAGATAAAAAGAAAAGATAAGAATTTATATGTAAACCTGCTTGTTCCTAAAGATTATCCATACAGCAATGATTTGTTTTACGCAGTCAGGAGAATTAATGAATCAGATATTACTGATATGTTCGGTTGTAAAATCTGGTTCAAGGTACTATGAAAGTGATTGGGGAAGCGTTTTCCGGAGGTGGTCGTTTGCGTCTTGACGAGGGGTTTTTTCCGTGTTATATTTTAAACGCACGATACGGCAGCGAGAAGGGCAATTCTCCGAGGCAAAATCGGGGGAGCGCAAAGCCACGGGATATTAGCTCGCTAGCTACAAGTTTTTATAGTTCCGCTTCTTGGGTCAGAAGCGAGAGAATATTAGCCGGGATGCCGAAGGCCGTTAAAGTGGGTTTTGGCTTCCGGTTTTTTGTTTTTAAGGAGACCGCAATGTTTTTAAATATAAATCGTAACAAAAAAGCCCAATTAATAATGGAATATGTAGTCTTGGTGGTAATGGCCATATTGGCGATTATTGCTGTTCAGGGCATAAGCAGAAAGACAAGAGATGTTTCCATGGTCCCTGCTGAATGTTCCAGTTTTGATTGTTTTTTTAGGCATTGTGCTGCTGCAGCCGGAGGGGTGGTGCTGCCATGATAATCGCGATCCACAAACACAAGACAGCCCAAAGCATTATTGAGTTTACGCTTCTTTTTGCCATCGTGGCCGCAGCAATAATTGTTACCCATAAATATGTCTATCGTTCTATCAACGCGAGGCTTAAGAAAATTCAGGAAGAACTTTCATATACCAGATAATAGAAGGGGGGTGAAACTTATGTTGTATAGTAAAAAAGGACAGAGCGTACTGGAGTATACCCTTATTTTGGGCGTGGTCGTCGCCGCGATAATTTTCGTCCTGGTAGGAGCAGGCGGAGGCGGAGTGAGGCAAGGCATTGAGGATGCATATGATGCCTCAGCAACAGCGCTACAGACCACAGTCGACGATTTGCAAGAGGGCGTATTTCAGCCATAAGTTGGCATTGAATATAAACTTTAGCTTAATGAAGAGGAGGAAAATAGACATGTTAAGACGATTATTTAGAGGCAAAAGAGCGCAATCTACAGCAGAATATGGCATATTGTTTGCCGCTGTTATTGCTATCGCTGCCGGCGCCTTAACTGTATCCCTTAAAAACGCAGTCCAGGCAAAGCATGATAGAAGCTTAGAGTATTTACTCAAAGCCGGCCAGAGTGATTTAGAGGTAGCGATTGAGGCACAACCAGGCGATGCTTTGGCAATATATGCGACTGGAGAAGAAGTTAGGAAAACCACAAGTTTTGCAGATGGTTTTCAGGATACAAAAGTTAGGCACAAAGGTGGCGGAGAAGAAGCGGTACAGACACAGAGGACTCACACCGACCAGGTTAGCATCAATAAAATTGTCTCCGGAGCTGCAGCGCCAGCGCCATAGTTTGCTCGTTGTAAATTTGGTTTAGTACAGATGTTAATCAGGAACAATATTGCAAAGATTTAAGGAGGGTAGGAAGAGATGAGACTGCTTAAAGCAAGAAAAGCACAATCTATGATAGAGTATGCTATTCTTTTAGCGATCGTTATCTCTGCCTTCTTGCTTTTACAGGGTATTGTCAAAAGAGGCGTGCAGGGCAGCTTAAATGATGCGGCAAGCCGCATGGGAGATCAATATTCTGTAACAGGTACTGCTACAAGAGAAGGCAGGGCTAGGACGCTTGATGCCAACATCCTAGAAGAGACCGGAACGGCACAAGGAGATATACCAGAAGAATTTCTCCAGACTTCCGCTGGTCCTTCTACGATAGTCGGAGAAGACATAGCCGGCACGATTGATAAAGGCGCCCATAGCAGAGTAGGACGTTTTAATGAAGCTTTCGGAACGACCAATGAATCAAGGACAGATTCTGCTAACTTGGAAGGCTATAGAGCTTCTGAGATGCCGACAGTTTCGGCTGAGGATTTTGATCCTCCAACGCCATAGGCATCGGAAAGCCAAGAAGAATAGTTTTCTATCGTATAGCAAGGAGTTAGTGTTTAAACTGAGATCGATAATTATGAAGAATTTAGTTAAGCCTATAATCCTTAAAAGAGGAGAAAAAGTGTTTTTAGGCCGATTTCAGAGTAAAGCGCAGAGCACAGTAGAGATTGCAGTTCTTCTCTCTATTGTGCTCGCAGCTTTGCTTATGATGCAGGGTATAATGAAGAGAGGTTTCCAGGGAAGCCTCAAGGAGGCTTCCGACAGGATGGGAGAGCAATACTCTACTTCCGGCAGTGCCTCTAGGTTCCAGAGGTCTATGTTAAATGACCAGGAGATCAACGAAGAGGTCAATACCAAAAGAACAGCAGGGGCTTCTGTAGGGATAGACCAGTTTATCCCGGCCGGTTTTGGTTACGATCCCAAGTATGTAGGTGACCAGGGAGTATATACGTACACCTCGCGTTTCAACCAGGCTTATTCTACCACTCAGGAAGAAAAAATGGATTCTACCGCCTTAGAATTGTATAGATACGATGATTATCAAGCGGCAGCGACAACCTATCCTGATTTTGCTGATCCTTTTCCTATTCCATAGGGGGATTGATATGTATTTAAGTAAAGATAAAAAAGCCCAGAGTATTTTAGAATACGTAATATTAATTTGCGTGGTGCTTAGCGCGCTTTTAATCATGTCTTCATATGTAAAAAGGGCTTATTCAGGCAGGATAAAAACTGATTCCGACAGCATCAGTCCGCGGCAGTACGCGCCTCGGCATACGACAAGTCAAATTATAACTACCACCACTACCGCAAACGAAAGCTGTTCAGGCACAGAGTGTCAGGGAGTAGATGTCCCATACGGGGTAACAGCCGAATGGACAGAGACAGATACTCACTTTGACCAGAAAGAGGCGGTTGATTCTTTCGCCGCTACCGCTCCGGCTCCATAGTATAGAGGAGATAAAGCATGTTTTTTAATCGTAAAGGATATAGTATGATTGAATGGGCTTTGGTTATCGGCGTAGCCGTCGGCGTAGTCGCGCTGGGACAAGAACTTATCAAGAACTCTTTAGAGCGTAAATCTTTATTGACCGCCCAGTATATTATGTGGAATAGCCTTGGTGAACATATAGAGGATGAAGAGATCGAAGATTATGACGGCCTGCGCACCAAAACCAGCACAACATCCGCACAGAATATGTATCAACTTGAGAAACATTCAGGCGAAAAAAAATCAGTGGTTGAAGGAACTCTTGGTCCGAACAATCTCGCCAGGAATACCAAGAATGTTAGTGTATCGGTTTCCGAAGATTTAACCGGCCCGACTTTGGAAAATGATCCTTTTTTCCAAGACGTCCCTGTTGAATATAAGGACATGTTGCCTTAATGTAGGTTTATTTGTAATTATTATATATAAAGGAAAGGTTTAAAGAGGCGTGATGAAAAACATGCATGAGGGAAAAATAGGAAAACAGACAAAGCGACTCCCTCGACTTTGTTGGGCCTGCCCGTTAGAGAGTAAATGTTGCTTTCTTAAAAAGAGGTTTTCTCTAACGGGGCAGGCTGCACTAGAATTAGCTATTCTAGGCAGCCTTGTTCTGGTGGTGTTTGCCTCAGTGCTTTCCTATGGCCAGCGTTTTGATTCGCAGGTTGACTTAAAAATGGAGGCATTCCGCAAAGCCTTAAACCGCTCATATGCCAGAAACGCCGGCGTTTCCTATACCTTAAAGAAAGATAAGAGATTTTATAATTTGCTGGGTAATTTTGGTGATGGCCAGCCCAATAGCATGTCTGCCTCGGCAACTGTAATGTGGCAGAAAGGCCTGCCAGGTTGCCAGGATGGGGAACATGGCTGCGATAATAAGAAAGACGAAGGCACGCAGCAGGGAGCGTTTGCTTATTATGAAATAAATAACCAGCTTATCGGAAATTCAGACGGAGACGTGGTCGGCAATGACAGGATGATACCGCGCTATCCTAAAAAAACCAAAAGCTACCAGGATGAGGAAAACGATGAATACACCATAGTCAAAGTCCCGGCAAGCGTATATTTTGACGTGGCAAGAAGGACAAGCAACAGCACCACAACGGCAACCAAAAAAGAAGTGGCCGCAGTAGGGGCAGGCCCTTCTACCATAGATAATACTCAAGACCTGACTTTAAATGAGAATATCTACACTACTTCTTTTGTGCGATATGATAAAGCCACCAGCAATGCCAGGGAAGATATACATATCCCCGAATATGTTTATGAAGGAGTAAATTATTCTTTTGATGGCAATGATGACGGCAATCCTGAAGATTATACCATATTTCAGCCCGGCACATCCAGGCAAGGTTCATATTATAATACTTTGAATAATCGCATAGAGTATGACCCTGAGGTGGATGAGGGCTCTACAACCAGAAAAGTAAGAAATTGGAGGACAATTTTTTAAAAAGTGGTATAATAAATAATTAAGTAAAAACCAAAAATAATTTTTTAACAGGGGCAAGGTATGATAAGAAAAGCAAAACTTGGACAGTCAATTCTGGGTTTTGCTTTTGCTTTTATTATACTTGCCGCCATGTCTGTGGGCCTTACGCGCATCTGGGCATGGTATAGTATTAATTTTGGTTCACGCCAGGTAAGGTATCAAGAATCTCGTCGGGCAGCAGCCAGCCCCGGTTACTATGGGGCAGATGGCAATGAAACAGCCTATCTTACTTCCGCCTATAACCCTAATTACAAGCCTGTTAATTTAACCGAACAATGGGTATTTAAGGGCGAGCCGACCGAGAGCACTCCTTTTGAGATGCCGGATTTTCCTTCGCTTGAAGATGCCGAGAATACCTGTAAGACAGAATGTCCCGGATGTGTCAGTTGTGTTACCGATCCAGAGACAGGCACTGATATATGTTCTGTTGATGTTAACTGCGAGTGTTTTGTGCGTTGCATGTGCCGGGAAAAGGTTGCGCCTCAGATCGCCATGTATAATGCCCAGATGGCTGCTCTTCAGTCAGCCGCAGCCTCAATGCGCGCCGAAGCCGATAATTTAAGACATGAGGCATCAAGATGCGATGACCCATGGGAGCTTTGTTGGTGGGGAGGTTTTGGCCTGCCATCTAAAAAACTTAGGGAAGCGGCTAGTTCTCTTGATCGGCAGGCAGCAAGAATATGCTGCGGAAACGGCTCTCAGTACGGAATGATAAGGACCATCAGAGATGCCGTGCTTGATTGTTGTAATGCCGCGGAAAATGACACGGCGGAAGAGCAGGATCTTTGTCTTGAGCACATTAATGCTACTCAGTGCCCCAATATTACCAATGGATATATTGTTGACTGGCAAGAGAATATTGATACATTAAACTGCGCTATCGGCCTTGCTAATAATATTATAACCGGTATTGATAATAGATACCCCAGGGTAGGAGGGGCAGCTGATGGCTGCAGGGTTTGGGCAAATTACCAGTGTTTATATCAAGGATGCGAGCCTGTTGCGATGCCAACCTGTGAAACAGAAATCCAAAATAATTGCCTGACAGACTGCCAAACTTTTTGTACAGACCATTGTACTTGCAATCCTCCTGCATGCGATCCTGCTGAATTTGACCCGGTATGTTATGCTAATTGCGTCAATGATGAGTGCATTGACGACGGAGATGGGCATATCGACACTAATTATGAAGCTTGCGTAGATTATAGAATGCACTTGGTTGATACAGCAGATCCCAATTATAATCTTAGTTATAATGCCTGTATTGAAAGAGAAACCGCTGTTTGCAATGCCGGCTGTCCTGGCACTGCTATTTGGAATCAATATTATGAAGAGTGTTGCCAGAGTTTTTGTTGCTATGAAGATCCTATGCCACTTCCTTGTAGCTCGAATTGCGGCTTTGGCATATTTGATAGGGATTATCATGGGTATACGACTAGATGCAGACTGTGGCCAATGGGCGGAGGATGCATATTTGGTACTTGTCAATGTTGTGATGAAACACAAGCTGACGACGGGACTTGGATATATCCGGGGAGAATAGGGGATGGCTGCATAAGGACTTGGCAGGCCCGTTATCCAGAATGGGCTAATTATAATACCTGGTGCGCAGCAGGATTTCATGATTCGTCCAGATGGTGGGATAGGGGTTGTATGGATCCGGATACCAATTGCGACGATGATTGCGAAGAGGCACCCATGCCTGCAGGTTGCATTACCGGTTGTTGTGATCCTGAAGGCCGTCCTTTCTTAGCCATGTGCGGATTAGAGGAATTCAGGGCCAGGCAACCAGGCTATATCGCTGGTTATGTAGCAGAGAGAGAAAAATATATTGATAAACAAGAATATATCCGCGGATGCTGTAATAACGTGCGGATTGCACCTGGGTGCACTCTGCCGCCGCCCGCCGGATGTATAGATTGGGTAGTGAATCCGGCAACTACTCCTTCCGGTCCTTGTTTGGTGCGTAATGAATTGGGCGTATGGGAGTCGCAGATTACCGAGCTTACCGAGTTTGGCTGCATGGCAATATGTATAGATATGGCTAACCGGCTGGGGGAAGAAGACTTGCCGGAAGGGGGCACGCTTGAGGAATTGTGTCCTCATTGTTATCCTGCTGTTCCCTTGCCACCCGATGAGCTAGAAACTTGCGTGCGTGAATGTACTGGCACTACCAGCGACTGTTGCGTCCAGTGGTGTATTCAACATGAGGCAGATCCAGAACATTATGATAGTTGTATTAATACTTGCTATGGAAATCCGGCAGCCTATGGATGTCCCCCAATTCCTTAGAAATCAGAATGTTTTTAAATAGATATGTATACAAAATTTTCTTTAAACAAAACAAGGTACGAATCGGGCCAGGTTTTTCCCTTCCTTATCGCTATAATCTGCATAGTGATCATCATGGCCATGATCACGGTCAATCTTGGGCAGATTGCATTATTTAGAACCGATGTTTCTAATGCTGCCGACGCCGGAGCATTAGCTGGCGCTAGCGTTATAAGCGGCCAACTTCTGGCTTATGGTATCACTAGCGACATGATGTGCGGCCAGAACCTGATTAAAGTCGCAGCTATTGTACTTGCCTTTGTTCTCATGCAGTTTTTTACTGCCCTTCCCGTAGCCATCGCCATACTTACTACCATGCTTTCCAGTAACGTCACCGCCTTGATGAAGGCCTATACTGATTCCCAGATGGCATGGACCAATGCCAGAAAGACCGCCCTGCAATATGCCTTTAGCAATGCCCCGGTAGATGAGCCAAGAATTACCTATGAAGAATTTCTGGATTGCTTGGTAGGTGGTTGCCGGAATGGATCAAGAGCCGCGCCCACCACGGATAATTACAATGCGTATCTTACTACGGATAGCTCCGATGCGGGGTTGCGAGCTGCAGCCAGGCTCTACGCCAGAAATGGTTTTGCAAAATTTATGGATGATTCAAAAAATGGCTGGTGGATAGATGAAGTATTTGGTTCTGTGGAGACCGGCCCCAGCGCGCCTGTCCCTACACCGCTGGTAATAAGTGGCTATGGCTGGACGCAGAATCCTATGACCGGAGAATTTATTAATAGTTTTGAGGATAGCGGCATGACACCAGCAGTCTGCGCTAATAATTATTGCTGGCGCACTTATGAGAATTTTGTAGAGATCCAGGTAAAATCAAGGCTGATGTATGCCTTTGAGCTGGTCGGTTTACCGGGACAGGATATTTTAGCCTGGGCAGTTTTTGCTTATGTTTTTATAACTAAGTATCCGGTGTGGTTGGCGTTATTTGCCTGGACCGGTCCCTTGGCGCCGCTTATCGCGGGTTTATTGGCTGCAGCCGAAGCCACATTAGCCAAGATATTGATTGACGCTATAAAATTCGGTATTGATTTTTCCAATCCCGATGAGATGATAGAGGGTTCCCCCGTGGAAGTAATTGTCGCGCGCTATAAGGCATCTTCTAATGTAGGGCTTTGGAATTTCCGCTACGCTCCGTCGCCTCTTGCCCCGGTCAGGGCAAAAGCCCAGGGCCATGCCTTTAGGACGGCATTCGGAGACGAAACTATTTCGCCCACATTTTTTAGCATGGATACGCTGTGGGCGATTGTGTTGTTTTTTCTGGCTAATCCGCTTATCGGCATTGCGTATTTTATAGCCAATTGGGACGATATCTTTGATACTTCGCGGCATCTTTTTGACGTTAGATTGCAGGCTGTGCAGTAAGCCAAGAAGAAGATGAAGAAATGATAAAACATATCTTTAGAGTTAATTTAATTATTTTCGTTATAATTTCTATAGCGCTTTTGCCGGGCTGGTATGCAGGCGCTGCTGAGAAAAGTCTCGGCCTTGCTTTTGAGGTTCCGCCTCCGGAAAACAGCGAATTATTAGACACGCCCAACCTCAAATTATTCAATACAGATTTAAAAGGCGCTACTTATACCAGTCAGGAGAATCTTTATAGAATCGTGGCATATTATAGTAATTTCTTTAGCCAAGAAGGATTTGAAAAAACTATGGATACGATGATGCCAGGGGGAAAGGTCCGCCGTATTCAATTCAGAAAACAGCGATTAGTCGTAGATATCGTCTTGACTCCCAAGCAGGATGGAACGGATGTGGGAATCGCAAAATATATCCTGGAAGAAAAAGTCAAGAAATTAGAAGACTTGGCTTTGTCTATGAATGATTCAATTTTTAGTTTGCCCAAAGCCGATATGCCGGGAAAGGATTTTAGTTCAATACCCCGTCCACCGTCGGGATACCGCCTATCCGATATGTCCGGAGGAGGAGCGCGGTATTTGACCTATACCACAAAACTTTCTCCTAAAGAAACCAGGCAATTTTATGTAGATGAAATGGGACATGGAGGCTGGCAGACAAAAAGCGACATTGATATGGCAGAACTAACCGCAAACTATAAAAGGCTTTCCGGGAAGAAAGACTTAGGGCTGGGAAAGTCCAGATTTCCTTTTGAAGGCTCCAGAGACTTAGAAGAGGTTGTCAGTCAGGGGTTTGTTTTAGAATACGAAGGCGAAGCAAATGAACTCGCCAAGATTACCATTATGCCGGGATTCTTCGGTAAGAATCCCGATACCATTGTGCAGATAGCATATAGCGAAAAAAGATAATGAGCGCAGAAAAAATCAGAAAAATTAATACAAAACAGCGAAAAAACGGCCAGTCAATGCTGGATTACGTGATCTTTCTTACAATTATTGTTGCTACTTTATTAGTTATGGGCTATTATATAAGAAATAGCCTCGCGCAAAAACACAGGGAGGCCGCGGATACATTTGGTGCGGGAGAAGTATACAGGCCTAATATTGCGGGAGTAGATACCCCCAGCGTTATCACTAGGACCGAGACATCGGAGATTGATCGGCCATCGCGCACCCATATGTGGTAGCAATAATTTTGATAAGATGAATGTAGATTTGCTGATTAGCCTATTAGTTTTTTTTGCTGTTTTTATTTTCTCCAAGTTTTTCTTCGAGAAGATCGCTCCCGATTTAATTAATAAGTATAAGCAATCGCAGCAAAAAAGGGTAGCGAAGGTCACCGATAAATTAGAAGACTCATTTATTTTTCTTGAGAAAAATAAGGTAACCTTCCTCACAATATCTCCGCTTCTTTTCTCTGGGATATTCTTTCTTTTATTCAGGAATGCCTTCGGCCTGCTCGTAGGTTTTATCATTGGATTTAGCGCCCCCGGCATAGTAACCGCAATAATCAAGCATAGAAGGATCAAGGCATTTGAAGGCCAGCTGGTGGATAGCCTGATGATTCTTTCTTCTTCCTTAAAAGGCGGTTTAAGCCTTATCCAGGCGATAGAGGCATTATGCGAAGAGATGCCTCCTCCGATTTCTCAGGAGTTTAACCTGGTCTTAAAAGAGAATAAATGGGGAGTAAGCCTTGAAGAATCTTTAAGAAAGCTGCGTACAAGGATGCCCTTAGAAAGCGTAAATCTTTTGGTCAGTTCCGTTTTGGTCGCCAGAGAGACCGGTGGAGAACTGACCAGGGTTTTTAGCCGGCTTACAGATACCATAAGAGATAATCTAAAATTAAAGGAAAAGATTTCAACCCTAACTCTGCAGGGAAGGATGCAGGGAATAGTCATGAGTATTCTGCCCATTGCCTTCGCATTTTTCATCACTAAACAAAATCCCGAGCACTTTGATATTATGTGGGAGAACGAGATGGGAAGGAAATTACTTGTTGCAGCTGTTTTGATGCAGATAATAGGGATGCTTCTGATAAAAAAGGTTAGTACTCTTAGAGTATAGCAGGAATTATGATCATATATTACGCCATATTTTTCTTTGTCGCGATTTCGGTTTATTTATTGTCTGAATCTGTTCTGCAGTTTCAGACCAGAATGCGTCTTCGCATGTTGGCAAAACCCGCCGCTAAGAAAAAATTCACTATCACCTCGCTTAAAATCATGCAACCCATTATACGTCTTACGCGTCCGGTAGCGGAGCTGCCTTATTTAAGGAAGTTAAAGGCCCAGGCAGAGATATTAAAGCTAGACTTGGATTTGCCGGCATTGGTGCTTCTTAAGTTTGCCTTGGCTTTTGCCGCCGGGGCCGCGGTATTAAAGCTTCTCGGCGATGCAAGTTATATGCTGCTGGCAGGATTTTTAGGATTTTTTGTCCCGGATTTTTTATTTATAAATAAGATTAGGAGTAAAAAACAGGCAATCACCAGGGTTTTTCCAGAAGTTATTGATTTAATAGATTTGTGTATCGGAGCGGGCCTGGACTTTACTTCTTCTGTAAGATGGGTAATCGAGAAGTCAGCCACAAATCCCTTCGTTGAACAATTAGAGACTGTTTTAGGAGAAATCCAGGTGGGAAGAAATAGAACCGAGGCATTAAGAACCATGGGTAAGAGATTGCAATTGCCAGATATTACTAGTTTCGTGAGAACGGTGGTGCAATCTGAGCGCATGGGTACTTCCGTAGAAGAGGCCTTTAGGAATTTATCCGAAGATACCCGCCTCATGCGGTTTCAAAACGGCGAAAGATATGCCATTAAGGCGTCATTAAAGATTCTTTTTCCTTTGCTTTTTTTCATACTGCCAGTCATTATGATTATCGTAGCCGGCCCGATTATTATTAAATTTACCGAAGGCGATTTAATCCCCAAGACATTCTAGCAAGTTAATGATAAGAAAACGGATAATAATATTTGTTATTTTTTTGTCGTTTGTATTTAGCGGTTGCGGCATTCTTTGGCAACGCTACAATAACAAAGAGCTCGGCTTTTCTATTTTGCTTCCCCGGCTTTGGTATAAAGAGGTGGGCAGCTACGGAACGGTTATTATGGCAATTTCCTCGCCAACAAACCCCCAAGACAAATACCGCGAAAATATAACTATAACCGCAGCTTATGTCCCCGAAGATATGAAGAAGGAGACATATGTTGAGATGAGCATAAACCAGGCATTTGAAATGTTCAATGGAACGCAATATGGTGTAACGGAAGGAACAATTTCAGCCGGAGGAGAAGACGGCAAGTGGGTAAGTTTTAGCGTTCCCGCCAAAGATATTATTTTAAAGGTAATCAGCACTGTCTGGATAAAAAATAAACGCGCCTATGTTGTGACTTGTTCCAGCCGGGATTCGGAATACGATAAATATGAGCCGGTATTCTGGAAAGCGTTGCGCAGTATCCGCTTCAAATAAACCTGCCAGGAAATAAATTTTCTTAAGTTAATAATAGGATTGAATTATACGGGGTAATCCGCGTAGAGATAAAAGATTATGCCTATAAGCAGAGGGTTTATAACAAAAACAAGCATGGATAATAGCGGATCAACAAGGCCGATGAGCATGGTGATAAATGCCACCGTGGCTGCAAAAACCCATTTTAAAGAATAATAGGTCGCAGATCCTTGAGGGTACTTAATGAAACGTACTCCTGCAAATAAGAAGCACAGGAATGCGGCAATTCTCATAAGCACAAAATAGGCATCCGGAGGATATGGCGCTAAAATACCGGCTTTGACCACAAAATATAGATATAAAAACGGGACAAGGATTAATACGGTCCCGAGGTATTTAGATTTATCTATCCCCAATAACACTACCAAGGTTTTTATGTTGGCCTTTTTATCCCCTTCGTAGTCTTTAAAATCAGAAAAGAAGCAAAGCACAAAATTAACCAGCCATACCAGCATTGCCAAGGTAGCGAGTTTCCTGTCAAATAAAACCGGCAAGAATCTCTCTCCGCTTACGCACATCGCCGCGTAATATACACAGGGCGCAATCAATAGGCCAAAGGTTATATTGCCTAATAAAGGCACTCTTTTGGCGCGTTCATATATTATATTTAAACCGAATATCACAAAGTAGAAAATAACAGCTTCTTTATTAAGAAAATAGGTGATGATAATCCCGATAATAAATAATCCTACGCTTAAACCCAATGCGAACTTCGTATTGAGCCTGCCCGATACTAGCGGCCTTTTCGGGGCGTTGTGTTTGTCTTCTTCAAGCCCCAGGTAATCATTGACAACTTGATTAACTCCCCAGCCTATGAAGAGGATACCCAGGACGGCGATTTGTGTAATTGTGGAAGGGTTTGCCGCAGAGAACATAATTCCCACGAATCCGGCCATGCCAGCGATAAAAGACCCGTACCACCGCATCGATATAATGTAGGCTACCAGGTTATCTTTTAGGGAAAATTTTTGCATTTTTCATCCACCAATCCACGGTATTTTTTACGCCTTGCTCTAAAGGTGTTGAGGCAACAAACCCTAATTCGCGTTTCGCCTTAGAGACATCATAGATATTATTGCAGTAGAACATATCAGCCCGGCTACGCGTAAGCAGCGGGCTTTTTCTTGCATTAAATAATTTATAACACAATTCTAGAGTAAAGCCAATAGGCTTGAAGAATATTTTAGGAAGCATAGCAGGCATGTTGACATTAAGGTGTTTACAGAACATGCCAAGATACTCTTGAGCAATAGGGGGAGTTTCGTTGCCAATAAGAAAAACGTTTATCCCTGAGAGGTTTTTCTCTAGAACCAACACCATGGCTCTAGCTAGATCTTCCACATATACCACATGGAAACGATTGGTTCCTCCTACTGGCACAAAAGGGATGCCTTCTAAAACTGACTGGCAGAAATGAAATGGCCCTGAGCCGAATTCCCTCTCTCCATAGACCCATACCGGCCTGATAACCGTCAAGGATATTTCATTTTTTCGGCAGAATTCTATCGCTTCTTTTTCTGCCAGCATTTTGCTAATTCTGTAATGGTTAAGATCGGACTCAACGATATTGGAAAGAAAATAATCGGTCTTTGGTTTATATGGGCTGTCTTCATTTTTTGGGGTTTTACAATCTTCTTCTCCCAGGACTCCGGAGGTGCTGGTAAATATCAGTTTCTTTATATTATTTTCTTTTACGGCCATTAGTACATTTTTTGTCCCCTCAACATTAATCCTATAAAAATCTTCTTTTTTTGCCCAGTCAGCGACTAAGGCGGCATTATGGTAGATAGCGTCAAATCCGTTTAAACTTTTTTTTAGGCTCGTATAATCGCTAATATCTCCGTAAGCAATCTTTGCTTCTTTAGGCAGATATTCCAAAGAACTGGTTTTTCGCACATAAGCAGTTACTTGATGGTCAGCCTTGATGAGTTTTTCTACCAAGTGGCTGCCGATAAAACCCGTTGCTCCGGTGACAAATATTTTCATACGATAACCTCTAAAGCATTATGGATAACCTCAACCGTTGCGGGAAGCAACCCTTTTACATCGCCGTCAAATTCCACTAGAGGATAATTATCGCAATAATTGATTTGGACCTTACCGCCGTAATTTATTTGCGCGCCGTTATAATCAAGGAAGTTTCCGAAATAAAGCTTAGGAATATTGCAGAAAAACCTAATCCCGGAAGTCATCTCGATAGAAAGGATATATAATCTGCCGTCATCAGGTTTGATTTGATTAAAAACCCTCATTCCCGATGCCAGATATGGGTCTTTACCGACAGTCAGATTGATTAATCGCTGGAAGTTTTTTCCTTGGCCGTCGATGATTATCTTTAAGTCTATTGTCTTAAATCCTGTAAGAGAAACTAAGAGTGAAGCCAGGGTTCCAAAGAAATCCCCTAGGTATCTACGAAAGCGGGAATTGGCTTTATTGGCAATCAAAGGCCCTAATCCCACATTTACATTGCTGGCAAAATAAGAAATGGTTTTTTCTTCTGAACCGGCATCGGCAGAATAGGTGATTTTGCCTACATCGATTAGCTTGGTTTTGCCGCTCAGGATTGTTTCAATGGCGCGGTCTATCTTGGTGGGGATTTTATGGTATTTGTTAAAATCCGGGCTGGTTCCTATATGAAGGACGCCCAGCTTAGGTTTTGAGCCAGATTCATTATCGCTCAGTAATCCTGTAATTACTTCGGCGATAGTCCCGTCTCCGCCGACTGCTACGACTACTTCGTAATGATTCCTGGAATCCTTGGCAATATCTATGGCGTGGAATTTATTTTGTGTATATTTAAAATCAAAATCGATATTCTTGTTTTTGAAAATAGAGATGATTTTCTCGCATTGTTTATTGGCGCCTCCGCTATGTGCGGTCGGATTCAATATCAAAAGGATTTTTTTATCCGGCATAATCTTCTTTTAGGCTTTCAAAAACTGAGATTGCCTTATTAATATCTTTATCGCTAAGATAGGCCGAGGTAAGTATCCTAATGCGGGGCGAATCCTCAGGGACGCTTGGAGGAATAAAGGCTACGGTATAAATCTGTTTTTCAAAAAGAAGCTTTGAGAATTTTAGAGCTTGGTGGCTATTGTTAAATAAAATGGAAAACAAGGGAGTTTCGGAAGCGCTAAGACGATAGCCCATATTCTTTAGGGCGCCAAAAAGTTTGTCTTTGTATTTAAATATTTTAATCCGGAGATCATTGTGTTTTTGGACAAAATCTATAGCGGCAATTGCCGCTGCCGCGATATGGGCGGGAAGGGCGGTAGAATAGAAATACATCGGGCAATTATACTTAAAATAATCAATAATGTTTTCTTTCCCGGCAATAAATCCTCCGGATAAACCAAGGGCCTTGCCCAGAGAGCCGGTGATTAAATCAATTTTATTATAGGCGTTAAATTTCTCTAAAATCCCGCGCCCTTCTTTTCCCAAGACGCCGATCCCGTGGGCATCATCTACGACTAAGAAGGAATCAAATTCCTTGGCAAGGGATGAGATTTTATCCAGGGGAGCTATATCGCCATCAGTGCTGTAAAGCCCTTCTATCACAACAAAGCGCATGCGGTATTTAGAAGATCCTTTCAGCGCCAACTTGAGGTCTTCGGCGTCATTATGCTTGAAAAATCTCAGCTTTGCCTTAGTCAATAGGCAGCCGTTAATCAGCGAAGAATGAACGTTCTTATCGGCGATAATCACATCATCTTTGTTGGCTAATAGCTGGAATATCCCGGTATTGGCTTGGAATCCGGAAGGAAATACTATGGCATCATCCTGTTTAAGGAATTCGGCGATCTTGAGTTCTAAGCTGCGGTTTATATCGGTTTGGCCGATAACAATAGGCGTGCCGCACATGCTTAATCCGTATTTTTTTATGGCTTTGATTGCCGCAGCCTTGATTTTTCTATTATTGGCTATTGCCAAATAATCATTTGTGCCAAGACAAATGAATTCTTTGTTGCCTATTTTGATTTTGCTAGCCAGCCCGCTTTCAATATTACGATAGTAGGGAGTAAAGTTTATCTTCTCGAGGGGGCTTTTATCTACCCGGAGGCTATTTATTAAGCCGGCCTTATCAATTTTCCCTTGGCTTCGTTCGGCAGCGGAATTTAACCTTGCCTGGATTAAGTCTATGATATCTCCGACCTTTAGGGATGAATCAAAGTTGCTATCTGGAATATCTATCTGGAAAATATCTTCTAACGCCGAGATCAGTTCTATGCCGTCCAGCGAATCTATCCCCAGCCCATCCTTGATCTTCGTATCTCTTTTGATTTTGCCGGCATCTTTTTCTTCGCCGATTTTGACCAGCAGATTTTTGACCGTATTTTCTATTGTTTCTTGGAAGGTATCCATATACAAATATTTGAATTTATAAATAGTATACCATTAAATTCTGGAACAAAAAAGGATTTTAAAAGAATGGAGGATTTATTGGTAGTTTTTAGCTTAAGATTAATTTAGAAATCTGAAGAAATTCAGCCAACCTAGAAGACATACTAGGCCGGCTAAGTAAGTGGCAAAGACCAGTTCTTCCCGGAAAGTCTTACGGTTGATAAAATAAAATTGGGCCAAACCAAGCAACAAGGCAGGGATAAATAGAATCTTGTCCAGGAATAGCCAGGGGATAGATAAGTAAGAAATAAGAAAAGCCGTTCCGATGACAAACCGGGCTTGTTTTTCTCCCAGCTCAACCGGCATGGTTCTAAAGCCGTCAGCCTTATCCTGTGCGATATCCTTTAAGTCAACAAAATTCAGGCAGATCGAGAAGAAAATCAATATATACATAGTGAATACCTGGGGAAAATCAAATATTTCACCTCCGGCAAAAAGCCACCCCAGCATAACCAGAATTATCTGGGAAAAAGCCAGCACGATCTTGGAAAGCAAGGGGAACTTTTTTAATCTGAAAGGCGCCAATAGGTACAAAACGCAGCAGCTTGCGCCTAAGAGGATAACGAGCAAGGTTGTAGCATTTACTGCCGTAGCGCAAAGCGCCGCCATAAAGAAAATTCCGATGGCAGTCTTTTTGTGCATGGTTTCTTCTTGGCTACCAAACAGGCTTATAACATTTGCCAATGCCCATACCAGGGATATCGCGATCACGCTTAATAGAAAACTGCCTAGATTCTCCAGGATAAACCTGCCAATATGAGGTTTTAAAAGCAGCATTCCCAGCATGAAGATTAAGACAAAATTCAAAGTTTTAAATAAGCCCATATTCTTTAGGAGGGAAAAGAAATATTTCTTATTCTGAAGATAAAAGATCAGGGCCAGTTCAAGAAATATTACCAATATCAAGGCGCGGATGACAGGGATTGGAGTTATGGCTTCTATATTTATATTAAAGATGCTGGCTAGCCATCGCGTGAAAAAAGGTATGAGAAAAGCCAGTCCAATTGCCAAACTAATCAGAATAATTCCTGCAGTAGCCTTGGCAATCTTTTTTGTTTTTATAAAGCAATAGCTAAAGGCCAAAGCCAGAATAGTGATTGCCGTCAGGTTCTCTCCGGGAGTCAGTTCTCTAGGCAGATATAAAATATCGGCTAATTTTTTAATTGATACGTAATGTATATTTATTCCTTGCCCACCTGACATAAGAATATCCGTAAACGGGGTAAGTAACATTACCCAGCTGAAGCTTAGCATGGCGCGCATAGTTTTACTAATTTCTTCTTTTGTGATGAGGCTAAAGACAAGGGGAAAAATAAGGACAACGGCAATCCACCAGAGCGAACAGTGCAAGAAATGTATGGCGATGCTTAAACTTGCCGGGATGGCCAGTTGGCTGCTAAAGGTAAAAAGCCTGAATGAGACAAAGCCAGGGTCAGAGAAGATTTCCAGGAAATTCTCAATTATGATGAAAGAGAATAGCCCTAGCAAATAGTACAAGAGCGGGATATCCGGGTTTTCAATGGTTTTGAGGAAATTACCTGTATTTTTGAATATTTTCATATTTTTATTTCCCTTAAGTTATCACAAAAATCCTGGCTTGTCAACATATTCATATATCAAGAAGGTATAAAATTAGGTTAGCTGGAGGGAAGCAGGTAGAGGGTATTTTAGCCAGTGGTTGATAAGCCTGTCCTGCTATAGGCTGCCGAACATGCGAATTTAGGCGAATTCCGCATCCTTAGAATCCAGCCAGCCCAGGCAAAAAAAGGGAATAAACAGAGAAATAAGCCAATAATTACGGGCCAAGGAACCGACAGATTTGATAGGTTTCTGTCAGCTTATTGTCTTATCAAACAAGCCAAAAAGGAAAAACTGACCTGGAAATAGATTGGACATTATAGTAAAAGAATTTGCATAATTGCATATTTTGGACATTTATTAATATTGATTTATAAAGTGTTATGTAAATTGGACATTTTATAATTTGAGCTGAAAACTAAAGTAAGCCTAAAGGTCAGCTGTAAAGTCTTGTTTGGATCAGGTACCCATAGGTACTGTCATGAAAGGAGGCGATTGTATTTTTGAGCCAGCCTGGGCTGGGGGGTAGAGAGTATTTGCTTTATAACTGGCCAGTTGATCATGGCTTCGGTTAAGCTGGTGAAGGTTGCTCCCTTTGTTTCTGAACCGGCAAAAGACCTGGGTAATTGCTTTAAAAGATACTAAAAAAGTCCTTTTATATGTTGATATAACACCGAATCTTGTTGTAATTGTGTATGTTTTATGCTTGCTGCAGCGCTTTTCATGCACTAAGAAAGCCCTTTCCTATATCATTGAAAAAGTCCTTGACAATATAGCCTTTATATATTATACTTTCAATGCAAACTAATCAAAGCAATACATTTAAGGACAACTCGATAAAGGCAATTCTCAGTAAATCCTGAGATGCGCAAAGCCACGGATCTTATGAAGAATAAGATATAATACTTAAGATAGCCGAGCTGCCGAAGTTGTGACGGCAGCTCGGCTTTCTGTTTGCAAGATTAACAAAGAGTTTTTAAAAGTATTATTAAAGATTAGATGATGAAGCCACGGATGAAAAAAGAAAATATGGGGGGTAGGGGGGAAATCTTGATTTTTTCTCCATTGTCAAAGAACCCTATTATGAAATTAATGAGTGCTTTTATAGCACTCATTTTTTTATTTAATGTAGTTTTTCCTGCTCCTGCCTACGCCTGGCGTCCGGGTAACTTCGGAGACACTAGCACCGCGGAAGCTTTTTGGCTAGGCGCTTTTTCCGGATTAATAACTTCTCTTGCCTGCTATATAAATCCAGTAGCGGGCGCGCTCGGTTCGATTGCTAGCGATGCCACCTCAGCTTATCTTTATTATAATGACTATGAAAATTATAATGACCCCTGGTTTAAAGTAAACATCTTTGGCTGGAAGCACACATTTACCAAGGGCGAAGTTCTGCCTATGTTGGCAGGTATTGTGGTTAGCGCAGGAGTTAATTTTGTTGAAGGAGTTGTGGAGGGGGCAGCTAGTAGTGCAGCTGAAGGCGCAGCTGAAGAAGCAGCTAAAGGTGCAGCTGAAGGCGCAGCTGAAGGCGCAGTTGAGTCCGCTGCCGCAAGTACTACTAGCAGTGTTGCTGCCGGCACGGTATCAGGTGTTGTTGCTAGCGCATCCTCAGGCTTTTTTGCCAACATATTGCACGCCATAGTCAATGCTGTAACCTGGATTTGGAAAAATGTCCTTGCACCTTCATTTAAGAACCTAAAAGAGCTCATTACCAATCCTATGGGCGTTTTGGGCAAGGCCTGGAATTTCATTAAAGGTATCGGGATAAAAGTCTGGAATAACATAAAAAGTGTTGCTAGCAAATTCTGGAAATCATTAAAGGATTCCTGGAAATTGATAAAAGGCGAAAAGCTTGCAGATGCTACAGCCAAGACAGGCAGCACCTTGTCTAAAGTCGGGAAAGGCCTCAAAGAAGGCGTTGGCGCAAAAGGCGTGGTTTCGGCAGGCAAGACAGCCGCAGCAGTTGCCAAACCCGCTACCGGTATATTCGGTAAAATAGCAAAC
>Ga0265297_10002413_pt1 | contig 38142 bp, 48 predicted proteins | sample Munlanlwell13791_FD_192502 | JGI IMG/M metagenome (GOLD analysis project Ga0265297, IMG submission 192502) | Leachate microbial communities from a municipal landfill in Southern Ontario, Canada - Leachate well 137-91 | ecosystem: Engineered > Solid waste > Landfill > Unclassified | place...
GCGGGAGCCGCCTTGATAGCCCTCATCAAAGATATCTCACGCAAGGACGAGATATGCCCGGAGTGCTGGCACGAGGCAGACGAAAAGATAGACGATGGCTATCAGATAGCTTACGAGTGCTGCGAATGCGGCCACCACTGGGAGGTCGCCCCATGACCGCAGCCACCGATGCTACGGGAAGCGGTCCGGGTGATAAGGTAGTGGCCCGGCGGGTCACGATCAGCTACGCTCGGCTGGCTGACGAGGAGACTATCGAGACGCGAGTATCGCCCGAAGATGCCATCCAGCGATTAAAACGAATCCAGCAACGACGTTACGAATCCATAGCAGCGATTGACCGCCAGATCGAACCGTTGGAGGGATTCCGGTGACCCCGAACTCACCGGAGATCGATGTAGAGGAGGATGAAGAGGATGAATGAGAAGCCAAAAATCGAGTTCCGATACGTGGTGGAGTTCGAACATTACGTGCCGGACCCCGAATGCTATGAGATCCAGAAATCGCTTGGGGAGCTTACGAGCGACGATCTGGCGGCGATGGCATCGATGGATGCTGAAGACGCCATTGACAAGATAGATTTTTTCGAGCCAAGGAACATCTACGTCGAAGTGATCGTAGATGGGACCTTGGTTAGGAGGGTGAAAGCATGAAAGAATCGAGGCTAGACGAGCTTTTGGCCAGGCTGAAGAAGCTGGACCCGGAGACGTGGAGCCGTGTAGACAAGGTGTTAGGTTTGGTCGTATACCCGAGATCGCCGCTAGGACATTACATCATCCAGGGCGTCATCCAGGACGCGATCGCGGCAGACGACCGATTTCTGTTTTTTGAGGTCAGATTTACCTCATATTTCGATGTGAAATATGAGGCCACCATTTTTTGGGATGGAACCGGCTCGATTTCGCAAGATGGATACGGCGAGACCGCCGCCGAGGCGCTGCTGGCGGCCTACATCAGAGCGATCGAGGCGGAATCAGCTGACACATAAGTCGCGTACCTGGTCGACCAGTTCCTGCGACGCCTTTCGATTGCACTTGAACCCACGACCGTCGTCCACCACCAGACCAATTCGCTCGAGGACGCGAGTACATGTGTCAACTCGATCCTGTCCGAGCGACGAATATAGTGAAGCAGCAGGCAAGCAGCGATCGAATGCGCGGTACACCGAAATTAGGTCGGTGGCAGTGGCAATGACCTTGTCAGCCGGGGTGTACCCGCGCTCACTAATACCGAGGAAAGGCACTTGCTCGGGAAGAGTGTACATCTCACCGAGCTCGGCTGGTTCATCGACGGGCGTAACCTCTTCTTCCCGACTGGTAACGGTCAACGTTGTGATATACGTCGACGCGCCACTACCAACCTGACCAATTTCAATTTCTTCTGTGTATACCATGACGATCAGACCGTGTTCATGAGTAGGTATATTTTCAAGGACGACCCGTCATCAACATCACTTGGAACGCGAACACTAACCTCAAACACCTGACTCTGGCCGCTTTCTATGGTGGGGGTGGGAACAGGTTTAATATTAGAATCCCATGACCCTAATGTCACACCGTCGTCATCGAGCAGCACGAGCCGAAGTCCAGCCCAACCAGTCCACTTCTTGTTACCAGAATTGTTGAACCCGATTTTGAAGCTGTTATTTTCGCCACGATACAGGGCGTTGGGTAGCTGCACGAACCCAGTGAGCGATATGATCGGACGATCCTTAGACCACGCGTCGATGCGATCACGGACGGACGTGGTCTCATCGGACGACATTGCAGGGAGCAGATCTACGAACTTTTGAATCTTATCAGAGAACGCAGTGTGAGTACTAGATATAGCGGTGGATATCTCAGGTGAAACGGCGGTGAGCTCCTCGGATAGAGCAGTGGTCCAGCCGGTTATCGCGTTGACACCATCATTAAAATCCTCAACGGCCAGCTCCATGCCAGCCTGGTAGTCGTACTGAATGTTCTCGAGCTCAGTGTTGATGTAAATGGTAGCTTCCTCTATCTCAGTGGACAGGATGTCCAATGCGTGATCGGTTGCGTCCATCAGCTGACCACTGAGAACGGAACCGCGCATGACGGTCTGAATCTCAACCGTGTCGAGATAATCGAATACGACGTCGCCGGACGCGGAGAGCTTCGTGTGGTAGCTCTCGGCTGCGCCGATCAATTTGGTGTCCACCTGGCGAAGTAGCGTGCACAACGACGCCCTGAACTTGGCGTACAGCTTGCCAACCGCCGTACTCGATTCACCAGACGCGGAGCAGATAGCAGTCTGGTAGTCCACTGCGAGGTCAGTAGCATCCATGCTAACCCTTGCACAACACGCATATCTTGTCGAATTTGTCCTTGAGGCTCTTCACGGCGTCGACGTTGCAGTACCGGCCGACGTCGTCACTGGCGAGCACACCGATCTCTTTTAAGGTGCTAATACACTCCTCGATCACGTCGTTAGGGAGAGAGGTGTACTTGGCGATCTCTTCCAGTGTCTTGCACTGCTTGGTGGCGTTATAAACGCTTTCTACATTAGCTGCTGTCGCGGTCATTGTTCCACCTGATTTATAATAAGGAATGTTCGGAGACTGCCGGAGAGCGTGGTAGGAGGCGTGAATCGCACCCACAACGTTTTTGTTTCACCGGCGTCGATTCTACTAGCGTAAGTCGAGTCGCCGGTGTACCGCCAGTCGACACCGTTCTCGTCCTGCAACCGGATGCCAAGCCACCATTTACCGGACACGGTGCCGACGTTAGCATAGTCGGCTCCAATCCAGTTTTCGGATCCCAACGCGATGGTGTCCGGCATCTGAACGTTACCAACGAACTGGATGACCTTCGAGGCCGGTTCGGACGGCGGGACGGTGGGGATCTCCGTTTCGTATAGCGCCGATTCCTCTGCAGTCCATGGTCTGCCATACCCAGACTCGATAAGACCGGTGTTAATGTTGGTGCCGGACTCCGAGTACACGATCGCAAGAATGCGGCCATATGGATCCTCGCCCTTCCGGTCGAACGATATGATGTCGCCCTCTTTTATGCGATCCTTGACCCAACCCTTGGCCTCGGCGCCAGTGGGGTAGTCGACCTCATTGACCGAAGTGTGCCACAGGCGAATGCGGTCCGCGGTAAGCGGGGCCAGCGTGCACGTGTTGTCGGGACATAGGAACACGGACATGGTGTCACCGTCGATGACGTAGTCGACCACGGCCAATTCGCTCCCAGGATACGTGTTCGGGACGTCACCAGACACGCAGTCGTAGCCGATATTGCGGAGCATCTGGACGATGTCGGATTCAGTGACGTCCTCATCGACGTAGTTGAACGACGCTTCGCATGCTTTGAACACGCTTTCCATCGTTACCGCGTCGCCGATGGCATAATCGCATATACCCATCACTCCACCTCACACACGGTTCCAGTATCAACCAACGCTTCAGCCGCATCGTAGTCACCGGTTACGATGTAGTAGATGTATTTAACATCGTTGCGCGTTATATCAGGGAACATACCTGGTTTGTCCATATGTTTTAGCATCTCGGCTGCAGCCTGGGTCCACCCGCGGTACATGCAATAGCAGTACACGAAATGCTCATTCGTGAGTGCGAATACGCCGCCTACCGAATCTACCATGTCGCATATGGTGATCTCGCCCTGATACAGTGTGACACTGAGGTTGGTGGCTTTCGTGGACAGCACCGTGACGACCATCGTTTTAGATGTGTAACCGGTTGCTGACACAGTGACCTCGTACTCACCGGGGAGTAGCGGTATGAGCTCACCGGATCTGCCAAGCTCAGCGCCATTGATGAGGACGGTGGCCGCGACGTTGCAGTCAACGAATACGCCAGTTGTTGCTGACGAGTAGTATGATCGAGATGAGCTTCCACCTCCACCTCCGCCACCACCCCCACCAAACTCCTTAGCGGCTGCTTGGGTGGCAGCTGTCGCCCATGCCTGAGAATCCGATGTCCTGCCTTCTATGTAGTCGACGTACTTACCGTAGTCTATGGTGATACCGTATTCCTCGGCATATATTTTTTCGCCAGTGTGTATGTCGAGCACCCACGTCGGGTCGAACTGGCTGTCGGTAAGTGGAACTTTATACGTTTTACCGGCTATGATCCACGTGTAGTTAATACCGTCTACGCGACCGTCGTGCGTTGTATCAGCCTGGCCGTTCCGATCGAAGTTAGTGACATCGGACATATACTCGTTTATGGATCGCCTAAGCGATTCGCTATGTAGGCCAGCAATAACGTTGTCAATGCGGTCAATGTCAAGAGTGGGGTCACTAATTGCGGCGCCAGCGCCGATGAGAAACAGTATGGACGCGGCGTCGGGATCTTCCAAAGCAAGACGCTCGAGCTCGGCCTGATACTCGGGGGTATAATACGTTGCAGCGAACATGGCGCCATCGCCGTGCATGCGACCAATGGTCTTGGATATCTCGGGATAATCCGCGGGGTTCACCCATCTACCTTTGCCAGACTTTATATATGCGTTCAGATCGATCCGGGTGGGTTCAACGGGCTCGACCGACACGCGAGGCACGCTGGGAGCGACGAATCCGGTGGACGGCAGCTTGGATACGAACCAATCGCGTGCGCCGTCGCCCTTAGTCGTGACGGTGTCGAGGATAATCTTCTGCCCACCGTCGCCAACATGTTGGTATAATTCGCCACGGCCTATGGCGCCTTCGCTGTATAGCAGACCGTATGCGTATATCTGCTCCTCTTCGGTGAGGTCACTGAATGTGGGGTTCATCTTCTCGAGCCAAGCCGCTTTGTCCTCTGGCGGAATGACCGTTGGATCAGCAAGCAGTACCACTCTGGCATGATAGTCGGAATCGACTGTAGGGCCGCCACGAGCAATGGATTCTGGTAGTCCGGCCAGATCTTCGTACGGGGTCAGATATGCGAGCGAACCTGGGATGGTGCCGGTAACGACCATGCCCTTGACCGAGGTGTCAGTGAGGACGCCACGGTTAAGAATGCCACTGAGTGTATCCTTGTCGGAGAGCAACTCTGATCGGATGCCATGGAGATTGGGATCCCAGTTAGACTGGTCGATAAGGGTGTCGATTGCCCCAGTGGAGTGAGTATTGAGGTTGTACAGACTAAGCTGGCCACGCTGTACCGCGGCAGACAATTTTTCAGTGTTCCAGGTACCGTCACTGTTCTTGAATGATGCCTGCACCTCGGGCAGACGCCACTTGTCGTTGAGGTTACCGCCAGCAGAAACGAATGCGTCTATCTTTTGCGCCATGATCGCGGGGTTCACATCCCATAACCCAGAATTGCGCAACTCGTTTGCTTCTGACGACGCAACTGCCTGCTTGACGACATCAGGCATCGCCTGCTTGATGTTGTACTCGTATATGACCGCGTCTGTCCCAACACACGCGTCGATAAGCCGTTGGTCAGTTATACCCCGTTCGGCTTGGAGTGCCCCGACATACTCGGCAGCGACAGCAGGCTCGAGATAGTTGAGGTATGACAGGTCATCCTCGAGAGCGTCAAGATACTCGTCACGGGTCAGTGCGCGTCCAATGTTGACATCAACGATATTGCCACCAGCGTCGTACGCGCGAATGGTCTGCCCACCATCAAGAGTCCATACGCCCTTCTCGATCATGGCATCTCGGTGGGCCATCAGTATACCGGTGGATGTCATGAAGTGATAATCAAGAGCTGGCTCCATCGTGGGAATAATGTACTTGGCATATGGTAACTCGAGCAGGGTAGTGAACAGCGAGTCATCGAATCGATTGTCCCATAGCTGGTATATATCAATGCCGCGCTGCACAGTTTCGGCATACTTAACGGGGTCATCGGGTGCGGCCATTGGAGCAAAGGTGATTCCACCCTGTTCGCCTTCTTCGCCATAAAATGCTATGAATGAGTAGGCGTTGAGCGCACCATAAGAAAACGCACCAATGGTAAACGCTTTGAAGCCAGTGCCGAAAGCGCCTTTGATACCGTTATACGTGATGTTACCGAGTATTGCGTCGCAGACGGTCTTGACTCCGATGGTTCCTGACAGCGTTTTGAGCCGCTCGGTTTCGCCAACACTGATTTTGCCACCGGAAGCAACGCGGTTGAGTATCTCCCAGTCGGTGGAGTCGACCGTTTTGCCTAATGATTGCATGCGCTCACGCGCAAGGTCAACGAGGCCGAGATTGCGGCGCTGAATCAAGTCGGCGAACTCAGCTTCACCGGAACAGCGGGTGGCCTGCTGAGCGAACTCGGCATCGGATAACAGTGCTGCTTCTCGTTGCGTGATATCCTTAATGGGTTTACTGGAAGCAACCTCAGACACTGTTTTGCCATTCGCCGCCTCAAATGCAATACGCTGCTTACCAGTTTCAACTGCAGCGTCTATATCAGCGCCCAGTCCAGTCCTAGTCTTGATGTCCGCAATCGTGCCGGCGGACTTGGATGCGAGTAACTCCTGGTACGCGCCCCAGTCAAGCAATTGTGCCGCTTCCTCGGTGCTATGGAACTCGGGCCCGCGCCTGAACGAGCCCGATAGCTCGATAGCATCCGCCCGCGTGGTGGCGAGCAGCTCGAACTTCTCGGGATCAGTTACAACCGAACGGAGATCTTCCAGGTCGCGTCCGGTCATTGTAGCAAGCGAGGTGATACCGTCTTGAGTAAACACCGCTTTACTGACATCGGAATACGTCGCGCTGTTGATCCAATCGGGGTCGACAACACGGGCGGCGGCCTTGATTGAGTCAGCCCGCGTACTGATAGCAGCGAATCCGTCGTGAGCTTTGAGGGTGTCGACAAAACGGGCGTAGCCGGATGGGTCAAGGCGTTTTTCGGCATCGATGAGAGCTCTCGCCTGGTCGTCGATATTATCAGATTTCCAGAACGATCTGGCGAGGAACTCAATGCCATCATCGGTATGAGCCAGCCCGGTAAGGGCTTTCTTGCTGACCGACGCGAGCTTACCAATAGGTAGGAAGCCAGTGGCGGCGACCGCTGTATTCAATACAGGATCATCGAATGCGGGGCGATAGAGGATGTTCTCTGCGACGCCGACCCAACCGAGTGCCCGCTCCGTCCACGTCTTGTCGGGCTCACCGGTGATCGCGGTTTCGGATGGGCTCAACTTCGAGCCAGCCTCAACTCGGATTTTTTCTAGCTGATCGGCATCTGCGAAGCTGAATGCGAATTTGCGCTCGGTCTCGGTGGCATAATCGCCACCGATGATCGAGTTGTTGATGATAGAGTCTAGGCGGGCAGTTCCATCGGGTGTCAGTTCGCCGCCGAGGTCAATCCAACCCTTGTCGACCCATTCAGACTGATATTTTAATGCGATCGCTATGCTGGGGTCGGACGCAACGAGGTTGATCGACTGTCGATCGATGATCGCATCGTACAGCTCGTCGTCCAGAATACGACTGACGGGCGGGGGCAATGTGATGGGGGAGTCATACAGGACAGAATCGACGGGACTGGCGATAACGTTTGTCTGCTGATCGTCGAGACTGTATGCGAAGAACTCTTTCTCCTCACTGGTGAGGGATGGCAGTACGGGTCGCCCAGTGAGTGGGGTAGTCATCAAACTAACTACGGTGTCACCGTACAAAGTGTTCCGCCATTGTTTACCCTCGTCGGTGAGACGTATCTCGCCTGTATACGATGTGCCTGTGGAGTAGTTGGATAATCTGCGATCGATGTATACGTCCACGTCCATGCCGACGGGTACGGTGTACTGCTGAACGATACCAGCATTGTATCCGCTTTCCTCGCGCATATCATCGAGATCGTCTTGCTTGATAAGTATGTCACCGCCAGCCGAAACGTGGACGCGGCCGTCGTCGATATCGAGCTTCCCTTTCCCGAACACAGACTGGTTGACTTTGACCCACGTATCGGTGTTAGAAGACTTGACCGCATCCACTCTGGCGGCCCGTTCGTCGACGGTTTCAACGCGTGACTTGGCCTCGGACCACAAGGCTCGGTTATTCTTGAGAAGAGCGTCTGACGCGGTACTGGAGCTGGCGAGCGTCTTGATATCCTGGTCAGTACCATACTTACAGACGATCTCGACGACCTCGGGGATGGTGAATGTGTGGTTATCGATTTCGATGGGCGCCACGACACCTCCCATGAGCAAGCGGGTGATCGCAGGGGTCATCAACTCACTTCGACCGCGTTCATTTAGCTCGATCAGATCTTCCGTGTGCGTTTTTAGCAAGTCGAGATCATCCATTTTCTGCTCGCTGGTGTAGATGGCGACATCCGCTGGTATGTTCAACGTCGTTGCCAGAGCGGACATGTCCACGGAGGAGTAATGTTCCAGCAGTCGTTGGTAGAGACTGGGCTTCTCGGGCTCTACCGGCACCTGGGTGATATAAGCCGGCACGTCAGCATATTGCGTTTTTTCGGCGGGAGTGTATGTTTTACCATCGATGGTGATCACGGGGGCGAAATGCTCGCTTGGCCACTGCTCTGTGGACGAGGTGGTCGGTATCGACGGGGCACTGATTATACCAGGCAGAAGAGTGACCGGCTCGGCGGGCACTTCAGCCACGGGGGTGGATTCCACGCGTTTGACCTTCGTATCCTTATCGGCGCCTTCTGGAACGATGGGTGTGCCAGCTTTCTTATCGGATTCCTTGTCAGACTCTTTTGTAGCGGACGTAAATGTGGATGGGGAATCAAGTGAGGGGCCGTCGTCTTTCTTATCGCCGCCGCCAGTTATGGCGTTTACGACCCTATTAACAGTATTTTCTCCCCAGTACTGGACATGTAAGGTGGGCTCTGGAGCACCACCGGTAACGGACACGGATGGGATGGACGATTCGATGCCAGCTTGCACTGCGATATAGTCAGCGCCACCGCCTTTCAGAATACTGTCAAGCGCCGCTAGCTCGGAGAAGGACATTCCGCTGATATTAATGCCATCGTCGGTGAACCCGGTGGAGTTACTGCGATGAACGAGCATATCAAGAGCGATCCGGCCGTATAGGTCGAGATTGGTGTCGAGTTCTGTACGCGGAATAGTCGATTGCTTGTCAACGTCGTACCCGATCATTTTCGAAGCAGACTGGGCGACGGCGCTAGGGGAAACAATGACGCCTTCAGTGAAGTCGCGTGCCGTGTACGTGCTATCGGGACCGACATATACGGATTCGGGTTCAATAAATGTTATAGTGTCTTTGCTGACAGTAACATCGTCCGTGACTATAATGTAATCGACGTCGCCACCGTAGTCGCTGGTATCGACCCATGTATCGGTAAGTGGATCGAAGTATGCGTATATGGGAACTACGCCGTTTTCGAATGTTCGTTCACCTATCTTGTAGAGGACAGCGGCGTGGGGGTCGCTGCCATCTTTAAAAGACATGTAACCGTATTTGAGATCGTCGGGATTAAACAAATGTTCGCCTGTCGCTCGATCGGTGGCGCCGGCTGCTCCAGAAATGAATGCGCGGGTAAAGTCGTCGCAATTAAAGGCGTCAGCATCATATAGGGCGGGATTCAACGTGTTACGGTTAAAGTAATTTTGCAGCTTGGCGACTTCTAGCCGTTGATCATTAGCGGGTGTTTCAGATATATAGTTGCCTAGCGCGGGATTCTTGAACCTACTGGTATCCGGGTCAAAAACGAAAGTGGGTGAAAGCAACTGGTTGACTCCGAAGATGGGACTGACGTATCCACCAGAAGCGTTGCGGAATAGTATGGATTGTACATCATATGCCCCATCGGCGAAGTCGCCGACGTCGTAACTTCCGCCGTACTTGTCATCGAATGCGTTGCGTACGGTTTCATTAATAGGCGAGACACGGCCATCGCTACGTATGCTGGCCCAGCCGATGAACGGAGAATATACCCATGTGCCAGAAACGTCCTCACCAGCCTGCTGCATAGCAACGGCGTCGTCGAGCATCATCATCGGCTTGCCGGTGTTCTCGATGTAATCCATTATCTGGTAGTCGTCGAGGCCGAGACCATATTGCGTGGTCGCTATGTTCTTGAACTGGAGTGAGTCGCGGAGAACGTCGCGGGACGTTGGTTCTGCAGTGATATCGCCGACGGACACCTTACCGAAGTCGGCTTCGATCAGCTTCTGAAGAGGGATGAGTCCGCCGTCGTCGGCAACCTCCGCAACACCAATAAACGGTACATTGGTGTATGCGCCGGCGTACGTGGCCGGGTCCTTTGCTACCAGTTCAAATGGGACGGTGTAGCCACCGAACTCGGCGAGCGTTTTAAGCGTCTCGCTGGCAGGAACGTACTCGGACACGCGGCGAATTGCATCCTTGACTGACTCGGATTTAGTTAACTCCGCGCGGACGTCACTCGGAGCAGAGCGCACGATGCTGAGTATCTCCTCGCTTAGCACGCCGGCACGCATCCTATCTAATCCATCGCCACTGAGATCGTTCGCGTAACCAAATAATTTCGACTCGATGTCGCTGAGCAAGTCGGTATTTTCCTGAACAAAATCATTGATTGAATCGACGGCCGACAGTGCATCATAATTCTGGCCATACGCGGCACCAACCCACTTTTCAACGTTGGAATCGTAATTGGAGGTGATCTTATCGGTGACCAATGCAGCGGCATCCTTGAGCGAGTCTATACCGCCATACGCAGTCTGGTATATGGAATCAGCTGCGGTTTTATAATCGGATATGATGTCCAATAACTCTTCGGCGCTGGTGGCGGCGGATATGCGATAACTAGACATGTCGTATAGGTCCGTTACGCCATCGCTGCCAAGGGACGCAACGTTATCTATGCCGGCCCTCGCACGAGCAATCGCATCATCAATTGTAAGAGCAGGATCGGCCAGCGCGGCAAACCAGTCGGTTGTTTGAGTGTCGCGTATACTGGATACAGCAGTGTCACGGACGGACTGTAACTCCTGGATAGCACTTCTGAATTTATCCGATATATAATTCTCATACTCAGACGTGTCCACCGAACTATAGTGAGGAATATTGATATCAGCAGCGACCGATTCGATCGCAGCCATATAGTCGTCGATGGACTGCATCGGCTGGTAATACACCGATCCTCTCGAATACAGTGGGCTAATGCTGCTTATGTCGATCGGCTGGATGGAATCGATTGCATTCTGTGTGATCGTGGAGATGCTGTCCTTTGCCCGAGCGACAGTATTGTTGAGCGCATCAACCTTGGCCTGTAAATTAATTTTAGTGCCGGAAGCAGACGGTGACAAGGTCCATGTATCAGACGGCTCGTGATCGTAATCATCGACGTAACCAACATAATCCCTTGCCGCTTTTGCTTCGTTAGCGATTGCAGTGTTTTTCGCAACGAGCGCATCACGCATATAGTCGGTTGACGAGCGGCGGTCCGAGCTGACCATGCTGCTGGCAGCGTCACCACTACCGCCAGCAGCCGCACCCAGAGCTGACAGATCTATGGCCATGGTTACCTACTCTTGAGCCGCTCGAGCTTATCGAGTGCTTCTTTCTTAATACGGTTAAGTTCGGCCTGCTTTTCTCGCTTAATTCGGTCGAGCACATCTTCGGGCATAAGGTTATCTATGGAGTGACGACTATTTAATAGCGTATGATCGAAGTAATGATCGAGATAGGGACCATACCATCTGTCATCGTACCGGAGGTGATGGAATGGCAGACGATGCAACCGACATCAAAGCAAGAGCACTCGTAATGAACGTGATGGGGGATATCTGGCAGCTGGGGCTGACCAGGGATCGCGGCCGGGATGCGATGAACAACAAGATGCCAGCGATACCATTCATGGTAGCTGCCAGGGAAGAGGTTGCCGCGGCGCAGGCCGACCTGGACACGTTGACCGCTTTCGTGTCAGAGAACGCGTCGGACCTGGACCCAGAGTTCTATGCGAGAAAGATAGCGTCACTGCAGTTGCAGCTAGATGGGTTCAACGACACCCTGCCGGTTCCGCAGCTGACCGTCGAAGAAGAAGCGAGCGAGGAGATATCGGGAACGGTAACGAAGGTGGACGACGGCGACACGATATTCATTGGTGACAAGGAAATAAGGCTGGCAGCGATAGACTCACCAGAGAAGGGGACGGAGCGAGGGCAGCGGGCAAAGGAATACCTGGAAAACCTGGTACTGGGAAAGCACGTTATCGTGAAGATAGACAAGTACCAGGGAGTGGAGATATATGGCCGAGTTCTGGGGGTGGTGTTCATGGGAGATACGAACGTCAACCTGGAAATGGTACGCCACTGTCTGGCCGAACCGAACACGAAGTTTGGACGGCACAATTGGGTGGACCCAGAGGAGATCAAGCGGGCCGGGGAGGCGTGCACCACAACTTATGTCGGATATGGTATTGTGAAGGTGTACTCGAGTAAGACCAACTCGAGCATTTACGTCGACGGGGAGGATACTGGCAAAGTGACGCCTGCAGAAATCGATCTGCCAGTGGGGAGACACGAGATAATGTGTACCACTGTCGGATCAACGCCAGATAGAATGACAATTGACGTGAAGCCGGGGAAGGTAGAAGTAAAGCTGTTCCCGATAACCATGCCGGCAAACAGCGGGTTGGCTGAAGTATCGTCCGTGCCGCCAGGAGCAGAGTTCGTCGTGGACGACGTGCCTATGGGACAGACGCCAACAACGATAGAGTTGTCATCAGATCAACAGCACGTGTTCGCGTTCTACATGATAGGGTACTCACCGGACGTGACCAGCCTGGTGGTGCCAGCGGGTAGAAGAGTGGCAGTGAACGCGGTTATGCAAAAAGAATGAGGATGGTAATCGGCTGCTAGGCCGATTACTTTCCAAGCTTCTGACCGATACAGGCCCGGAGGGCCTTCGGGTGCTCCATACCAGCGGGCATTCCCTTCGTGGCAGTCGCACACTCTCTGGCGGCTGCAGTGAACCTCTCGGTGTAGGGCTTCAGGTGCTCGGGGGTAACACCCTCGGGGAACGATTCCTTCGCGAAATAAACCCCACCGTTGGGGTTACGCTTCACGATCAGCTTTCCAAGGTCGGCAAGTCTATGCGCCATAGATACAACTGTGACTTCTGAAGTATATGAATGAAGCGCAAAAAGAAGAATTATTTTGCGAAATGCTTAAGTACCTGCGGTACATAGTGAACATCATGTTCCGACCGAAGTGCAGCGACGAAACCAAGCGTCGACTGGCACCGTACCGTGAAGAGGGAACATGGGACGGAGCAATAAACAAAGTACTGGATTTGGTGGATGAATATGAGCGAAGAACTGAAAGTGCTGTGCGAGATAAGAGACGCGATCCACATGCTGACCGGACTGCCTGAGAACAACGTTGAGTTTGTGAACACATGCGCGGTTGCGCAGGAAACAGCTATGCAAGCGACGCCGGACCCGTATACTGATCCAGCTAACTTCCTGCTGCTGGTGATGAAGGCGTTCGCGGTAAGACCGGGGAACGCACGGTCCAGTTTCACCAACGACCGGCTGGCGGCAGTGCTGGGGTACGAATCAACGACCGCGCACATATCGGCACTGAAGGAGTTGGTCGGCAAGGGAGATGTAGTAAAGGAAGACAGAAAGAGATACAACCCATTGACAGGGCGCCCAGTGGATTCGTACAAGGTGGCGGAGCATGGCAGAGATAATACCGCGTGACTGGGAGCCGCGAGTCGCCGAAAGAGATGAACTTTGGGATCGATACGAGAAAGTATCGAGACGGGTATCACAACGGGATGAGCAGATAGCAGAGCTAGAGGCCGATATCGCGGCAAAGGACGCTCGGATTGCCGAGCTGGAGGAGGCGCTGAGGCCGTTCGCTGTAATTGCTGATCTTTCTAGAGACGGATTGCCATGCGAAGGATATGGCTTCGCGCGCATCGGAGATTGCCGGAAGGCCCGCGCCACGCTCGCATGGCAACGATTCGAGGAGGATGTTCGGCGTAACGCTGTTAGGATCGCTCGCGAGGACACGCCGGGGGTGAGTAACGAGTGATAGTGCGCGTGTCGCCAAACGAACAGGGATCGCCGAGATGGAAAGCACTCAACCGAGTGCTGAGTAGGCATCCGGATCGGTACGAAGTTACATGGACGGAGCCCGGAATCGACGTGCTATTCGAGGATATCGCTGGATTCGAATGGAAGGAACCAGCAGACCTGGTCAGCAGTATGTTCAACGGCCACATGGCCAGCCAGAGGAGGCAGGCGAAGAAACTGGGAGTGCCGTGTTACGTCCTGGTGATGGGATCGCTGGCTGACGTGATCAACGCAATACCAAGGACGGGGGCAAACGGAGCGCGGCCCGCGGAAGAAATATCACGCGACGCGAATAGAATAATAAAAGGCGCAGCCAAGCTGGCGGCGTCCAATTTTCCAGTGCTGACGCCGGGACCGCACGGCGTAGCGATGGAACTGATGGTGTCAATAGCGAATGCGCTCGAGGCGAACGACATTGCGCTACCAGGGGTGAAGGCAGAGAGCACGCAGGAAGCGATGATGCGGTGCCTGCCACGGGTTGGACCAACTCTGTCTGGAGAGATGGTCAAGGCGGGTATCAGAGTGAAGCTGGTAGCAAACCTGACGAAAAAAGGCAAAGATGGAAAGATCACGCGGTCGGATGATCATATCATCAGGGACACTGGCGTACTCAGGATGGTACCGGGGATGGGGCCAGTGACTGCGAAAGATGTTATAAAAGAACTAGAGTAATGGCGGGTACACCGTACCCGCCTGGCGCCATCATATGACCCCGAAATCGTGTAGTCGTCCCAGCAATACGAGCGCGAGGGTGCAAATACCTGTCCCGATCGCAATCCCACCGAGAGCATACTGAATTTTGTGGTCGATCCTGTCGAGTCGCCGCCCGTGTTCAGGTATCACCTGCGTGACCGAATCGAGCGTGATACACTTATCTTCAAGCGCATCGATGCGGTCGTCGAGCTTGGTCACGCGAGCACAGATACCATACGGGCCGCTGATCTTATCGATTATGGTGTCGAGCTTACTATTGATGACAAGGATCGATTCTTCCGGGGTGGTGGGAACCGGTGTCATCTGTTTCACTTACCGATTTTAATCTTGCCACCAGAACCAATGGCCCGAACGGCCATGACAGCGATACCAATTATCACCCACGATACCTGCGCAAGCTGCTGGATCTGAGTCTCGGACAGTTCGACGGCGCCGAACGACACGATCAGACCAGCCACAAGCACTACGAACCCTATCCACTCGGTCTTGCTTTCCCAAATAGGCTTCTCTTCTGGCGTAGCGATCACCTTCCGTGCACGTGCACGGAATGTACTAGGGCGGCCGGGATATAAAAGGTTAGGGTTGCTCCAAGAATACAATCTTGGAGTCGCCACCAGGCAGTTCGAATAGAATCACAGGACCGGTCGGGATCTTTATGTCGGAAACCGCGTTGTGTAGCAACACCGTGGACTCGTCGCATATAACACACGTAGCCAGCGCATACGTCTTAGATTTCCTATCAAATGTAACTTCACCGGACCCGACCATGTTACTGAGCCGGTATCGAAGCATGACTGATCTTTTATGCTTGTCATACGGGTCGGACACGTCGAATATCAGATCAACGAGATCGGGCACTCCGAGACTACCGTCTCGCATCAGATAGCCAAGAATTTGCTTGTCAATATAGTCCATATTAGAACCACTCCGGGTGGGCCTGTTGCGCACTGGCGAGTGCCTCTTCGACGTTAGACGCTTTGTTGCCAGCGAGCTGGCTGGCCATGTAGAACCTAATCTTCTGCTCGTATGGTTGCAGTTCGGCGCTCTTCAGCCAGGCGGCCATGTCTTCACGGTAAGTCGAACCCGACGGCGACGTTTTTGGTTCGGGTATCTCCGTCTTGCCTGCCTTGGCATAGAAGTCACGTAGCTTATCTAGTCGGGCCTTGACTCTAGCTTTCTCCTCGGCGCAACCAGCGGCGTACGGGAGGGAGCACAGATTGCGAGTATTATTGACGTGCATGGCCTCTGTCGCAAACTTTTCTTTGCACACAGTACAATCAGTGGTCTCTTCCATGTCCACCAACTTATCAAACGCATCTTCGTACTCACCGGCGTCAAACAATTTGCGGGTTTCGTCGATATCCGCAACATATTCTTTAATGGCCTGGTCGACGTCGTCGAGAGGGACTGGGGTAGGCTGCTGCTGTTCTGAATATAGTTTGCCTTTGGGATCGATGGATTTGACGTACGCCTCGGTGACAAAAAGATACCCATGGCAGTGCTGATCCATAGGATCCCGGCTGGTGAGCTCATCGAGCGCCTGGTCGCATGGGCACACGAGAGAGTCGTCGAAAGGACATTTGCTGCCAGTCTCGTCGACGAACGACTCCAGTGAACCATACCCAGCAGCGATTCGAGGGTGAATTAGGACACCGTGTGCCGAGGCAAACGCAGCGATGTCCTCTGCGCTCATACGCCTCGCCTGCTGACAAGTAGCTTGTACACGCGCATGTCCTCGTCAGTCACCGGTTGATTGGTGTCCAACTTCTCCCGGACGACCTCAATTATGGCGTCGTGCATAACGGTATTGGTTAGCTGAGCGAACTGGTTGAGCGATGGGATCCCAGCCTTGCGCACAATTTCTTTGGCGACCTCGCCGAAGTCCGAGACCTTGGACGGGTCAATGGAGTCGGCCCACTTGATGCAGTCCTCACGCGCGTTCTCATCGTCGACCAGGTGGCATGCCGTTGTGAGTGACATAGTCGCCAGTGTCTTAGATAAATCGCACGTAACACATGGAACATCTTCGTCGGACTGATCCTCATCGGTTGGTTCTATGGGCTCATCCTGTTGCACTAACTCTTCTTCGGTCATCTGTACCATCTCCATATTCCATACTATTTAATTGACGGGGGTTCGCGGTGGGGGTCGAACTGGGGAATCTCCCCGATCATGTACTGGCGGAGGAACTCGGATATACACTCCTCCGGGCCAGTGTCGTCGTTGATGAAATCCAAAACCAGGTGGTAAAAAGCAGACCATGCTGCCACAATGTCACCAGTTTGCAGGTAGACCATGGCAACACCATTGTCGTCATGAAAGTATGCCCGATGGTTCGGACCTTCCGTCGCGGCATACAAGTCGAGAAGATCGTGTACCTGGGGAAATCGTCTGCCTAATATAATAGCATCGATATTCTCGTGAAAGGGGTGCGACGGCATATCAGTCTAGCCTACCGTACTTCTTTTTCATGGTCTCCCGTAGCAGCAGAAGTGCAAACTGCACGATCTGGTACGGGTTATTTTCTTTTAGCCGACCCTCCAGAACCAATATGTCACCGATCTTATCAAGTTCCCGAGCATCGTTACGCGTGATCGTCGTCGCCATATTTACACGATTCTTCCGTCTAGGAGCTACATCTTCCCACCATGCCACCTGCATCACCTGGTCAGTGGTGTGTTTACACGCGCCACTTATATATCACTTTCCATAAATAAGCGAGCATGGCACAAGCCAAGACGGCAAGTAAAGAGAAACAGACGCCAACGTCAACGGGTGGGGGCAAGGAGAGCCCGATCAAGATGGCCACGGAGGCGAAACGGCTAATGGACGAGACGCCGATGAGCATCCCGCCAGACCTCACCGAAATCGCGATGCAGCAGATTTCTGATGCGAGAGTCAAATCGGCACTGAACATGGCTAAAGCGCAAGAGTTGGAGACAAAACGGGATCTGGAACAGCAGCAAAACGGCGGGAAACAGATTATTGCACCAACGCTATGGGGAGCACCAGCGCCACTCGCTTCCAGCCAGAATCCGATTCTGGGAATGATAGACATGCTGCCAGAAGCGGATAGGAAGGAGTTCATAAAGGAAAACAAGGAAACACTTTTCGGTTCGCTATCCAGTGGCGTGACCGGGAGCCAGTTACTGAACCGGATGGCGAATACTGGTGGGGATAAGCCAACGTCGATGGGCGATCTTGCGCAGCTGGTGATGGCGATGGCCGCGTCGCAGGCGGAGCAGCAGAAATCGATGCTGAACATGTGGATGTCTCTACAGCAGATGTCTGCTCCCCCGAAGCAGGACAATGGCAATAAGGAGATCGTTACGGCACTGATGCAATTGTCTCAGGCGATGGGGGAGGGGAACCGACAACGAGAAGCTCTTCTACAAGATAAGCTGATGCAGATGCAGGCAGATGCGATGGAACGAGAGAGACAGCACAACGAAGAGCGGCTGGATATGATACAGCAGATGTTCGAGAGGCAGATGCAACAGGCGCAGGCAGCGGCCAGCAATCGAAGCGATCTACTGACGAAGGGCGATCTGGTAGGAATGCTGCAACAAATCAAAGACGTGACCGGGGTGGAACTGAAACCGGACCAGAACGTAGAGGCACAACGGGAGCAGCACGAGCACATGCAGCGGATGAAAGAGTTAGAGATGCAGGAGAAAGCGTACCAGAGGGACCAGGACGCCGCGATAGCAGCGAAACAGGCCGAGGCGCAGAAGTGGGCAGCCGTCGGGACGATGCTTTCGCCAATAATATCAGCGACCAGGATGAAAAAACAGGTGTCGGGCGGGGCATCGAAGACAGCCAACAACATTCGTAAGCGGGCGATATCATGAGCGAACTGACGTTCTACGAGATGTTGTATACCGCGAGAGCGATGCTGCCGGACCAGGACGACGCGAGCCAGATGTTCAACTCGGCCAGAATGATGGACGCAGCCGCTATATTCGATAAGATAATCAACTGCGAGATGCTGGCGAACACACTTGATGTGGTGAGACATGTAACGGACGATATGACCGAAGACGAGATCGTCGATTCTCTCCTGGAGTTCGGAATTGATATATACCCTGGGGTGGCAAAAGAGATAGAAAAGGACAAACATGATTCGAAGCTATTGATCGACGTGCTAACGCTGTGCGCGAAGGAGATAAAGAATGTACCAGGTTGAAGATAACGGGTCGAATTGGAAGGTGTGGATCAACCCGAATATACGGGTAGAGAACGAGTTCGATTACAACTCGTCGCAGTACGGCAAATCAGGGTACAAAGCTGCGCTGGGGTATGATCCGACGCCGCCCGCTGGCTACAAACTGGTGTACATGCTGTACCCGAAGTCGGAATGGACGAAAGAAGAACTGGAAAGCAGCACGTTCCAGTTGCAGACAGATAAAATGGCGAAAAAGTGCAACGTGTGCGCGACACTGAATGCACTGCGAACGGCAGAGCCGCAACCGCAGGAGCAGCAGGTAGCAGTTATGCCAACCACGAAACAGCTGAGCATGGGAGATGTTGTTGCACCAACATGGGTCCCAAAGGTCGCAAAGGTGGGACAAAGCCTGTTGTGCACGAAGCTGGGGAGCGTCGGGGTCGGAGTAATCGGCTCCATAATAGCGGATATAATGGCCGGCTGGTCGACCGACCCAGGCCAGAAAGAGGCGATGAAACAGATATCAGCACAACTGATCGAGATGGACATAAACCCAGACGATATGCCGATGATCAGGGAAGACGCCCTACGAATGTATGACGCCTGGCAGGACGGTGGAGCCGGGGCGGCACTCAAGGCGGGGTTCTTCAAGTCATTCGACGACGCGGTGAAAGACGGCATAGGCGTGGAATCGAAGACCGTGAAAACTACCACGACGCATAGGAGGATAGGTATCCGAACCGGCGTCGCCAGCATGGTGGAATGAGTGGACTGTTTCCAGAAGCTGTTGGACCACGTGGAACACTGCAAATTCGTCCACATGGGCATCGCATTGACGCAACGACAGTGGATGGAATCGTATATCGCATACGATATCAGGCGCGAAGAGCAGTGTGAAGAAGTGAGAGACGTGGTAATGACGAGAATGTATTGCTGCCGGACCGGACCACTGCCGGAGTGGATGGAGGGAGGATGATGATATGCCTCGACTTGAAGACGAGGTGTGCTGTGGTTACGGAGCAGTGGTTCAAGGGACAGCGCGAACCGTTGTCCGACTACCAGGTTCGGCTATGCGACCGGTTGGGGAAGAAGATAGCAGCCGTAATCACGGCGGATCCGGAAAACGCGGATATTTGGTACAAGTTGCTAGGAGCATTCCAGGAGGAGATGCTAAATGCGGGAAATAAATCGGGTGCTAGAGCTGCTGCGGACGACACCGCCGACGGTGGATGCACTGACTGCGGCGCACAACATACTGATTGCTAACGGTATGCGACCAATCGATGTCGAGCTGGCGATACGTCACCTGAAGGGTGGAGACGCCGAGCTGGCATTGAAGTACCTGTATGGGCCGACAAACCGGGGGACAGGGAGGGGAGCGATAAAAGATTTGGAGATAATAGCCTCACTCCACGACTGAATGTTTCTGGTGGTTAGCTATATACCTGGCCACGCAAGTTCGTAGCACGTGGCTGACGGTTTCATTTTGTCCAGCGCATACTTGTTTTAGACTGATATGGACGTCCGCGTCCAGCAGGAACGTGACTTGAGCAGGTCGCATACAACTGCAGCGCGGTATATAGATATATACATTTCTACATGCGAACTTAAATACGCAAAAATCAAAAGTTGTGTCGGTGATCTGATGAGCGACCAGTTCATTCGAAGACCGATAGATTTCTACTTCGACTTTGACACAGCGGGTGTCGCGGTGGGAGAAGAGATCCGAACCGGCGAAACTGGTTACGGCTACGAAGCGGATGGCCGGACCAGTGTGAAAGACTACGACCTCGATAACGAGTCTGTGATGGAGGTCGAAGGTATCGAGATCATCGGACCGAATACCGGGACCGAGCGATACAAACTGAAGTCTGTGAGGCTCGTAATCGATGGGAGAGAGCACGATGAGATATCTTTAAACGAGCTGATGGCCCCGGCGTACCTGCCGGGAACCAGGAACGTCTGTAACCCAGACTTCAGGGACTACAACCAGTCCGACGTGTACACCCCGGTCGGCGGCAACTACGTCTGTACCAACCTGGGCAAAGGCATGCTCGCTGGGGGGTCCATTCACAACGCGACTCCGAAAATTGGCCCAGGCCAGAACCTGCTCGTCAAGGTGCAGATCCCGAGAACAGCGGAGGGCGGACAGGCCATATCATCCGGTGTCATGCGGGTCAGGCTGCACACGATCCAGGTGCGTGGTGAAGACAAGCTGCTCGAGGTCATGCAGCACTACGGCCACATCGCGAACGCCGGTCAGCCGGTGAACGCTTCCTGGACAATGGGCGACCTGGCGAACACCAGTGATATGCCGATCAAGCTCATCGAGAAGACGGTACCCAACGAAGGCGGGTTCGGTATCGAGGATTGGTCCTCGCTGCCTGGCGGAAACGAGGTGGAGCTTCCATACGTGGAGAGAATGATCACCTACGGCCAGAACAATGCTGCTACCACGCCGAACAGCTGGTACGACTTCACCATGGAAGGGTCCAACGTGACCAGCGACTTCCAGCAGCTCGATTGGAACTTCACCAAGCGAGATGCCGTGAAGGTAGAGCACATGGGCGTACTGTCCCATAACTACCTAGAGTGGGTTAGGCTTTGGATCGACGGAGCTCCCAAGAACGTGGAGTACAAGGTGACGCCTGAGCTCAACCAGATGCCGATGCCGCAGGGACTGTATACCAACTCCAGGGTCTACAACGGTCCGGCCAGGTTAGGCAGGGCAATGTGGGTCTGGAACCAGCATGGGTCCATCCAGATCAAGGACAACGGCACCGCGATACCGGCATGGTCCACGACTCCGATACGAGGAGCAATGGTCGGGGTGTGGGGTCACAGATACCACTTGAGGGGGAATGAGTAATGGCATATGCGTGCTTCTATGTAGGCACCTCAGGGTGCACTTCCGCCGCCGGACTCGGGCTGACCGCCGGCTGGTGGGTAGAACTGCCGGACGCTTTTCCGCCAATCCACCACGTGTCGACCACGTCTGTAGCAGTGGGATCCGATGGTCAATTCGAGGGCTGTCTGGTAACCTGCTACGATACCACGACCGTCGGGCACACTGTCCACATGACGGTGAGGGGAATCGATGAGTGGGCGAAGGGCACGAAGTGGCTCAGGTTCCGGTCCGACCCCGCGCTCTCCAACCAGGGAGCCGACAAGGTGGAGCGGCTGCAGACCAAGATCGAGCTGTTCTACCGAAGCGAAGACGAAGTTGGCACGATAACGGTGTGAACCACCGCTATCCATTTCTTTTTTACCGAGCACCACAGGCTTTTTATAGCATGCGTGCGTGCGTGCGTCTATGTCGGAAGACAACAGACCACGAACAATATCTATCAGCGTGCTGCCAGAAACGCACGATAGACATAACGCAAAGCGCGAGGCGCTGGGAAAGACCTGGTACGAGTACATCATCCCTGCGGTGGAGGCGGTGTACTTTGGCTAGAAAACCGATACCGAAAATGCGCATAGCAGACATCGATCAGCCTGATATGAAGATAACAGTTCAGGGAACCGTATCGGATGCGTACGGCGACGCGCACGAGTCGATTAGACAGAAAGGGACGATAACAGATGCGACGGGGTCATGTGAGTTTGTACTGTGGGAGAAAAGCGCGATGGCCGGGACACCGGAGCTGGTGAACGACCATGTGTACAGGCTCGAGGGAGTGTATACAAAAGAGTTCCGCGGGGACTACTCGGTGTCACTGGTCAAGACAACGAACGTGGTAGACATAACGGACCAACCGCGCGGACAGCAGAAGTTGGGGGAAGTGGGCGGTGAGTAATCAAATTGCCATGGTAGTAGGCGGTGCGGGGTTCATAGGATCGCATTTGGTCGAGGCGCTACTGATCAGAGGATTAACGCCAGTGGTTGTCGACAACTTCTCGCTCGGTGGGTTCTCTAACCTGCCAGAAGGAGTTGTGTCTTTGGATGTCGACGCAACAGATCACGAGTCACTCGGTGGAGTACTCGCCAGGTGGGAACCCGACGTCGTGTTCAACCTGGCCGTAGTCCCGTTACCAGCGTCGCTCAGTGATCCGAAGGGCACGTTCGATGAGAACGTCCAGATCGTATCGACGTTATGCGAGCTACACCGCGCTGGCATGTACGACACGCTGGTACATTTCTCGTCCAGTGAGGTGTACGGATCCGTGGCGCGGTACCCACAGGACGAGGCGCATCCCCTTAATGGGTGTACCCCATACGCTGCAAGCAAGGCGGCTGGCGATCTGCTCATCCAGTCATATGCCCGCACGTTTGGTATGGACTTTGTCATCGTCAGGCCATTCAACACCATAGGCGAGCGGCAGAACTCCGGGTCATATGCAGGCGTCGTGCCAGCTACCATAATACGGTGTCTCAGAGGCGAACCGGCCGTGATCCACGGCGACGGCGAGTTCACCAGGGATTACAGTTATGTCGGCGACGTAGTGAATGCCGCCATCGATCTATATGCCACACCAGCTGCCCACGGCGAGATAACAAACATTGGGAGCGGGGTCGAGATCAGCGTCAGCGAGATTATCTCGTACATATGCGAGTTGTTCGACGATCACCCCATCATCCACGACAGCGACAGACCGGGGGATGTGGCCAGGATGTGTGCTGGCACAGCGAAGGCGCGTGCATTAATTGGTTATGCGCCGGCCATATCGTTCGAGGACGCAATCGAGCGAACCGTTTTGTGGTACGTCAAGAACTGGAGGGACTGAAATGACCAGATATAAGTACTGTCTGTTCAGCGGTATGGATCCAGACGAGACCAAATCGTCAGATTTCGTCATGGGCGGTCTGTTCGCCTGGGAGAAAGCGTTCCACGTACACGGCGGCCGGGGGTGTCACTCTTCGAACCTGTCGAAAGACCTCATGGAAGAGTTCGACATCATACATGTCAACTACACCCCTGGTAATGCGAGCTACATTGCTTCGATACGGGACGTACTAGGCGAGAGCGATACCAAGATCATCGCCAACGTCGACTTCAGTGTAGGTCTCTGGAATAACATCGACCCGTTTATAATGCGGCAGCAGCTAAGCCTGGCAGATTTCGTGTTCCATGTCGAGCCAGTCGGCGCCAACATCTTGTCTGGATTGCTTGACCGGGACGTGCCGAACATACCGCACCCAGTTGACGTAGAGCGCATCTCAGAGCACAGGCACGGTTCGTCGCCGCCGCCGATGGCTGCATGCCAGTATCACAGATACATGTATACGTGGCATCCATATTTTTATGCAACGTATCCGTTCAGGCGCGGCGATGACATCAAGCTCCGTGTTGCGCTGATGAACCACACGCCGGGAGGCATAGCCCTGCCGCTCGACGCCTACTTCGACGAGGTGATAGGTCGTGGCCCATACTCTGGGTACATCGACATACTGTCCAGGTTCAATTTCAACATGGACATCACGGCGGATTACACGTATGGCCGTGGCGTCGTCGAGGCAGCAGCACTGGGCGTGCCGACCATTGGATCGGGCACAATCGATGCCATGAGGACGCTATTCCCAGATCTGATAGTCAAACCATACGATATCAGAACGATGCACACGTTGATCATGGGTCTGCTAACAGACGGCGAATTTGCCACCGATGTCTCGGATTTGGGTAAGTCGATGTGCGGTATATATAGCATCAAAGCGAGCTATAGCCGACTGGTCGAGCATCTGGAGGAGACATGTCTGAGCAAGTCCTGATTGTACCCAGTCTCTCGCCTGGCTGTGGCGGCCAGGATTCCGGCAACCAGGGGTATCTCACTGCCAGTGCGATGCGCAGGCATCTCGGCTGGGACGCACGGTCGGTGGTCTTCTTCGAGAACTATCTCAGATACGACACTGATTTCGTCATCGGTCGCAATGCTACACCACAGTCTGTTCTCGATTACGCCAAAGACTGCAGCTTTTTCGTGTTCATGGACGGGTACGTGGACGAGCAGTATCTTCCCATGAGGCAGTTTCTGACCCCGACCAATCACTGTATCGTGGGGGTGGGGTCGGCCCTTCGGAGGAACGTCCATCACACTCTAATGGACCAGATCACGTTGGGTACAAAGGTGGTCGTCCCGCCGCAGGACGAATCGCTGTGCACCACATTATGCGGCGTACCGTTCGACTTTGTTATAGTCGACATCGAGGAGATCGAATCGCTGGCGCGGGAGAAGAACGACGAGTTCACGGTGTGCTACGCCCACACTCATTCGATGCTGAAAGGCGATGACATCATCGGCCGTCTCAAACAGGATCTCCCATATATAAAGTTCGAGGAGATCCGTAATATGCCATGGCGAAAAGCGATCGAGGCTAAGTCCAGGTGCCACGTCGTGCTAGACGATTTCGTTCTACCGACGTACGGGCTGAACGTGCTCGAGGCAGGGATCCTGGGTCAGCACGTAATAAGCAGGATCGGCCCATGGGTATATATGATATACCCAGATTTCCCGTTCGCGTCAGTGGATCCGAACTGCGCTGACATATACGATAGCATGTACGATGCTGCATACGACCAGTTAATTGCCTTAAACGATGCGCCGGAAATGTGGGAGCAGCGGCTCGGAACTGCGAACCAGTGGGTTCACGACCACCATAGTTCCAACGCAGTAGCAAACAAGTGGAGGTGGTTCTTGAAATGGATGAAAAGCCAGTAGTTTACTATACCAGGTCCTGTCCAAACTGCCACGCCCTAATGGAACGACTGACGAGCTTCGGCATCGAGTTCGAGACCCGTGACCTGTGTGATCCGGATACTCTAACCGATCTCAGGTGCAATGGGTGCTTTGCCATGCAGGCTCCGATCCTGCAGATTGGAGATATGTATTTCTGGGTGGTATGATGGCGCGAGTTACACCGCATATCGGATGTGACTTGTTTAAGACCGATGGGGTTGTGTACCTCAAAAACGAGGATAATATCCACTTCGGAGGTGATGTGTTCATAGGGCATGGCACGTTCATCGATGGGTATCACGAAGGCGATGGTATCGAGATAGGTAACAACACGTGGATTGGCCAAGGGTGCTACATACATGCTGCTGGCGGTGTATACGTGTCTGATCATGTTGGCATCGGGCCTTGCTCAAAGATATTCAGTTCAGTGCATTCTCTCTCCCCACACTCGGTTATAACACGTAACCCTGTTGTCATGGCCAGTGTGCATGTTTCGCGTGGCGTTGATATTGGAATCGGTTCCATCATTATGCCAGGCGTTACCGTCGGCGAGGATGCCCAGATCGGTGCCGGCTCAGTTGTAGCTCATCACGTCGATCCGTGCACCGTTGTTGCAGGAAATCCTGCTAAGTTTATCAGGAGGAGAACTCATGAAGTGCAGTAGATGTGTTATGGACGATACGGTGCCAGGCATAACCATTGACGCAGACGGAATTTGTAACCTGTGCCACCAGCACGATCATATGTCTGCCGCCCATCCAATAGGTGGATTCAGGCATATCGCCGAACGCATGGGGAAGAAGTGCATTGTCGGCCTGTCGGGCGGAAAGGACAGCTCGTACACGCTCTACCTCATGAAAGAGGTGTATGGACTAAACCCAATTGCGGTAACGTTCGACAATGGGTGGTCGACGCAGACAGCGACCAGGAACATCGAGGCCATGACCGAGGCGCTCGGCGTTCCCCGTATAACGGTGAAGACCAACTGCGCGGCATCAGACGACACCATGAAAGCGTTCATCAGAGCCGGCCTGCCAGACGTCGAGGCAGTGACCGACATTTCATTTATAGCAGGGCTATACAACGTCGCGTCCACGTTCGGTATCAAGAACATAGTCCTCGGTAGCAGCTTCCGCACAGAAGGCATAACCCCGCATGGGATGTTCTACTTCGACGCGAAGTACGTCGACGACGTACACAAGAAGCACGGCGATCGACCAGACGAGTCAGTTTCGATGCTATGGCTTCGACCATGGCTGAAATGGATGGTCGTGGACAAGATCAAGCGATTTAACCCACTATACTACGAAGACTACGATAACGAAGCGGCAAAGGATTTCCTTCACGACGAGTTCGGATGGACCTGGTATGGTGGGCATCACCGTGAGAACATCATAACCGAGTGGAACAACAACTACTGGCTGTACCACAAGTTCGGCACAGATCTTCGTGAGGTCGAATACTCGGCTCTGATTCGGTCACACCAGATGGACCGCGACCAGGCGTTGGATCTGCTTCGTCGGCCACCGGACGTGGCGCAGGACACGATCGAGACGGTGTGTAAGCGGCTCGGCATGACCATCGAGGAGCACAACTATTGCGTGGCCAGCCAGCCAGGCGATAGATCCCAGTACACAACGTACAGACCAACGTTCCGCGCACTGAGACCACTGTTCTGGTCGCTGGCCAGAATGAACATGGTTCCGTGGTCGTTCTATGACAAGTACTGCCGGTGACGCTTATATAAGATGCAAACCTGCCATTACTCATCACCCTATAGGAGTGGTATCATGAGAAAAGAACTAACCGCAATGTTGGTCGTCGGTGTCGCCCTCGTCGGCATGACCGGCGCTGCCAACTACATGTACGAGACGACCCAGATAAAGGGCGTAGGCTACGACAACGCTGAGGTGATAACACAGACACAACCGGGTCTGGCCGGGAACAAGCTGGTGTTCAAACAGGCCGGGTCGGGCACGGTCGCACAGGACAAGCGAGAGCTCGAGGTGGAACGGGATCCATTCGGTCCAGAGTGCTCAGATGCAGATGACAACGAACGTTCCTGCTGCGTAGATTATATCAACTTCACCCAGCAGGCCGAGTTGGAGTATCAGCCCGTGAGCTACCAGACCGGGACCTACGACGAGAAGTGGATATCCAAGCTGTGTACCCAGAACTACTACATCGGAGCTGTAGCGGTTGAGATGTACACCCACGCCGAGCACCTCCAGAAGAACACCGAGGTCAAGACCAGAAGGGACTGCGGGGTATGGGAAAACTGCGACGATAACGCGGATGACTGCACTGGCTGCGGAGACTGCACCGGCGCCCTCGAGGCCAACTTCAACTCCAACATCATCGGTGTCGCCCACATCGGCTGGCTTTCCAGGGATGTCAGCACCAACTGCAAGGGCAGGCACTACGAGTATGGTAGGTCAGTGGAGGATATGACTGGTGTCTTCTCCATCGAGAAGTTCATCCAGTTATGGGGCAATGGCACATGCGGGACAGTACAAGTCGAGTGGCTCCCATGTTTGTGATCGTATGACACGACGCAAGATGCGCAATCTTTAAATGGGATGCGCATCTATATCTTTTTATGGAACCGCTTAAGAAGTGTGGCTGCGCCACATGCGCTGACCCTTGGAAACCCATATCGATGTTCTCAAGGGACAAGCATCAGCCAGATGGCTTGAATAACAAATGCCGGATTTGCTGTAAAGAAGCGTGGTCGAAATACTCTGCTAAGAAGTTCGGTGCCAAACCGATGACCGAAAACAAAGAATGTTCTCAGTACCTCGGCATCGTCGTTGCCGAGAAGTTATTGAGCCATGTGTTCAAGAACGTAGAACGATTTCCGCTACACCATCATGGCTATGACTTCATATGCGGCGGCGGTTTTAAAATTGATGTCAAATCGTCTGACATCATTAGCAGGACGAAAAACGCACAGCAATGGCAATTTGACATCAGGAATAACAGGGAATGTGATTATTTTCTTTGCATAGCATTTAACCGCGCCAAGTTGGAGCCTCTAAAAATGTGGTTGATCCCCAACAGAGTCGTTTCGCATCTCAAGACGCTTTCGATAGGGAGAAAGAATTTCAGTAAATGGGCGAAATACGAGCAACCAATCGATAAAGCGTTGGCGTGTTGCGCGTCCATGAAAAGCAATGACGGGGAGGCATGATCATGGTACTAGCCCATGTACAGTCGACAATCAGAGATCCAATCGACAGCTCACTGGTTGATGTCGATAGTGGTATATCCAATTTGATCGAAATGCTTTGGAGTGCCGGTTTGCACACGTATAATTCTTGCCAGGAGAATCGACCAGGCGCGATGTGGATAGAATTCGCGTGCTCCGCGGAGCTGGAAGAGTTTCTCAATATGATCGGATCCGAGATAGGAAATGATCTGACAAAATTCGATAATTTGTTTTATCGCATCATCGGCGAGGAAGATACCGATTGCTGGGTATACTCCATTTGCCCACGCGATTTCCGTGACATTGTGGATCATGAAAAACGCGAGGTCTATACTGACTTTTCGATGCCATGCAGTATAGAATTTAGCGCGTCGGTTAGGTTTCCGGTGTCCGATTACGACACGATATGTAATCTGTTGCAGCAATCCGTCAAACGCCGCAAATCTTAAAGTACCCACACCACCAACACTACCTAGGAGAGAGAGAGACGATGAAGTCCATCATAGCACTTGTGATGATGCTCCTGCTGCTAGTGGGTCTGTCACTTACCCTATCTCTGCTTGTAGCCCAAGCCTACCCAGAAGAAGTATCAGTCCGCATGGTCGGCCAGAACCATCTCATCGAATGGGGCAACATAACCGACCTCAGCCAGCACGCGATGTTCGCTACTGGCCTCCCATATCTCGAGAACGTCCCTCTTCCTATCCACCCTGTTTTTGACCCGCGCGGTTTCTGCGACGTGCGCACTGCCGCTTTACCGCGCCACGCGCATGACCCTCGGTACGACGAGATCGACGCGCTGGCTGGCAGTCCATTCCCGGCGTTCCCATGGGAAGCTAACGTTTAAGTATTCTGCACCCGTTTGTACCTATATGCCCGAAGATAAAACGTGTGTTGATGAAATCGGGGAGGACGGGATCAACGACAACGCGTTCCTCAATTGTATCCCAGTAACCGACCCGGCAGTGATAAACCACGCTCGAGGTGGGTTCATCGCAGGTGGACTATCGATAAAATCGTTCGTCGCTAACTGGGACGAGATCAAGGACATCGACGACCTGCTCGATCTGAAGCTGAACGAAAATAAGATCGCGACACATCGCGCGATCTACGGGGACAAGGGGATCCTGATCGGCCAGGGCGTGACGACAGCAAGGATGACCAGAGACGAGTTCAAGGAGGCACACGACGGCATCGATGGCCTCTGGGTGTGGGCAGCCAGATCCAAGTACCTCGAGGTAGTCGGCCCAGGTGTCACCATTCAGAACGAAAAGAAACCCGACCCGGCGGATGTCATCCGGATCGGTGGCAAGACCGGGCTACGCAGCATAAAGCGGTGACCAAAATGGAACAGATAATCACAGGCGGAGCCAAAACGCCACTACCTGGTGGAGCCAGAATAACTGACCCGAGAATCAATATTCCGGACCTATTCACCAACTGGGCGAATTCAAAGAATGGATTCGACCTGGAAGTGGACACGATTCTCGTAGGCAAGCTCGGATCAGACGTATTGCTCAAGGATCCAAAGTCCGGCGCGTTCCTATCCGTGTCGGCCTGGGAGAAGAAACATGGTGAAAATGGGATCCTCAAACTCGGGATCCGGGAGTTTTTCATGGCCAGGTTCGGGGCAGGTTCGCATGGGCAGCTGGATAGCGACGGTGTATATCACATCGTCGATGTCGGCTTCCCAGATAAGTCCGTCGACAAGCATAGTATGGTAGAGTAGGGCCACGCCCCTCTACCATGCCGTCCTATCACCCACCATACGATTTTAATAGCTCCAAAACAGACTCGACAACATATTCCTGGTCGTCCTCGGTGATCTCGTGGTGGAGGGGGAGAGCGAGTAAACTATTGGCAAGATCACGAGACGTGTTGAACTCACTACCATACTGACTATCCCGGCTTAAACTGCACATAGAAAGATCGCGAACGTAGTAAGTTCCGACCTGAGATTCGATACCACGCGACGCCAGATCACGAATAAGACGATCGCGGTGTTCGTGGACATACACACAATATGACTGATACGTACAACTGCAATCTAGTCGGGGGCCCCCCCACTGTACGTCGCACCCATCCAGCAGCTTATTATAATACGCCGCCAGACGGCGACGGGAATCTATGATTTCCTCGATGCGGCCAATTTGAACAATACCAACCGCGGCATTGATGTCACTCATTTTGGCATTAGTGCCAGACAACCCAGCAGAGAACACGAAATTTTTAAGGTGGCGCAGAGTATCTGCAACCAATCCGTTGTCTGTAACGACCATGCCGCCCTCACCAGTGGTAATGATCTTGCGTGGATGAAACGAAAAAACCGTGACATCGGCAAGTTTGCCGGTTTTAACACCATTTTCATCAACCGCACCAAGTGAGCAAGCAGCGTCTTCAATAACGGTCCAATCGCAATCACGTGCCTGACGATACACTTGCGGAAACAATGGGTGACCGCCCCACGACACCGGGATAACGACGCTAACCGGGTCGAACTCAAACGAAGATAATTGAACCGGACCAACGCAGCCAGTGAGGAACATAACGTCAGAGAACAAAACTTTATACCCAGCGCCTACAGCAGAAACGGCAGTCGCGGGATGGGTAAAAGCAGGAACTATAGCTGTGGGGGAATCGCGACTGAAGACATTAAGAGCGTGAGTAAGACCAACGGTGGCATTTGGATACGCAATTGCATGCTTAACACCGACGTACCTGGCGACGGCTTCCTCGAACTCGGCAACCTTCTCGCCCTCTGTGAGCCAGCCGGAATCGAGCACGTCAGCTACGGCCTGCTTCTCAGCATCTGTTATCCACGGCTTCATCAACTGAATCTTCTGCATGGTTTACCACCAAAGTGAACGGGTTGAACACGACATCTGCCTGGTCGACGGGAAGCCATCTGAGGCCGAGCGATTCGACCTCCTCCTGGGAGTGGAACCTGTCGTACACCCCGACGCTGAACCCATTATCTTTCAGCGCATGGTATAGCCGAATCGGCTGACTGTTGGTGATGATACCAGTATCGCAGCGATACCCGATACCATCGATGCACACCGAAACATCTGGATCCCAGTCTATCTCGACGAGCAGACGCTGAACCCAATACTCGACCATGAAATCATTCAAAACGCGAGCAGATGAGATGAGACACGGTCTCGGGATGTCCGGATCGGACATCAGAAAGTGTGGGTACACTGGTATGCAGTGGCCACCTACCCCGACACCAGGCAGATGGAGGTGGCAGTAATCATGATTAGCGAGTGCGCGGGCAGTGTGATAATTAATGCCATACGCTTCTGCGGTCATATATAGCTCATTCGCCAAGGCGATGTTCGCGTCCCTATAGCAACCCTCTGCAATTTTGGAGAACTCAGAGTGTCTGGAATCGGGTGCCAAGCGGACGTCGGGGAGAAACGTAGCGTATAGATGATGCGCCTTCAACCCACTGGCGGAGTCGACGCCGCCAACGATCTTAGGGAAGTCGAGGAGACGAGATATGGCAATACCAGACATGATGCGCTCTGGTGAGTGGGCGAGATAGAAGTCGCCGAGCCGGAGTCCACTGGTGTCCTCAAGCCAGCCGCGAACTTTGGTCTCTGTGGTTCCGACGGGCACCGTCGTTTCGATCACGACCAGGTCGTCAGGACACAAGATCCCGCCAACCGACCTACACGCCGACTCCAGCGCACTGAAATCTGGCTGATTTTCAGGCGTGAGAGTAACCGGCACAACCACAATGTATGCAGTGCAATACGATGCGGCATTGTACCGCGAGGACGCGACCAGAGCCGTGCCGCCACACTCGGCGATCATTTCTGAAAGGTACGTCTCGTCATCGTATGGGCTAACGCCATTATTGATGAGATCACATTTATCCTGGTCGATGTCAATACCGATGACCTTGCGTCCAGTGTTGGTAATCAAGCATGCAAGCGGCAGTCCGACGCGACCGAGTCCGATGACCGCGATCATATGTGACCACCCCTGGCAGGCGAGCCGAATACTGTGACATTCGGAGGGACATCGTGAACAACAACAGATCCGGCACCGACAATCGCACTCTCACCGATTGTAACACCTGGGAGAATGATAGCACCGGCACCAACGCTGGCGCGATCGCATATCACGGTTCGCAGAGAAGACGTTGGATCCCACATCCAGGCGCGCGGAGCACGATCGTTGCATATGATCGCACCAGGTCCGATGAAAACATTGCTACCGATGACCAGGGGAGCATACAAATTGGCGCCGTTCTGTATTTTGCACCCGCTGCCAATAACAACATCGTGATCGATGTACACGTGCTCACCGACTATGCACCCATGAGCAACTCGGGCGCCTTCGCGAATATGAGCCCAGGCCCATACCTTACTGGTGGGATCCACAGTCCCGTCCACAATTGCAGTGGGATGTATCATTCTTTATCGCCTCACACATTTCGATGTTGCTGACTGCATCGTCGAACGACACTGGAAACGAAGTATGATTGCGGACGCAGTCGGCGAATGTGGCCAATTCAACTTTCAGGGGCTCGACGCGGGGGACGGCCACACGCTCAACCAGGTTCTCCTGGTGATAATCACCGCCAAGTGACATGTACGCGCCAGGTGGGTGAAACACATGCAGCTCCTGCGTCACGAGATCCGCGACCAAAGTGTGTTCAACGCACTCCGCTACGATCTCACGGACCTTACAGGCGCCGACCCGGCTGGCCGACATGGACACGATAGTGTGGTCGGAATAATCAAGCAGGACATGCGCATAGTCCTCAGTGGAAAGCGACCTCATGTTTGAGTGCTGTCGCCCAAACAACACGTGTTGCACAAGATCCACGTCATGTATCATAAGATCATCGACAACCGAACCACCAGTGACCCTGCGGGACGCGGGATTGTGGCGCCGAATGGACACGTAGTATGGCGCGACAAAGTGCTTAACGAAATGAGCTACCACCGGATTGAACCGCTCGATATGACCAACTCCACTACCGACTGGAAATGATAGTGACGCCATTGCGCGGGCGGAATCGAGCGAATGTGCAATGGGCTTCTCAACCAGGACGGGGACGTTCGCGTCCGCGGCAGAACACGCTACCGACATATGAGACGTGGTGGGAGTACAAATGCTGACCAGATCAGAGTCGTCGAGCACGCACTGGACGTCGTCACAAATATATGCGCCATGAAGCGTTTTCATGCGGTTCGCAGCGAACGTATCAGGATCATATACGAGCACGAAATCAATGCCACGCATCTCGGAGTAAACCCGAACGTGGTTGGATCCCATGTGACCGCAACCGATTACACCAGCGACCAGATCACTCGACACTGTTGATCACCTCAATTATATGATCACGGTCAGTGGTCGAGACCCATGGACCGACCGGAATACTGATACAGTGGCGCGACGCAAGACGGGCGAAGCCGAAGCGTCCGGGCGATCTGATACAGGGCTGATCGGTTACAGGCATCGGGTAATGGACGGCGCAGCCAATACCATTCGATATGAGATACGACGCGAACTCGTCTCTGGTTAAGGAACACGCGTCGGAGATATACAAGACATACTGGTGGTACACATGATAAACGTCGTCAAGGACGCTGGGGGTGAATATGCCATCGACATCGATATGCGAGTCATAGTCGAACGCGGCCATCCGACGCTTAGCATTGAAGTCGTCGAGTTTTTTGAGCTGCTCACGACCGATCGCCGCTTGCATCTCAGTCATGCGAAAGTTCGTGCCAACACAAACATGATCATATTTGCCGGCATCACCATGGTTACGGAACAGTCGGGCACGCCGCGCGAGGTCGAGACGGTTGGTGGTCAGCATACCACCTTCACCACCAGTGGTCATGTTCTTGGTTGCGTAAAAGCTGAACGCACCGACATCGCCAATCGACCCGGCCATTCGGGAGCCAATCGATGCACCAGCGGCCTGGGCGCAATCTTCTATGGCAAACGATTCTGACACGCGGCTATCAGTGATTATGTCGGCTACGTTACCAAACAAATGAACGGGGATCGCCGCCTCGTCGTGACGCAACTTGAATGAACCATCGATACAATATGCACTGTGGTTGAAGGGGTCATGCGGATTAATGTCGTGAAACACGACATCCATTCGTGGGTGGACCGAATTGGCAGTAGCGATGAACGTGAACGCAGGAACGTGAACGCGCTTGATCTCCTTCGGGATAAGCGCATTGGCAATGACCAGCGCGGTCGTCCCGCTGCTAACGGCAATCGCATGGTCGACCCCGATATACCTGGCGAACTCTTCCTCGAACTTGGCGACTTCTTCACCCTGCGCCAGCTGACCTGAATCGAGAACACGGAGAGCAGCTCTCTTCTCTTCTTCACCAATCATAGGCTTTGCTATCGGTATCATGATCCAACCTCGCTAACGGGCTTCTTGCGGGCATACGTGCCTCGCTGGGCAACAGATGCTATCGTGACGATATCCTCCATTGCGCGGGTAATGTCGTTACGATCCAGGGGAGTCGGAGGGAGCACGACGACCAGCTCGTTTGCGATAATGGTGACGTCGTCGCCAGGCTTGACCCGATGTTTTTTGATCCACTCCGCTGGCAAGGATACCTTATGTGACCGGCCACTCTCCATAACGCGGCGTGATACTACCAGCACCATGTATAGGGACACGTCCGCCATACAGATATAATGCTTTCGGGTGCGAGTTACCGGCACCGATTAAATACGGGACGTTATCATAAAACAGTATATATGGTAGCCTATGTTGACCCGAAAAAATGTGCGTATGCGCCAGAGTCACTTGCAGAAGCACAGGAGATAGCAACCGTAGCCGCCGGCGGCACGGTGGCAGCGAAGTACTACGACTGGCCGCCGTTCTATGTCGAAATCGAGAGACTGACGGTGGAGCAGGATGCGAACACAACCGCGATAGTGTCAGCGGATGGGTACGCGAGAAAACAGAGTTTCCACTCCAGGGCCGGACCACAGGACAATGTTGCAGGGATACACGCCGTTCCAAACCGATCCATCGCAAAGGACTCGCTCGAGATCATGCTGAACGCCGAAACCGGGACACCATCGACCAACATAAAAGCCAGATGGAACATGACTGTACGGGATCCAACCATCCTGGACAAACTGCGTCTGAATAGGTCGATGAAATCGAACGTCGTGTTCTCCACCGCAGAAGAGGCGATAATCGAGAAATACGCACTGAACGATATGATCGATATAGGTGTGGCGCCAAGGAACGAAGACCTGCTCGGGGACAACGTGTACAAGTGGTTCGACGAAATAATACAGGTGTCGAGAAGAATCCCGGCCATAGCAGACGGAGAAGAGCTGGTGGTCGGCGGGGACATAAAGGTACCACAGCGGAAAGTGTACACCCTGTTGGGAATAGCATTCGACTCAGCAGCCATGGCGACCGTTGCAGCCGGAGCCATAACGGCAAACGAGCTATGGATTAAAGTTGACAGGGACGCAGTGAACGATTACATGGTACTCGACGCGCTGGCCATGCCAGAAACGACGGCAGGTGACATGAACGAAACCGTGAGACTCTTCATACCAGCAGTCGAGAAGTTCAGCGTCCGACTGGTGAACGACTCCGGTGGCGCAATAGCGGCAGCAGACAGTCTCGATCTGAGGTTCTTCTACGGCGTACGAGACATGAACGTGATCGACCACATCAAGTGGAATTATCCGTTCTTCTCCACCGCAGAGGAAGAAAAGTACTACGAGCTGGAAGAAAAGTATCTGCTGAAAGAGAAAGTCGCAGCAGGTCTGCTTGATAACCTGCAGCCCCCAAGCATCGCCATGCTGAAGTAGGTGGAACAATGGCCGTAGGGACCACCATTCGACGGACACCATTCGTGAGAACATACACGTTTGCGACGGGCGGGGAAGATGACATGCTAACGTTGGATTTCGTACGAGATCCGGCACAGGGACTTGGAACGCCCGCCAGGTCGATGGTGATCCGAAATGCCGGAGCAGGAACCGTTTACTTCCTTCTATCGGAAGACGGCATACACTGGTCTGAGAAAGGAACCATCCCAAGCGGTGGATACGAATCGTACTCGTACCACGACGGGATACTGATATCCATCGCCAGGGTGTGGGCATCGGCTGCAGCCACTTCCGTTGACATACGAGCCACCCCAGGCGCCCTGGACGTGATCTGAGATGCCAGTTATAGACCAGAGCCCAACAGCGGCAGACACCGCTAACATGAAAGCGGACATCGACGCCATAAACACAGCGCTCCAAGCTGGCGGGATAACCCAGGCGCAACTGGCATCAGTAGTGGCAGCGTTAGACGACCTTAAGACATCGATCGATCCCAAGGTGCTAACGCACGTAGCGATCGACTTCTCCAGTTCTGCCGCCCAGACGATCATCGCGGCTCCAGGAGCCGGTAATCGGATACGTATAGTAGAACTCGACTTGACGGCGCTCACCAACGTCGAAGTAGCGGTGAAATCGGCATCAACGACTATCCGGACGTTCCAATTCGCGACGTTGGCTTGGGCTCCGCCAATGCCATTGAACCTCGGGACGAACGAGGCCCTGGCACTCGACTCGGTGACCGCCGACCGAATCACCGGCGGCGTCAGCTACTACGTGGAGGACGTAGCATGATCTACGTCCAGCCCGATCTAGCCGCGAAACCCGGTCACTACGTCCGGCGGATCGACGACAAGTGGTCGATGAAATCAGGCGACCGGGACGTTCTAGTGTCGCCCGCTGACGGGATTGAGGTCAACGTCGGCGGGAAAGGGTACATCCTCGACGACCAGATCGAGCTCGATCTGGCGCTCGAAGCTACCTGGGATACGGTAGCGGGAACTGATTATCGGACCCCGGCAAATCGGGCCGGTAAAAATTTCTATGTCTACGCTTGCGTCCCGACGGTTGGACGGGTCCCGATCGTCAAGATTTCGGCCAACTCGACCACCCCCGCCGGGTATTCTGCATCCACCGCCCGCAAAATCGGTGGATTCCATTGTATCCCGGCCACGATGGTCTCCCTCCCGTCTGGCCATCCCTTCAAGAATCACGTTGCCGGCGACATCCATTGTGGAGATGGGCGGAGCGGATCGATCTGGGATCTGATGCACCGGCCAAGGGGCATCGCCGCCCCGGAGGGAATGATTTGGTGCGAGGAGGCTAACATCTGGGTCGGGATATACCTGGTATCGGGCACGGGCGTCAACACCGCCAGCGTGAACGGCGGCACGATATCCGATACTCGCGACTGGATGGATTTCGTGAACGATCTCGGCGCTGTCGGATGCAGGCTGCCGACAGATCGAGAGTTCCAACTATTCGCAGCTGGATCGAACGAAGAAACCAATATCACCGGGTCAGCCGACCCCGGCACGACCGGCCACCATCTCGACACTGCGG
>Ga0265297_10002414_pt1 | contig 38130 bp, 40 predicted proteins | sample Munlanlwell13791_FD_192502 | JGI IMG/M metagenome (GOLD analysis project Ga0265297, IMG submission 192502) | Leachate microbial communities from a municipal landfill in Southern Ontario, Canada - Leachate well 137-91 | ecosystem: Engineered > Solid waste > Landfill > Unclassified | place...
CCTCTGATTGAGGTTTGCCGACTAAACAATTTGTCGATGACGTAACGCTCAGCCAAAGACAAATGATGATATTGATTTGCCATAACACTATTTTACTAAGTGTTCGGCTTCAAAGGTTAACTAAAGAACGGGCCAATTGGGGCCTCAAATTGAACATTGAGAAAGGTTCAGGAAAATGAAAACGAGAACGATTGCAAGACGGAATGTGGTTGGTGCATTTTGGGGTGGTCTCCTTGGCATTCTTGCCTTGGGGTATATACATCCCGCAATGCTCCCGATCGGGTGTTTGACCGGCGTGGTTGTCGGCTGGTGGTACCAGGAAATCTGGGCGGCCTCGGTGGAAGTTCCTCGGCGCATGCTCTGGGTGATTGGCAACATCTACCGCGAGACCGTCGTCAGAATCTCGCAAGTCGCTTACGCGCTGTTCTGTGACTCTGCGAGCAAGATGGTTCGGGATTGGTCGGACCGGATCGGCATTCGCGCCTACGCGATTATCCTTACTGTGTTCATGTGGACACTCACAAGTCCGGTGCGATTCGTACTGTGGCTTCGGCGTCACCCTGTGAACGTGGCGGGGCTGATCAGGGCAATGGCGGCTGCCGTCTATCTGTCAGCCAACTTGGCGACGTTTACTTATGGTGGATACTTGATCGTGAAGACACCAGAGGGCAACACCGCCGCCGGGGTAGTTGGTCTCGGATTGCTTGTGGGTGCAATGTTGACCTTTGGTCCTTTGCTCCTGCTTTTCAATCTGGACGAGTCCAAGACCAAGCGCTTCTACGGGCTCTGGGATCGCTGTGCCAAACACGGCAAGGTCGGCCTGTTCTTGGCAGATCTGTGGTTCCTATTCAAGATGGAGGTTGGCGTGGTAGTGTTTTCCGGAGCGTATCTCTGCCTCGGCGTTGCATTGCTGGCAGGAGCGCTCGTGTTCACGATCATTCCGATCGCCCTGGCCTACTGCTTCGTCATCAATTCGTATCGGTTTGTTTCCCGACGAGGGCACTGGCTCTGTTTCGGTAGCACGCTGGTCGTGACGGTGCTATCCGCGATCTTGTTCCGGAATTACCTCCACAACAGCTATGCTCTGTGGACGGTGGCGATGATTGCGGGACTTGCTTCAGCGGGGACAACCGAAGTATTGCGGCGCGCAATTGAATCGTTTCTTGAACGCGATTCGGTGCTCACCTTCGCGGCAACAGGACTTGAAGGCCTTCTGGGTCAACATTTTGCGCCGTGGAGACGACCGATTGATCGCATCGTCTCCCGCGTTGACCGAGCAGCCAGAGCGTACGTGCCCGCGAACTGAACCTGAAAGACAGAACTTTAAGAGGGGGGAGGCCTTGTGCCAACCCCCTCGAACTGTTTTTATTGTCATCCATCCAATTTTTTGATATTCTGAAATCACAATTGAATATTAGTGGCCTAAACCTGCGCTTTTTAATTAAAGCTGGGCATGGCTCAAAGTCCCAATCACGACACTGAACCCCGCGTTCAGCAACTCGTGATTGGGCCGTACCTCGAAAGGGGTATGGGGTCGTAAGACCTAGCTAGCGCGGGGCTTAGTGTACATGAATGAAATAATCTACATTTTAACTAATGAAGCCATGCCGGGATATATCAAAATCGGCATGACGAATAATTCTCTGGAAGAAAGAATTCGTCAATTAGACCGAACAAATATTCCATTGCCTTTTGAGTGTTATTACGCTTGTGAAGTGGAAAATGCTCATGAGGAAGAGAGATGGCTTCATTCGGTTTTTTCCGACCGAAGAGTTCGAGATGGTCGTGAGTTTTTTCAGATTGACCCAGAGAGAGTCGTTACCGCTATTCGAAGAGTTCAGAAAAAAGATATAACACCGAAGAATTTTATTAACACCACTAAAGAAGAAGAAAAAGAGCTGGAAGAAGTAAAAAGTGTTAGGGCTAAATTTGACTTTGCTCATTACGGGATACTCCCAAATTCCACTCTGACTTTTTCTCGGGATCAGTCGACAAAAGCGGTGGTATTAGAAAATAACAAAATAGAAGTTAACGGAAAAATCACTAGCCTGTCGGCTTCTGCTCAGGAACTTTTAGGTTACAAGAGGGGTGTGGCAGGAACGCTTTATTGGCTCTATGAAGACGAGACGCTGGATGAACGCCGGAGACGACTTGAGGGTAACAATATTTGAAGACGATACTCAAACGACATAACAGGCTATATGTCTAGAGTGGATAACTCGACTACACAAAAATTGAAATTGAAGTTAAGTTACAAACCGACGTTTAAAGTATTATAAGTTAAGTAAAAAAATATTATGAAAAATCGTAGCGTTGCTATTCTATTAGCCCTGTTTCTCGGTGGTATCGGCATCCAGAAATTCTATCTTAACAAACCGGGCCAGGGTGTGCTTTGTGTATTGTTTTGTTGGACATTTATCCCCGCCATCATCGCCCTGATTGATGTCATCCGTTTTCTCGCAATGGGTGAAGATAAATTCCAAAAACTTTACTCACCCATGACACAAACTCAGCAAGAGAAATAAGCTAATTTTGATTCATGTCTTTCAACTCTTTCAGCTCTCCCTCCTTAGTAAGTTCGAAGAAAGTCATCTTATTTGAAGGTGGCAGTTTTTTCTGCAAGGATGGGCCTCTGCCAAATTCATCCGGACATTTCTTTTCTAGATATTTCCAACTACATTTCCAGTCACCAGAACTAATAGCATCAAAAATGTTCTTTCTGGCCTTGAGAATTAAAGAGGCCTCGCAGCGTTTTCTAAGATCCCTGATTTCCGGTTGCAAACTGGCGAAATATTTATATTCTCTCAAAGTAATACCTGCGTGGCTGCAAGCTTCCTCCAAGGTAGCATCAATCTGGAAGGCGGCAATCAGACGGTACATTTTACCCCTATCCATCCACCAGCCATTGGCGCTATGTCGGACATTGAGAATAACGTCATTCTGGTTAATGGTGTAGGCAATTTTAAGGGATTTAGTGACAGTTTTCTCAGCCATGAACTTATTATATACCGGTTAAGGTTAACCGTCAGTTTTGTACTTTTTGGGTTTTCCACAAAAAAGTCTCTAATATCATTATTTTGCTTAATATCACGGGGAATCTCTTCTTTCGAAAAAGCATGTGTTTAGGGTACAAAACTATCCCAAAAGTATTCGAGACATGTTAGTATTTGAGATTCAAAATTGCTATAATCTAAATTATGGTAAATTATATATATGACTCTCGTGGTAATCCTGTGGGGTTTTGGGAAGATAAATATGTTTACGCACTAAACGGCACACCAATTGGTCAACTAGATGGTGAACATGTCCATAAACTTAAAGGTCCTTATGTTGGGGAACTTTATAAAGATATGGTCGTTGATAAACATATTGGTAATTTGGGGAATATTGTCCATCCTGGAAACCCTGGAAATCCAGGGCATCCGGGTCATCCAGGAAATAGAGGTGCAGTTAACTACGGTTATCCTGATGTATTTGAAAAATTACTAGAAAATTGATGCGACTTAGACAGGTCAGCCCCTAGATTAATAGAGTGGTAAAACGCCCTTACAACGCCTAGTATTATGCGTACTAGACCAAAGCACACAGCCGATGAAAAAAATCAATTACAATCAGGAGGATATTTTAAACCATCATGGTATCGCGGCGGTCATCAAGAACGCCCGCGGTGAAATTTTGATGCAAGAACATGTTAAGTATGGATTTTGGACAATCCCAGTTGGCAAAGTAAAAGAGGGGCAAAGTGTAGCAGACGGTTTAAAACAAGAAATATTGGAAGAGTGCGATCTGGAAATCCAAGAATATCAAGAATTAGTTGAAAAAGATTATTTTTATGAACGAGAAGGTAGAGAAGTAAAAGTAATTAGCCATCTTTTTGAAATTCTAAAATATGAAGGGGAATTAAAAAATATGGAGCCGGCCAAACATCGCCAACAATTATTTTTGCCGATCGAGAAAATTAAAAAACTCCCCTATTTGTCCGACTTAACTTTGCTATACCTAGAGCAATTAGATTTTAAAAGAGAGGCGCGGATTTAATCTAAGTGATGGAGTATTTCGTCTATATCCTCGAATGCGCTGATAACTCTCTATATGTTGGTTGTACCAATAATCTAGAAAGAAGGTTAGAGCAACACAATAATTCAAAACGGGGGGCTCATTATACAAAAATCAGACGGCCCGTAATTCTAAAATACAAAGAAATATTTAAAACTTTAAAAGAAGCTCGAGGGCGAGAAGCCGAGATAAAAAGTTGGAAAAGAGAGAGGAAATTAAATTTGTTTAAAAATCATACGGATATGAAAATAAAAACTTCGTGGGATTTGGGATTGCTTTATAAGAATAGCGACGACCCCAAGATTGAAAAAGATTTGCAAGCAATAGAGCATGGGTGCCAAGCTTTTGAAAAAAAGTATCGGGGGCAAAATTTTACCGCTTCGCCGGCAACCTTAGCCCAAGCTTATAACGATTTTGAAATCTTAAATAAGAAGCTGGGCGAATATGGACCAAGCTGGTATTTTGCCCTAAGAACCGATCTGAATTCGGCTGACAACAAATCCCGAGCCTTAGAGACTAAGTATAATGAGCGCCTGACGGGGGCAATGAACCGGCTAGAATTTTTTGAATTGACCATTGCCCAAATTGCACCTGCCAAACAGCAAGCTTTTTTGAAACATCCAGCTTTAAAACCCTATGTCTATGCTCTCACCCTCATCTTCAAGCAGGCCAAATTTAATTTATCCGAAGGCGAAGAGCAATTGAAATCACTGCTTTTGCCAACCAGTTACTCGATGTGGATTGACACTCAAAACAAATTATTGAGCCAACAAATAATTAAATATAGGGGCAAGGGTTTACCCCTGGCCGAGGCGATGGCCAAAATACCAGACTTACCCAAAAGAGATCGGCGCTTGATTCACCAAGAGGCCAACGCTGTCCTAAAATCAATTAGTCATGTGGCCGAGGGTGAGATTAACGCCGTTTACAATTATAAAAAGGTGATGGATAAGCGACGCGGTTACGAGAAACCTTACAGCGCAACAATTTTGGATTACGAAAATGACGAGCCAACCATTGAGAATTTTGTCGCCCTAGTTTCGAAACATTTCAAAATCGCGCACCGCTTTTATAAATTGCAGGCCAAACTTCTGGGTGAGAAAAAAATCAAATTGGCGGATCGGGCGGTCAAAATCGGCAAAATCAAAACCAAATTTGACTTCCCCACCTCGGTCTCAATTCTCCAATCAGCCCTAGGAAAAATTGATCAAGAATATCTAAATTTGTTTAATGACCTCCTAGCCAAGGGCCAAATCGACGCCTTCTCCCAAAAAGGCAAAAAGAGTGGTGCCTATTGTTGGGGCAACGGCCAATTGCCAACCTTCTTATTGCTTAACCACGTAGATGATATCCGGTCACTCGAGACACTGGCTCACGAAATGGGTCATGCCATCCATCTGGAGCTAAGCAAGCGCCAACCGCCTCGTTATCAAGGCCACTCCACTGCTACCGCCGAAGTGGCGAGCACTTTTTTCGAACAAATTATTTTGGGCGAGATTGCCGACCGTCTCCCACCTCAAGAAAAAATGATTTTGCTCCACAATCGGATTTTAGGTGACATTTCAACCATCTTCCGTCAGATCGCCTGCTTCAATTTTGAACTCGAGCTCCACCAAAAAATTAGGCAGGGCGGCCAAGTCCCCAAGGAGGAAATTGCTAAATTGATGGCTAAGCATTTAAAATCTTATTTGGGCCCAGCGGTCGAGATAATTCCTGATGATGGCTACTTCTTTGTTTACTGGTTACATATTCGCAATTTCTTCTATGTCTATACTTACGCCTATGGCCAATTAATCAGCAAAGCTCTCTACGAAAAATACCGCTCGGACCCCACCTACGCCGACAAAATCAAACAATTTCTCTTGGCTGGCCGTTCAATGAGCCCTGAAGAAATTTTCAAATCGATTGGCGTTGACACCTCTCAGCCAGCATTTTTCGAAGCCGGACTCAAAGAAATCGAGCGAGACATCGCCGAATTAGAGAGCTTGTCTAAAAAACAATGAATATCCTCCCGACAATCACCACAACAAAACGAGCCAATTGGCGAGCCATGGCGAAAGAGGCTAACCTTCTAAACTTAACCGAAGTGGCCTTTTTCCCTACTGTTCTCTCCAAGGAAGAACGAGACGAGGCCTATCTTTTATTTAAAGAAAATGGAATAATTAGTATCCCCTTTGTTCATTTAAGAACAGATATGGATAACGACGAGATTGATTTTTTAATCAAAGAATTTAATACTAAAATTTTTAATATCCACCCCTTTCGAACACATAAACCGGAACACGATTTGACTCCACACGCCCAACAAATTTATATAGAAACTCAGATCGAACTAGAAGCGAGCGAATTGAAGAAATTTGCTGGTATTTGTATCGACATTTCCCACCTAGAACAATTTGAAAAGACGAGCCCAGACGTTTTTGTGGGGATCTCGGCACTTTTAAAGACTTTCCCGGTTGGTTGTGCTCATATTAGCGCGGTGAGAAAAATTCCAGAGATTTTCCCTGATCGAACAAAATGGGCCTTCCATTACTTTGAAGATCTCGCCGACTTTGATTACGTCAAAAAATATCAATCAATTCTCCCGCCAATTGTCGCCCTCGAAATTGAAAACCCCCTGACCGAACAACTCAAAGCCAAAGAATATATTTTGAATTCACTCAAAAACTAGCTAGTCAAAATTCTCACCACCGCTAATTCAACTGGCACTTGGGGGAGGAAACTCCCCCCAAGGAGATTATAGGTGTCGAGGAATTCACGCAGGGCGGGAGCAAGTTTTTGAGCACCCTGGCCGGGCAGGCCCGATTTTTGAGAGAGGGCAGTGAAAAATTCTTTTTCTTTATCCCCCGCTTCAGCCAAAATTTTGGGCTTGAGGGTAGGCGACATTGTGGTAAGTAAGGCCAAGCGAATTTCGCGCATCACCAATTTCAAGAAAATTTTAAAATCCGTCCCCGCTTCGGCCGTTTGATCAATCACCGATAAGGCGCCGTCTAAATTATTATCCGCAATCGCCTCAACCAAATCATAAACTAATTTGGGGGGTGGCGCACCGGTAATATTTTGCACTTCTTCGAGCGCGATTTTTTTATCAACTGACGAGCCAATGATCTTTTGCAAAATGCCAATCGTATCACGAAAAGAACCGTCACCCATAAAAGCGAGCAGATCGGCCACGTCATCGGCAATGGTAAAGCCCTCTTTCTTGGCAATATCTTTCGCTATCTTCTTTAATATCTCATTAGAGGGTTTTTTGAAAATAAAAGTCTGGCAACGAGAAATAATAGTGTCAATAACTTTGTGCTGTTCGGTTGTGGCCAAAATGAAGATGACATGCGCCGGCGGTTCTTCGAGCGTCTTCAACAGAGCGTTGAAGGCGTCTTTGGTAAGCATATGCACCTCGTCAATAATATAAACTTTGTATTTAGACTCAAACGGCAAGGTGCGGACCGCTTCGCGCAAGGCCCGAATTTCGTCAATCCCGCGATTAGAGGCACCATCAATCTCAATCAAGTCATTGTCGCTTGTACCAATCGCTTTAGCGAAAATGCGCGCCACACTGGTTTTACCCGTCCCGCGCGAACCGACAAAAAGATAAGCGTGGACGAGATGATCCTGTTTAATGGCGGAAGCCAAAACCCCAGTCACCTGCTCTTGACCAATTACTTCGTTAAAATTACTCGGCCGATATTTGCGATAAAGGGCTAATTCAGACATAGGCCTATTATATAGCTTTTAAAAATTCTTGCACCACCCGCTCCACTTCATCTGGATTATTCGTTTGCATCAATTTAGTTCGAAGAGCCGTCGCACCTTTGAAGCCCGCGACATAGGCTTTGAAATGTTTGCGCATCACCGCGAAGTTTTTTTGATGACCGTGAAAAAGTTTTTGATTGGTGGCAGTGGGGCCATACAAGTCCCAGAAAAGTTGGGAGTGTTCAAGTGCGTTGAGAAGTTTTTCTTCGGTTGTGCGAAAAACGACTTCGGGCTCACTTGAAGTCGCATTTCTCATAACCTCGTCGGCGAGGCGGTGAGAAGTCGTACTTTGCGTAGCTAAGTCCGACTTCGCATGGCCGAGCCGGAAGAGGTAAGGTCGCCCAAATGCCCCGCGACCAATCATTACGCCGTCAATCCCGTATTTTTCAGCCAACTTTTTTCCCGCTTCGACATTTTTAATATCACCATTCGCGATCAAAACAATGCCACAATTTTTAAACAGCGCCACAATTTTCGGCAAAATTTCATAATGAGCGGGGACGTCAGACATTTCCTTCCGTGTTCGTAAATGAAAAGTCACCGCGTCTGGCTTAGCCTCCAAAATCGTTTGCCACCAACTCTCATCAATTTTATTGTAACCAAGACGGGTCTTGACCGAGACTGGCATTTCTTGAGCCCCACGCTTAGCCGCTAAAATAATCTCTCTCGCCAATTCAGAATTTTTCATTAAAGCCGAACCAGCCCCCTGTTTCTCCACCGCCCGATCAGGACAGCCCATGTTGATATCCACGCCGTCAAAACCTAATTCTCGAATTAACTTAACCGCCGACTCAATCGTGGCAGGGTTAGAACCAAAAATCTGCGCCACAATTGGCCGTTCAGCTTCAGTGTAATAAAGTTCGCGTAAAAGTTTTGCTCTCCCCGCCTCACTCGCCAAGCCATCAACTGAAACAAACTCAGTAAACAGCACGAGCGAAGTGGTTAAGTTTGGGAGCCGAACTCCCAATTTGGGAGTTCGGCTCCCAAACTCTTTACTATACTTAACAACCATCGCCCGAAACGCTGCGTCGGTGACATCATACATCGGCGCCAAACAAAAAAACGGCTTATTTAATTTTTGCCAAAAGCTAGACATTGATTAAATATATAACAAAAACGAGCCGGCTCCAACTTTCGTCAGAACCGGCTGAGACTCGCGAATCCAACCAGAATAGGATCAACCATCGATCCCCACCCTCTCGAGATCTCGATAGAGTTCTGGGTGGTTGTTGTGACAGCGAACTTCCGGCTTCTCATCAACCACTTTGACCTCCAACCAATTGATCAAGTCTGCCCGCGGAGGAATCGTCACCCCTTTGATGAAGATGTTGACGATCGTTGTCCCCGTCCGGCCACACATGAAATCGCGATGCTGGCCGTCGAAGAGATACATTCCGCGCGGACCATCCTCGATGATCGGGGGAAGATAGTGCGCTACCAACCAAAGCCCATCCTTCTTGGCCATGACAATCATCGGAGACTTCTTGGCAATGCCGACGGGCACATGATGATCGGCAAACACTTGATCGAAACGTTCCAGAAACTCCAAAAGTTTCGATCGTTGAACGAACGTCTGTGTCACCGGCAAAAAAAGCGGGTATACTGGTTCAACCGTGATTTGTGCTTTCTCGTACGGATGGATGTCCGTGCCAATAAGCACAACACTACGTAGCATCTGGGTCAGATATTCCTTCCCCATAACGACAACTGATTGAACTTTTGCCCCCATTGTCGCCAATTGGCGAAGGGGGACAACCTGTCCACGTCGTGGCAAGCCCCGATAACAGATGCCGGTATTTCCCCGAAACTCTTCGATACTTAATTCTCGGAAAGCCATCATCTTCTCCTTCCATAGACGAGAAATCGACCTCGTGTTACCATACAATCTAAACAAAGAACACCTATGACCAAACTAGCACAAAAAACTAAAAAAACAATAGGGTTTGATCTTGATGACACAATTATCGACCACGAACCTAATCGGATAAAATTAAGTCGAAAATTAAATCTTCCCAAACACGACCAACGATTAAAGAAGATTCTTTATGCTGAAATTTCCGCCAAAGCCCGACCATTAAAAAATGCTCGCTTAATAGTTAGAAAATTATCTAAAGATGGGTACCGCTTAATTATTGTCTCACGACGAAAGCGTGGTGGACGGCAATTTGGGAGACAGTGGTTAGCTGATCATCTACCAGCAATCAAAAAGAGTAATGTCTTTTTTGTCGACAAAGATAAAGACAAAACAATTATTTGCCGTCAGCAACAAGTCGAAATATTTATTGACGATTCGTTAGAAGTTTTAGAACATTTAGATAAAAAGATTAAAAAGATTCCTTTTCGTAAAAATTGGCTAGCAATCTATCGCCAAATCAAAAAGGTGAATTAGGTCTTCTTGACAAGAAGTTTTAGTTTGTCGGGGAGATCATCAGAAAAAATAAATTCCACCACTGACCCACTCTTGACCGTCCCTTGGATAATCGCGTCGGCCACTTGTTGCTCGACATTGTCTTGAATAAAGCGTTGCATTGGTCGCGCGCCAAAGACTTCGTTCGCTCCCAATTCTGCCACCGCCTTAACCAAGAGATCGTTAACTTCAAGCGTTACGCCTTGAGTCAATAATCTTTTCGCTAATTTATTAAGCATTAAACGCGCAATCTGATTAAGTTCGTCGGGTTGCAGGGGGTAGAAGACGACCACCGCGTCAAAACGATTAAGCAATTCGGGTTTGAAGGTTCCCGCCTCAACAATATGATTAACCAATTCGTCAACTTTGTCCTGCGGTTTAGTTCCAGCCCGCACCATTTGCCAAATCAAATCCGCGCCCGCGTTGGAAGTGGCAATAATGATGAGGTTCCGCAAGCTAACCCGCTTGCCTGTTTTGTCGGAGAAAAAACCTTCGTCCAAAATTTGAAGAAAAATATTAAGCACATCGTGATTGGTTTTTTCAAACTCATCCAATAACAAAACGCCATAAGGATTTTCGCGCACCAAATCAGCCAAAATCCCGGGTTGGCCAGTCGTAAACGAGCCGATTAATTTATCCACCGCATCGGGCGTTTGATACTCCGACATATCGAGCCGAATCATTTTAGTCGCTTGACCAAACATCACTTCCGCTAAGGCCTTGCTCGTCTCGGTCTTGCCCACCCCCGTCGGACCCAGAAAAAGAAAGGAGCCGATTGGTCGCTCGGCATTGCGCACCCCGGCTCGCGCTCGACGCAAAGCGTTGCTGACCGCCAGAATGGCCTCGTCTTGCCCCACCACTCGGCCATGAAGATTTTTTTCGAGCGCCATCAGATTTTCCCGTTCGGCTGGTTGCAATTCACCCACTGGAATACCAGTTTTCGTTCGCACCAATTCCTCCACTTCGGTTTGGTCAATCACTCGATAACCCCGGCTCTTGGCCCATGGGATAATCTCGACCAGTAAATCCACCGCTTTGTCACCGGAATCACTCTCGGTAAAATAGCGATTAGCGTCGCGAGCAATTTCGAGCAGAGCGGGATAGGTAAAGAGGAGACGATTTTTCTTTTCAATTTGCCAAACGGTTTGTTCGAGATTGTGGATAATTGACTCTTCGGGCAACGGCCGAATAAAAATCCGATCAAAAGTCGTAGCCAGAGTGGCATTCGTTTCTAAGACATGATGAAAATCGTCATTGCTCGCCAAACCGATAATTTGAATAGTGTTAGAAGTTAGGGCTGGATAAACCAAACTAACAAAATCCGTGCCTAAGATGGTAGTGCCTTGAAGCAAGCCGGCAAAATTATCAAAAACCAAAATTAAATTACCCGCCCGACTCGCTTCGGCTAAAATTTTCAATAATTCTATTTCTAGTGTCGACTTGTCTTTGAAATGAGAGAGAAAAACAGCTGTATTAAACAAAACTGGCCGTTTATATTCTAAGGCCGGAGGCGCCACTCCATCTTGAATCCGACGCACCAAATGCCAAATCACATCCATCCGCTCACTGGTCGAATCAGCCACGACAAAAACATTGGCCTCTCTTTGTTTCGACAAAATATTTTCAATCTGCGCAATTTCGTCGCTGTGAGTTGAGTACTCATAATCAAGCGAAGAATAATTAAGGCCATAGAGTAGGTCCCAACTGTATTGGTCGAGGGTAGAAGTGTTACCAAAACCCCAATCCTTGGCAATGCTCGGTAAGCGCGCCAAATTGCTTTCGCTCCACCACCGCTTACGATACTCGCCATATTCAATCTCGTAAACTACCCAACCGACCGCGCCAATCAATTCGGCTTCATTAATCCCCGCCTCGGCCAACCAATTAGCGAAGGCGCTATCATTTTGAAATAAAAATTTGACCAAATCCCGCAATTTGAGCACTTCGTCCGACTTGAGCGGTAATTTATAGAAAACCGCCGGCCCCCGTCGCTTCAAAAAATCGTTGGTCGCCCGATCCGACAAACCACAACGTTTGAGTACCCGTCGACCGATATGAGAATTAAGAAAACCCTCAAGCACATCGTTACCTTTGACCTTAAGCAAAATCCGGCCAACGGTAAAAGTGAAAATATCGCCCGGCTGATAACGATTGAGGACGACATTATCAAAATAATAAGACGAGTTAAAATAAAATTCGATCATCTTGGCCACCGCGTAAAAAGCCGAGCTGATAAAAATTAAACCCCAAACTTTTGGTGCCCAGACCGCGAGACGAGAAAAAGAGAAGAAGGCGGCTAAGATAACTAAAGCGATAAATAAACTCCCACTAATCTTAATCAAACGCGACCGAACCCGACTCGACAAAACTGATTCTAAAATCAAAATCGGGTAGAGCGGACTATTTTTGACTAATTGCGCGATGTTCATCCCGTTAGAAACAGATCGCGATCAAAAAAATCGCTTTCTTTTTTAGTTATACCATCTTGTAATATTGAATTCATATTTTATTTAAAAATTTATTATAGCGATCACGGTTTCTAACGGGATTCATTATCGAAACAGCAAGCCAAAACCGATAAAGAAAACCACCACCACACCAAATGGCAAAATCAACCAAACTAAAAGGATGATGGGATAGCTCAAAATTAACAACAGAGTCGCCAGCATGCCAACCACAATCACCACCGTGCGCATAAAAATACCGACGCAACGCATAATCAGATTGACAGTAAAGGTGGATAAATAATCAAACGGGTCAACACTCTTGTCGGGATAAGCTTCGCCCATTCGTCGCCACGGCGCAAAATAAGAATTAACCAAAATTGAAACCGAGAAAAAATTAAAAACAAAAACAATCAATTGACGATAAATTTTCGTCAAATCCCTGATCGCCCGACCATAATGCCAGATAAAATAATGCCCAATCACCGTCGCAAAGCGCATACCCTAATTTTACCACAGATTTACCAATTTGGGTGAAGGGGTTGTGTATAAAAAGTTTGCCCGCCCGGCACCATGGTGCCGGGCGGGACAATTTCACCCCGAGTCATGTCTGGACGGAGGTTCTAGACAGGGCAACGTCGACGATGGTCCTTTCACTCCTCCCCTTCCCCCATTCCTTGATCTTCGTTGGAACGAAAAAGATCTCGTTCGACGACAACGATTTGAAGACCCTCTCGAGGGTCTCGAAAAATTCGTCGAACTCCGCTGGGAGCAACTCGACCATCAACCGCACTATCGGCACGGGAGTGGTGGAGGATGACTGCCCGAGAAGGAGGTTGGCAATCTCCACCACCAACGACGAGGAATCGATACCCCCATTGGAACCCTCTCTGATCAAAAAGATCTTGAGCAACAAAATGATACCCTCCGGCTTTACAGCCATTTCCCGAAAGTCTTTCGGGTGTCCAATTTCCCAATTCCAAATCAGCGTTCCACCTTTGCCCTACACCCTATACAGATTCTGTCAAGGTGGCAATTATTTGAATCGATAAAACACCTTATTGTTGAAACGAAGATCGAGGTAATCGAGGGATTTTGCTTGTAGTGAGCCTGTCGAACCATGAGCCCAATCTTTAGTCAGAGTGGGATCTTTGATTAATGAATGAAAATTGGTGATGAGCTGGTCAGCCGAGGCGCCGGTATTGAAAATAAGTTTCCATGATTGAGTGGGGTCATCAGGATTAGCGTTTGAGACCATCACGGCTTCGAAATCTTTAAGTGGCAAGGCGACAACATAAGCCAATTTGTAGGTCTGGGGAATTGAGGCCAGCCCGCCTTCGCCAAGGCTACGGCGAGGCCAGTCCGTCAGAGTTGATTTTAAAAAACTGATAAAAGTTTTGGCACGCTCCAGATCAATCGGATCAATCACGGCCGAATTAAGCTTGGTCACCGTGGTCGAACTATTAAATTCTAAGATAATTGATTCGGAAAAATTGGGCGCCAATTGATAAACCAAACCCTCGTCGTTAAGATAATAACAATGCTTTTGAGAAGCCAGGCCATTGCACCACAAAACTTTGGTCTCGCGATCAGTCACCTTAATGGCTAAGGTGTTCAAATTGGGTGAATCGATCTCGACCGATTGTAGGCCGGGGAATTTCTGCTTCAACAAAACGATTAAATTATTTTTGGAGAAAAAGAAAATACTGTTTTGAGGCACTAAGCCAAAATAATAACCATCTAATTGCTCCCGAACCGTCTGCTTAAGCGCCGACAAATCTTGACTTGTTTGACCCAAGAGACTGAAGGTGGTGAGACGCAAAAAATTAAGATTAAGCAAAAGCACAAAGCCACCGACGATCACAAAAATCACCAACATCCCCACCGCCCGTTTGGTGTTGCGACGTTTTTTGGCGCGTTCGCGACTCGAACGCAAAATTTCGGTTTTTGACGAAACGACCATGACTAACGAATCTCCGTCCGCCCATTCATAAACGGTTGGAGCACCTTAGGAATAAGGATCGAACCGTCGGCCTGTTGATAATTCTCAATCAACGGCACCAGAATTCGGGGCGAGGCAAGAGCCGTCCCATTGAGCGAATGGACTAGGCGCATTTTGCCATCGGCATCTTTGTATTTGATATTCGAACGACGAGTTTGGAAATCGTGGAAGTAGGAAATGGAGTGCGTCTCGCGATATTTATTTTCGGTTGGCACCCAAGCCTCAATGTCATATTTTTTAACCTGACCTTGACCCAAATCGCCCGTGCAATTAATCACCACATGGTAGGGAATTTCGAGACCTTGCATAATCTTCTCGGCATTGGCCAGTAATTGCTTGTGCCATTTCACACTCTCTTCGTGACTAGCTTCGCACAAAATCACTTGTTCAACTTTGTAAAATTCGTGGAGTCGAATCAGTCCGCGGGTATCTTTGCCATGACTCCCCGCCTCGCGTCGATAACAAGGGGAGAAGGCAACAAATTTAACGGGTAGGTGTTCACGCGGGATCACTTCGTCGAAATAATAACCCATCGTTGGCACTTCAGCCGTGCCAGCGAGATAATCACCATCTTGGGTTTTGTATAAATCATCCTCGCCTTGCGGGAGATAACCAGTGCCCATAAACATTTCAGGGCGATCAATAATCGGCGCCATCAGAGGCGTAAAGCCGTCGGCCGTTACCACTTGCAAAGCATATTGCCAGAGCGCGAGCGATAATTCAGCCGCTTCATTTTTCAAAAAATAACCCCGAAAACCGGCCACCTTGGTCCCCCGATCAAAATCAGCCAACTTAAGGGCCAACATCAAATCAACATGACTCTTGGGAATAAAATCAAATTTGCGTCGATCGCCCCAAGCCTTAATTTCTTGATTGCCCGCATCATCATCGCCTTCGGGCACGCTCATATCGGGGATATTGGGCACTTCGAGCATCAACTTCTGCCAAGTTTTCATCACCTCTTTTAATTTTTCTTCACCGGCTTGAAGTTCGGTTTTAACACTTGAGACCTGCTCAATTAACTTGGCTTTTTCATCACCACTTGCCTTAGCAATCCCCTCGCTGGCCTCATTTTGTTTCCGACGGAGATCGTCAACTTGCCCCACCAGCTTAACCCGCTCGTCATCAGCTTTTAATAATTCATCGATCTTAAAGTCTAAACGCTTTTTGCGTCCAGCCTCAGCAATCAGGTTCTTGTTCTCACGAATAAATTTTATGTCTAACATGATGATTTTAATAATAGCACTTTTATTGATAAAATAAAGCCTAATGGCTAAAAACAAAAATCAATTTAAAAAATTAACTCCCGAGCAATTTCCAACCTTGCTGAAAGAAATTAACGACCCGCCAGACGAATTGTATTTGGAGGGGACTTTGCCCAACGAAAATGAGAACAAATTTCTCGCCGTGGTCGGCTCGCGCAAATACTCGCGTTATGGCAAAGAAGCGTGTGAGGAATTAATTCGCGGTCTCGCTGGTTACCCGATTGTGATTGTCTCAGGCCTCGCCCTGGGCATCGACGCGATCGCGCATCAATCGGCGCTGAATAACAAACTTCTCACCATGGCAATTCCCGGTTCAGGCTTGGACAGAAAAGTTTTGCACCCTTTCTCCAACCATCGTTTGGCTGATGAAATTGTTGAAGCAGGCGGTTGTTTATTGTCTGAACTCGAACCCGAATGTCCAGCTGGTGTGCACACCTTCCCTCGGCGTAATCGCATTATGGCTGGCTTATCGCACGCCATTTTAATTATTGAAGCTGGTGAACGATCGGGTACTTTGATTACGGCCCGCTTGGCCATGGAATATAATCGCGACGTACTCGTCGTACCCGGCTCAATCTTTTCACCCGGCTCACGAGGCGCCAATAATCTCATTCGTCAGGGCGCCATGCCCGTTAACAAAAGTGAGGATATTTTACAAGCGCTCGGTTTTGACACTGAAGAAGCCGAGGCCGACAAACAAGGCCGACTCTGGTCCGACCTCTCGCCGATTGAACAAAAAATTGTCGAGTTCTTATTAAGCGACAGCTTCCCCCGCGATGAACTCATCGAACTCGCCGAGCTCTCCGTCACCGACGCCAACATTATTCTCTCCACCATGGAAATTAAAGGGATAATTAAAGAGGCGATGGGGGAAATTAGGCTAATGTGACATTTGGATCGTCGGGACGATGATCAGATAACGATTCGAGGAAACCCTCCCCATATTTCATATTAATATATTGAACAAATTTCTCATAGAGACTAGTCATTTCTCCTTTGAGAAAATTCTGAAGATAAAGAGACCGAGATTCCCTTGCTCTTTCCGGTAATTCAGGCGGAATATAATCTCCCTTTATGTGACTAGTTAGTAAATTAATTTTATCCATAATTACTTTTGTCATAGCATCTTCAGGATATTTTTCGCAAAATCTAACAAGAATCTCTCCTTGGGCAGCTTGGCTAATTGCGGAAAAGAGATTTTTAATCTCTTCTCGACCATGCTCTATTCTACTAATTTTTAAGGTGACATCTTCTAAACGCTCTTCTAAAGGACTTTTAAATTTTTCCATAAAAAATAATATTACATTACGAAACATTTATAATGGTTTTAGTATATCAAACCCAATCAAAAAAAGCAATCCCCAGTTGACAAATTGTGACAAGAAAGATAATACTTGCTAAACTAAAGGGCAATGCCAATCTACGAATGTTCACCCTGTGGAATAAACCTTGTCCCTATTCCACAGGGCAAGTGCGAATCTACAAATAAAATATGAAACTTTTAATAGTTGAGTCACCGGCGAAAGCCAAGACGATTTCTAAATACTTGGATAATGCCTACACCGTTAAAGCCAGTGTCGGGCATATTCGTGATTTACCGAAATCGAATAAAAACGCGATTGATATCGAGGGCGGTTTTGTGCCTCGTTACGAAATTAGTCCGGGCAAAGAAAAAGTAATTGACGAGCTAACGCGCCTGACCAAAAAAGCCGATGAGGTTTTGCTCGCGACTGACCCCGATCGCGAAGGCGAAGCGATTGCTTGGCACTTGCAACAAGCGTTGAAATTGAAAAATCCCAAGCGCATCGCCTTCCACGAAATTACTAGGGAGGCCGTGCAGGAGGCGATGAAGCACCCGCGCGCCATTGATACCAATTTGCGGGTCGCTCAAGAAGCGCGCCGGGTTTTGGATCGACTTTTTGGTTATGATTTGTCGGCCTTGATTTGGCAAAAAGTTCGTTATGGCTTGTCGGCCGGTCGCGTGCAGTCTCCCGCCTTGCGTTTGATTGTCGAGCGCGAAAAAGAAATTCGCGCTTTCATCCCGGTTGCCTATTGGGTAATCGACGCAATGTTTGAGGATACCAAAAATCCGCCCAAGGCGGGCCAGTCTGTATCTGGAATTCCCTTCAAATGCTCGGTCGAACCCAAGACCGAGAAAGAAGCGCTGGAAATTGTTGGGCTCGCCCAAAAATCAAATTGGCAAGTGGGCAGTGTCGACAAAACCAAGGCCAAGCGAACGGCTCGCGCGCCTTTTACCACCTCAACCTTACAACAGGCCACTTCGTCGCGTCTCGGCTATGCCCCATCAGTGACTATGCGTTTGGCCCAAAAACTTTATGAGGCCGGCCACATTACTTATATGCGAACCGACAGCACCACTTTGAGCCAACAAGCGATCGATGAAATTGCCAGTGTGGTAAAAAGTAAATTTGGCGCTAATTATTCTGAAGCGCGACAATTTAAAACCAAGAGCAAAAATGCTCAAGAAGCTCACGAGGCCATTCGACCCACCCATGCCAGTGTCGCTGGCGCCGGCACCAGTCCGCAAGAAAGAAAAGTTTACCAATTGATTTGGCAACGAACCGTGGCCAGTCAAATGACTGACGCGGAAATTTTACGGACGAAGATAACAGCGACAGTGGTTCGAGATCCCATCTCGCTACGCGAGAAACGATCTCGAACCACTGTCCCCGACTTTGAGACGAACGGCTCACATCTTTTATTTGACGGCTGGCTCAAGGCTGACCCGGGCGCACGGGGCGAAGAAATTGATTTGCCTAAACTCACGACCGGCGACAAATTAAATTTATTAGAGATTAACTCAACCGGCAAAGAAACCGAGCCACCCCATCGTTATACCGAAGCCGGCTTGATTAAAGAATTAGAAAAACGCGGGATTGGCCGACCAAGCACTTACGCCGCCATTCTTAAAACCATTCAGGATCGTGGCTATGTGCTTAAAGAGAATAAGGCCCTTAAACCGACCGACACCGGCGAAGTCGTTAGCGATTTTTTGAGCCAATATTTTGCCAATTATATTAGCGACACCTTCACCGCCGAAATGGAAAATGAGTTGGACGAAATCGCCAACGGTGACCGCGATTATGTTAAAACGCTCAAAGATTTTTATGGTCCATTTACGAAAGATATCGCCAGCAAAAAGAAAATTGAGAAAATTACCAACCTAGGTGAAGCCCCCCAAGAAATGAAGTGCCCCAAGTGCGGTTCGCCGATGATTATCAAGTTGGCCAAGAGTGGCAAATTCTACAGTTGTTCGCGCTTCCCCGATTGCGATGGTGCCCTTACGATTGAGGGTAAAGAATTAGAGGGACCCAAATTAACGGGCGAGAAATGTCCCGACTGCGGTGGCGACCTCATTGAACGAGATGGCAAATTCGGTCGGTTTGTGGCCTGTTCAAAATATCCCAAATGCAAATATATTAAAAAGGATGCCGTGATCGAAGGGCAAGAAAAACAGGGCGACACCGGGGTAGAGTGCCCCAAGTGTAAAGTGGGGACGATGACCGAAAAACGTGGCTGTTATGGCATCTTCTATGGTTGTTCCAATTATCCCAAATGCAAAAATATCATCAAAACTAAACCCACCGGTCGCCTTTGCCCCGAATGTGGCGCCTTAATGATGGAGGGAACTAAAACCATCCCCGAACGTTGTAGTGACCGAACTTGCCCCAACCACAACCCCCACCGGATGAAATAAACTATTTATTGTGCTATTTTAGGGGCAATGGACGCCAAGGAAATTATTGGGCGGATGAAGAATCCGAGCGATCAAGATCGGGCGCTGATTGAAAAGGCGTTGACTTTTGCCGAGCAAGCTCACCAAGGACAGACACGGGCGTCGGGCGATCCTTATATTACTCACCCTTATCAAACGGCAATCATTTTGGCCGAATTTCAGGCGGATGCCGAAACCATTGCGGCAGGTCTTTTGCACGATACCATCGAAGATACTCATATTACTTTGGTCGATATTGAAAAAGAATTTGGCCAGCAAATTGCTTTTATGGTTGAGGGGGTCACTAAACTTGGCCAACTTAAGTATCGTGGCGGTAAACGCCATAGCGAAAGTTTGCGCAAACTTTTCGTCGCGATGGCCGAGGATATTCGCATAATTATGATTCGTCTGGCTGACCGCCTACACAATGTGCGCACTCTCAAATTTCTCCCACCCGAAAAACAAAAACGGATCGCCCTCGAAACACTAGAGATTTATGCCCCCCTCGCCAACCGTCTCGGCGTCTGGAAACTTAAAGGGATGCTCGAGGATGCCAGCTTCCCCTACGCTTACCCTGAAGAACACCAAAAAGTGGTGGCCTTACGCAAAACCAAGGGCAAGGAGACGGTTAAAAAACTGGAGAAAATCTACCGCACACTAGAAAAGGAATTGTCAACGCGAGGTTTTAAAGATTATCAGATTGATTATCGCATAAAATATCTCTACAGTCTCCACGCGAAATTATTGCTCAAGCATATGAACATTAACGAGATTTACGATATCTCGGCCTTGCGCGTGATTGTTAAAACAATTGATGAATGCTATCAAGTGCTAGGTATTATCCACAATCTCTGGCGACCGATCCCGGGTCGGCTTAAAGATTATATCGCCAACCCTAAACCTAATGGTTATCAAAGTATTCATACTTCAATTTTTACCGGCGACGGCAATGCCGTCGAAATTCAGATCCGAACCGAGCAAATGCATCACGAAGCCGAGTTTGGTATCGCTTCACACTTAATTTATGACGAGCAAGGCAAGAAAAGTACCCAGAGCGCCAAATTGACCAAAGATTTGGCCTGGATTAACGAGCTCATCGAATGGCAAAAACATGCCCATAAAAACGCCCCATTTGCCTCGCTGGTTAAGGGTCAACTTTTTCACCAACGAATTTTCGTCTTCACCCCCAAGGGTGAGGTAGTAGAATTACCCAAAGATGCCACCCCGATCGACTTCGCCTACGCTATCCACTCAGACATCGGCCATCATGCCAATAGCGCCAAAATTAATGACAAAATGTCTGCTTTAAACACCAAATTAAAAAATGGCGACGTGGTTTTTATTATTGCCAACAAAAATAATAAGCCCACCGCCAAATGGTTGGACTTTGTTAAAACCACTGACGCCAAACATCACATCAAAAACTTTCTGACACCCCCAAAATCAAACTCAAAAACTAAAGCGAAAAATTCTTAATGCAATAGAGATCCTCGTCGTTTTCTTCGTTTTTAGATTCCTCTTCTGCTGCCGGCGCCGTGGCCACTTCTTCGGCCAGATTCAAATCGGAAACATCAAGCACATGGTTCGGCCCACCTTGTTCCAACATCGAGAGGATCCGCTTCAACTCATCGGCCGAAGTATAATCAATCGAAATCCGTCCACCGGTTTCGCCTTTCATTTCCACTTTAACGCGATTGCCATATTTCTCGGTCAATTTCTCTTCGATCTCAATAATCTCTGGTTGAACCAGTGAGGCATGCTTGCGCACCTTATCATAAGCAATCCGGCGGGCAATGGCTTCGGTATCGCGCACATTGAGCCGTTTAATCAAAATTTCCTTGAACAAAGTCAGTTGCTCTTCGGGCCGGTCAACCAGCATCAAGAGCGGTCGAGTATGCCCTTCGGCAATCTGACCATTAACCACCGCGTCGAGCATGTCTTGAGGCAAATTTAAAATGCGAATGGTGTTCGACACATACTCACGACTGCGACCAACCCGTTTGCCAACTTCAGCGTGCGACAAACCAAATTCGTTGACCAATTTGAAGAAAGCTTGAGCCCGATCAATCGGATTAAGGTCCTCGCGTTGGAGATTTTCGATAATCGCCATCTCCAATTTTTCTTTATCGCTTTGTTCGCCCGTGCGAATAATCGCCGGTACTTGACGCAAACCGGCAATCTTGGAGGCGCGCCAGCGTCGTTCGCCCGCAATAATTTCGTACTCGGTATAAAGACTGCCATCAGGACGCTCAACTTCTTCGCGAGTTACCACGAGCGGTTGGAGAACGCCATATTGTTTAATCGAGTCGGCCAAATCGCGCAAACGCTCCTCGTTAAATTCATGCCGAGGCTGAAAAGGATTGGGTTTAATTTTCTCCACCTCAATCAAAAAGATTTTATCTTCGTAGCTGTTGGACATTTACCCTGTTAAGTAAGATTTGACCCGACTTCTAATAAATCTTTTACCATACACAGTTTTAAGATATTTCTCACGATGTGTGGCATCAGCTTGATCGAGACAGGCCTCGTAATAAATTAATTTCCAAGGTCGACGATTCTTGGTAGATTCTACCAACCCACGATTATGTAGGTCAAATCTAGATTTTAAATTTTTAGTAAAACCAGTATAAAACTTTTTGTCTTTTACCGACTGAAGGATATAGGTATAATACATCATCTGAACCAAAATTTAAAATCTTACTAGACAGGGTTAATTTTAGCACAAATGTCTTTGTACTAAAACCTTAAGCTGAGAGTGATAAAAAGCAAAACTCTTACCAGCCCTCATCTCTATCAGACCAGAAGGAAGCTCCCGATCGTGTAGGCTAAAAGTTTCAAGAAGTTTCTTGGCTAAATTATATCTATCTAGATGATTGACAACATCTAAATCGTCAAACAACTTGCCAGCCACTTTTTGAACCTCCGGGGATAAATAAGATTCAGTTGCAATAATCCCGTGAATGTTCTGACCAAACCAATCCAAAAAACGAAAAATCTCCTCGCAATTTTTTTCGTAATCATGAGTAGCCGTATCTTCGACGAGAGCTCTCCCCCTCCATTCAAGAGTTTTCTTTATTCCTTCTCGAAGAGCTTGGACACCCTCTTCCCCTTTAAAGAAGGTTCTTTGCCACCTATCACCCGGTAAAGTTTTAATCAGCTCGATAACATCGGAAAAATAACCTTTTCTTGAAAGATACACTGCTACTTTAAAGTCTTCTCCGCCCTCAAGCGGTTCATTTTGAAAAAGGAATGAAATATCAAAATCAAGATTATTTTTGGCTAGGGCTAAAATCCCTTTAACCTTTTGAATAACAGAGAGATCATCTCCCTGGAGAGCTCTTTCAAGAGTCTTTTGTACATCTCCTTGGATTTTTTGCTAGAAAGCAACCTTTTTTTCTTGTTGAACCTTCTCCACTTGACTGGCAAAGTCCAACGGATCTTCAAACACACTTTTTTCCATAACAATATAAAAATTACTTAATAATCCGCCGGGAGAAATTTCCCCCTTAGGATTTCATCCTATAATTCTTCATTAAAAAAATCAAGGCTTTTTAAGTAGCCTACCTATTATTGGATAAGCGGTTGAAAATATCTTAAACAATCGGCCAAGAAAGCGACTTGGTTGGAAGACACCATTAGAAGTTTTTAATGAAAGTGTTGCACTTCAAGGTTGAATGTACCCCATGTGAGCTTGACAATAGAACCCCACTATGCTAGACTAGAAGGTAGACTGGTAAAATTTCCATAATCGGCCCTGCGGAAGCAGAGAGCCATTAAGAAAAGGAGGGTAGCAGAATGACACAACCGCTTTCAGCACAAGACTGGTTGGGGGCAAAGCTAGAGATTGCCAAAAATTTCGGAGTCCCGCCCTCAGAAGTTTTGAGGGTAACAACGAAGACCGAACTGGTCGGGCTCTTCTTTGAGGAGAGACTCCGCCACGAGAGGGACAACGAGGAGGCCGTCAGGATCATGGAGGAGGCGGAGGGGAGGGCCTCTCGTCAGAGAAGTTACCGATTCCTCTACGAGGTGAAGGGAAACATTGCCCGGAAGGAGGAGCTAGGTCTGTATCGGGTTCTGTTCCGTCGGAAAGACGGGGTAGATCAGAAGCGATTTCTTTCTGCCTCTGGGGGGGACAAGGAGGCAATGGGAGAAATCGCCAACAAAATTCTCTTGTCGTACCCGGAGGACGTCGAGTTCTCCGGTAGTAATCCTCATTGGACCTTCTCCGTCTCGACCAATGAGAGAGTCATCATTGAGGAGGACTTGGCGGGGGGGAGATTCTGGGCCTGGCGGGACTCCCATCGTTTGGGGATTTGGACGAGGATATAGGGGAGGTGGAGAAATTGTTTGTCTCTACATTGGGGCGATTCGCGCAGAATCGCCCCAATTTTGCGTTTTGCATACATAAGTTTGCTTTTTAGCCAAATTTCGGTAGAATTAACCCTGTGGAATAGTTCGCTATATTCCATAGGGTAGAGGAGCTGATAATTTGAAGCCAGAGTGATGAAATTGGTAAACATGCACGACTCAAAATCGTGTGCCGCAAGGTTTGTGGGTTCAAGTCCCACCTCTGGCACCTTGAAATCTAGGTTCTTATTTTGTTGAAAATTTTTGATATAAAATTACAGTTAACGTTTAAGAATATGGGAAGTTGCGAAGTGAGCGTGGCGGTATAATTGGGCAGAGCCTCACTGCCAAATTTGGGTGAGCGAGCGTTAAAAATAAAATTATTTTTTACTAAACATTCCTACTAGTTGCAGGATAAAGCTTGCGATTAAAGATATAATTCCAGGGTAGAAAATCCATTGCTATATAGTAACAAAGGATGCCTCAGCTCGTTTAATGATTTCTCCGTTCCGCATTGCCACATCAAATTGTACAGCAGATTCATTTAGTGGAAATGCATCCTTTATATTTAGTGAAAACGCAAGCAAGATTGATCCTGCTAACCCAATAAATAATCCTATAGTTGTATAAATTTGTGATTTGTTCATAGTGAATTGTAAAAAATAATTTTATTTAGCTCGTGAACCGGATATCTCGTGCTATATGGTGTAGCGAAGACTTGGAGTTATTTCGTATAACTCGTTTCTATGCAAAATGTTTTCTGGTATAATACCTTAATTAGAGATTATTAGGCAAATATATCATTAAGCAACCATTTTGTATTTCCTTATTTAATTATACTAAATAAAATCGCTAATATGCAACTATTTATTCAAAGGACGGAAACGGGGCTCAAAATCAGAAATTACCGTTCAAAAACGCTTACTGATTTCTTCGATAATCAATCCTTAATAAAATAAGAGTGAGTGACAATAAAAACCAAACCAAAAATTTATGTGATTGTTGGGCCGACGGCCAGTGGGAAGACGGCTTATTCGATAAAGTTGGCCAAGAAGGTGGGCGGCCTGCCCGGCCAGGGCGAGATTATTAGTGCCGACTCGCGCCAAGTTTATAAGGGACTAGATATCGGCACCGGCAAAGTGACCAAAAAAGAAATGGCGGGCATCCCCCATCACCTGCTTGACGTGGCCGATCCGAAAAAAGTTTTTACCGTAGCTGACTTTCAAAAACTCGCCCAGCAAAAAATTGAAGAAATTATTAAAAGGGGAAAAACGCCGATTATTGTCGGAGGCACCGGTTTCTACATTCAGGCCGTGGTTGATAACTTGGTTTTACCCGAAGTTGCCCCCGATAAAAAACTCCGTGCCCACTTGAAAGTTAAACCTCCAAGTGAACTTCTGGTGATGTTAAAAAAGCTGGATCCGGTTCGCGCTAAAACCATTGACACTAAAAATCCAAGACGCTTGATTCGGGCAATTGAGATTGCGAAGGCTTTGGGCCGAGTTCCGACCTTAGGAAGTCGGACTTCGGGCTCACTTGAAGTCCGACTTCACGGGCCGGAATACGATTTTGAAATTATTGGGCTAAAAGTTAACCAGGAAGAATTAAATAAAAAAATCCACACTCGGCTCCTCGCTCGTCTTAAACACGGAATGATCGCTGAAGCCAAACGGTTGCACGAGGACGGTTTGAGCTGGAAGCGAATGGAAGAATTAGGTCTCGAATACCGTTATCTCGCTCGCTTTCTCCAAAATAAAATCACTAAGGCGGAAATGATTGAGCAACTCGAAAAAGCCATCATTAACTACGCCAAACGCCAAATGACATGGTTCAAAAGAGACCAAAGAATTAAGTGGCTTAAAATCTAAAATATGTTAGAATATTGTTCGTCTGGGCCTATAGTTCAATGGTAGAACGATGGTCTCCAAAACCATTAATCGAGGTTCGAGTCCTCGTGGGCCCGCCCCAAAATCCTTATTTCTTAACTTCGACGTGCTGGGTGTGTTTTTTGCACCAACGACAATACTTCTTGAGGTCGATCTTGCGTTCGACTTTCTTCTTGTTTTTACTACTCCAGTAATTGACTCGTTTGCAGTCCTTACAGGCTAATTTGATTAAAAAATCTTGTGACATATTTGATATAAATTAAGCCCCGTTAATATAACCGATTTTTATAAAAAAAGCAACCCGTGACGCGCTTGCGCGTCACGGGTTGGTACTCATGGATTCAGGGGCGATTCGTTCACCCCTTGCCGAGGCCACCGCCGTAGCGGTAGGCCCAGACATTGAAGCCGTTCCAACCGACCGGCTGGCCGATCACCTCAACGATGAGGCGATCATAGCCAGACGGGGTCTGGAGTTGGAGAAGGCCTCCCTCCGGCCAGCCCCCCTTGCCAACCGGGATCGACATCGGGGGAGCGGTCATCGCGTCCGTTATGGCAATGAGCACCCGCTCATCGCCATCGACGGAGTAGACTTCGAGCCGGCCACCCGACTGAAGTCCGCTGACCTCGAGGGACAGCGACTGGCCGAATGTCCGCGTGGTGTAAACCTGTGCGGACTGCCATTGACCATCACGCTCTATGGAGCACGCCGGCCACTGTCCTGTCCAGTAAACCGACGACTGACCGTTCGGGATCAACTCCCGAACCCCGCCAGCCATGGCAACATTGACGACATTGGCCTCGACGAGGCCGTCATCGATATCGCCCCGGACCAAAACCTGACCCGTGGACCGATCGACAATGTCGTAGCCACCGCCCACGCCGGGGTCGAACCAAATCGAGAAGCCCCCGCGTTGAGCGTCATAGCTGAACGACGACCCGCCAAGCTGTAAGACGAGTCGGGCCGGGTCGACACCATAACTATTGGGGTCGAACGGCACAAACTCTTCCTGATACGCCAGCGTCAATTCGACGCTGATCGTGTCGCTCGGCAAAAGCAACTCGTCGTAGGCGGAACCATAGGCACAATCGCGCCCTGCGACTCCATCCCACGCGCGAAGGTTCAGCCAGAACCCCGTTGCGCTTCCCAACTTGTTGACCGGCAAACCGCCAAGGGGTTCATCGCCCCAAGCGACGACTTCCACCCCGTCAATGACGAGATAGGGAAGCCGTCCGTCCAGCCACATAGTGAACTCGCCCGAGACGAACTGGCTCGTCCCTTCGGGCAACACCCGCGTAAACCCGAACGAACCCGTGTATTCCGAGATGTTCGCCCTCGCGAATCCCTCGGCCACCCTCTCGGCGTCCTGCCCAAGGGCTGGGATCGCCAGAGCCAACAAAACCAACACGCTCAGCAGGATCTTCGTTTTCATTTCAACATTCCCTCCGCGTTACTGTTTTACCGTGATTCGATGAACTTCGGCAGACGAGCCGAAGCCCAGGGCTTCCAACTTCCGGTCGACTTCCGACACAGAAGTTTCTTCCGACTCCGGCGCGACAGACGCCTCGGTCGGCATTGCTTCGATAACCGGCACAACGGGCGCCGGTGTCTCGGTTTGGTGAACGACCATTGGGGCCGTCACCACTGTTACCTCCGACGCGATTTTCTCGTTCCCTGAACAAATCAGGACGACAAGAATAACCGTCACCAAAGCCAAAAAAACAGCAATTACTCGCGAATCCAACAACATGGCCTTTCCTCCAATAAATAAGTTGTCAAACATCAATCAAAAATGGGCTCAAATGCCCATTTACTAACCTATTGCCTAGTATATACTATTGTTGACAATCTGTCAAGTAGTATCTTTTAGTTCTAATTTGATGCACCCATGAGGGCACACTCAAAAAATACAGTCTCTCTGCTCGTTATTTTTTGGTGCGTAGGGAGGGACTCGAACCCCCGGAGGCCAATGGCCAACAGATTTACAGTCTGTCCTCGTTGCCGCTTGAGTACCTACGCATTTATAAAATTTTCAAATCTCTGTTGATGCTTTTCATTGGCCGGTAAAATTTCTTCAAAAAATCTTATGACTTCCTGCCTTTTGGTCACATAGATTTTATGGGAACTGATCTTGGATGATTTATATGATAGCTTTTTTAACATCTTATGTAAAGAGTCTAAGATAGGCCGAGAAAGATTTGTGAAAGAAATCTGGACCCCAAAACGAAGCTGATAAACAGAACCGTCAGTATCAAAAAATCCTCTCAAAAATCTTTCCATATATACTTTTCGATCAAAGACCCAAACTGGCACCCCGACCTGACTTTTTACCTTATTAAAAACCAACCCCTCTTTCTGTAGCCAATTTGTCAGATCCACCGAACCAAGATAGACATCCTTGCAATCATTTTTCCGGATTGAAATTTTAGCAGAAACACCAAAAATTTTCTCCATTAATTTTGCCACATATTTAGCATAAGACATTTCTTTCGTTCCCAAAGTAACCATTGCCTGAAAATGAGAAGGACTGCCATCACCAAGCATTATCCCAAAAAATTCGGCCAGTTCAGGGGAATGAGTTTTAGGCAGAAGCACATCATTTCTCCGGTTTTGATAATTTTTTTTCCGTTCCGGACAAGTTGTTATACCTAATCTTTTAAAACGAGCAAAAACTGTTTGCGGTTTAATTTTTAAAACCCTGGCGACCTCATTAAGAGTTTTATTCTGAGAAATGTATAAATCGTAAAGTTCTCGCCGATATTTTTCCTCTTCCTGAGTATTCCATTTTCTGGCCATGGAAATATTATAAAGAGAAAAGTAATCTATTTCAGCAACACGGGCGAAGAAGATTGGCGGGGGCGAATTCGAGATTTGACAGCTTTGGTTAATTCAACAAAGGGTTCGCCAGCTTTGAGCGCCACGGTCACAATGCCCCCACCGTCAACTCGCCGACCGATAATAAATTGAGCGACCGGATTAAGAATTTTATTTTGGATTAAGCGTTTAAGCGGACGCGCGCCATACTCTGGACTATAACCTTGCTCGGCCAAAAAGTTCATCACCTCATCGGTCACCTCCAATTTAATCCCCTTCTTCATTAAGCGGTCGCGAACAATCGCTAATTGCAAATCAACGATTTCGCGCAAAACTTCGGCCGACAACGGATTGAAGACGACAATCTCATCTAGGCGATTCAAAAATTCCGGTCGGAAATGATCGCGCAAGCTGTCTTGGATTTTTTCTTTGACGCTATCAAAATCTTTACTCGTCTCGGAATTATTAGAAAAACCGATCCGTTGATAACCCTTAATAAATTGACTACCGATATTGGAGGTCAAAATAATAATCGTATTTTTGAAGTTAATCGTTCGTCCTTTGGCATCAGTGAGCCGGCCGTTGTCGAGCACTTGAAGCAAAATGTTAAAGACTTCGGGATGCGCTTTCTCCACTTCGTCAAATAAGAGAATTGAATAAGGGCGATGACGAACCGTCTCGGTCAAACTCCCACCCTCTTCGTGGCCCACATAACCAGGTGGCGAACCAATCAACTTGGAGACTGAATATTTCTCCATGTATTCTGACATATCAACGCGAATCAACGCCTTGTCGTCATTGAAAAGAAAATTAGCCAGCGTCCGCGCCAACTCGGTTTTACCCACCCCTGATGGTCCCAAGAACATAAACGAGCCAATCGGCCGATCGGGATCAGCCACCCCCGCCCGCGAGCGCTTAACCGCCTCGGCCACTTTGGCCACCGCTTCGTTTTGACCGCGCACGCGTTTTTTCAATTCTTCATCCATGCGCATTAATTTGTCGGTCTCTTCTTCAAGCATTTTGGTCACCGGGATACCAGTCCAGCGCGAAACCACTTTGGCAATTTCTTCGTCACTCACCTCTTCTTTCAAAATCTTGCGAGCACTTTGCAATTTCTTCAATTTTAATTCTTTAATTTTGAGCGCTTTGCCAATTTCGGGAATTCGGCCATACAAAATCTCCGCCGCCCGCGACAAATCGGCCTTGAGCTCGGCTTGACCAGCCTCGAGGCGTAATTTTTCTAACTCCGCTTTGGATTGACGAATTTCGCTGATAATTTGTTTTTCGTTTTGCCACTTCAACTCAAGCTCGCTGATTTTTTCTCTCAACTCGCCGAGATTCTGATCAATTTCTTTAATTCGCGCCTGCGCTTTTTTATTATTCGATAATTCCACCTCTTTCTTCATCGCCTCTTTCTCTACCTCTAAACGCATAATTTTTCGTTCACTGTCTTCGAGCAAGGCCGGCTTATTTTCTAATTGCAACCGCAAAGCACTGGCCGCCTCATCAATTAAGTCAATGGCTTTGTCGGGCAAAAAGCGATCAGTGATATAACGGCTCGACAAATTGACCGCCGCAATAATCGCATCATCGGTAATATGAACGCCGTGATGGAGCTCATACTTCTCTTTTAATCCACGCAAAATAGTAATGGCATCTTCGATCCCGGGTTCTTCCACTGTGACCGGTTGGAAGCGACGCGTGAGTGCCTGATCGCGTTCAATATATTTTTGGTACTCTTTAATTGTGGTCGCGCCAATGGTGCGTAGCTCGCCCCGTGCCAAAGCCGGCTTCAGCATATTCGAGGCATCCACCGCGCCCTCGGCTGCGCCGGCACCAACAATGGTATGAATTTCGTCAATAAATAAAATAATCTTGCCTTCGGAGCGTTCAATTTCTTTAATAATATTTTTTAGTCGTTCTTCGAACTCACCCCGATACTTGGTGCCGGCCAAAAGCATGCCCAGATCAAGCGAAACAATTTCGCGGTCGCGCAAAGACTCGGGCGCTTCGCCCTTGGCAATCCGAATTGCCAAACCTTCAACAATCGCTGTTTTGCCTGTCCCCGCCTCACCCACTAAGACCGGATTATTTTTGGTTCGACGTGACAAAATCTCCATCACCCGCCGAATTTCTTCATCGCGACCAATGACGGGGTCGAGTTTGTCGGCTCGGGCCAGGTCTGTCAGATTTTTAGTAAACTTTTCTAACGCTTTTAATTTCTTCGGTGTCTCAAGTGGAGAAATCCGACCAGTTTTAATATCATTAACCACATTAAGCACCGCCTCCCGCTCCACCTTAAACCGCACCAGCAAATCGCGAGCCGTACTGGGGATATCGAGCAAAGCCAAGAGCAAGTGCTCGGTCGAAACAAAATCTTCGGTTAAACTATTAGCAATTTTCGCCGACGCGTCAAAAACTTTGACCAAGTCGGGGGTCAAATAAATTTGGTAAGACGGGCTCATCACATTGCCACCACCAAAAGCTTCGATGTTATCAAGCACATGGTCGGTTAAAGCGAGTGAATCAATTTCGAGTTTATCAAGAATCGACACCACCAAACTCTCATCTTGCACCAACAAAGCGGCCAACAAATGAAAAGGGTTGACTTGGTTCTGGCCACGCTCAATCGCTAGCTCATGAGCTCGTCTGATCGCTTCGCGCGCTTTGGTTGTGAAATTTTGAATTGGAGGCATAATAATACATGGAAGTATAAAATAATTATTTAATTTGGTCAACTAAGGTCTTGAGGGCCGAGGCCGAGAGCGCGTAGCCACGCGAGATGCCGATACCTAAGACTTGACCATTCAACCCAACCAACGGACCACCGATATTATCACCAATGACGGAGCCAGTGCGAATTAAATCAACATTTTGAGTGGGGGTAGTTGAAGCCGTCGCGCTGATAACCCCCATCACTAAGCCAATCATAATATCGGGATTGCCACTCTCCGAATAGGCCATGGCCACCGTGGTTTGACCACTCGTTGGCAATTTTTCACTCAAAACTAGACCTCCAACCGACAAAGTGCTCGTCGCGGTAAACTTAAGAAAAGCAAGTTTATTCTCAATATTGCGGGAAATAATTTCTACGCCGACCGAAGTCTGACCCTTAGCGATAGACAAACTAGTACTCGCCAAATCATCAGGAATATTTTTGAGTGAGGTCACCACTAACCCTTCGCGGATAACAAAACCCGTGCCTAAATTTTTGACATCATCGCCAGTTTTTTGAACCAATTTAATGACCGCTGGCGAAACTGATTCGGTCGCTTTAACAATTTGCTCACCCTCAGTCGCCGTCGGCTCTTCTTTGACAATTTTTATCACCGTCGTCGTGGCACCCGGGACAATTCGTTCAACCACCCGATTAACCGTATTCACAATCCCCGCTTGGGGTGTCTGATCAAGCAAGGTCACGGTCACCACCGCCGTCGTAATTGACGAGACCAAGATAATCAACAAAAGTAGTAAGAGAAATTGACTGCGATTTAAATCTTTGATGTCCATATTAGAATTTAGTATAACACTTTTATTTTTCAAAAACCATTTTTTGATATTTGTGAATAATTTCTTTCAAAGCCTTAATAAAACGATTAATCTCGCTAGCCATAACTTCGCGACCAAAACTAACCCGCACCTTATTATTGGCCGGATCGTGACTCGAGCAAGCGCTCCCGCTCGAGACGGCAAAACCCTTGGCGTCTAGCTCGATGACTAATTGTTCACCCTCAAAGCCCTCGATTGAGAAATTGATATTGTTGGGCAAGCGCGACATCGTTTCGAACTGGCGAAGTCGCATCTGGCTACGCGAGAAACGACTTCGCCCGTTCGAATCTCTCACCATCGGCCCATTAATCGTCAGGCCAGAAATTTTTCCTAACTCATCAATTAACTTAATTTGTAATTTAGTTAATTTTTTTACTTCTTTTTCTCGTTCTTGCTCGCAAATTTCCAACGCTCGCGCCAACCCAATGATCCCCGGCACATTAAGCGTCCCCGACCGTAACCCGCGTTCTTGACCACCACCCAACATAATTGGCGCCATCATCACCCCCCTTCTGACATAAAGCACACCCACCCCTTTGGGGCCATAGATCTTTGAACTATTAAACGACATTAAATCAACCCCCAATTTTTCGACATTCAAATCCAAAAATCTCGGCGCTTGGCAAGCATCAATATGGAGATAAGGCCGATTGGCTTGACCAGTTATTTTATCTAAACCATTTTCTTTCTTAAAATGCCTTAAAATTTTAGCGACTTCTTTAATCGGCTGAATCGCGCCCATCTCGTTATTCGCCAACATAATCGAAACAAGAAAGGTATCTGGTCTTAACGCCTCGCGAAATTCTTTCAAATCAATCTGCCCATTTTCATCAACCCTCAAATAAGTGACTTTAAAACCTTTTTTCTGCAGATGCCGACATGGCTCCAGCACGGCTTTATGTTCAATTGAAGTGGTAATAATATGATTTGCCACCGAGGCCTCTGCTGTCCCCAAAATCGCTAAATTATCACTTTCCGTTCCACTGCCCGTAAAAATAATCTCATCGGCATGCGCCGACAAAATCCGCGCGATTTTTCCCCTCGCTTCTTCCACCGCTCTGTTTGCCATCACTCCCTCCTGATGAAGACTATTCGTATTGCCAAATTTCTCCGTCAAAAACGGCTTCATCGCCTTCAATACCCTCTCATCCACCGGCGTCCCCGCCGCCGTGTCCCAATAAATTCGTTTCATTTTCTTAGTTTACCACCGAATTACTTCCCGTAAAGCTGATGATGATCGCCGATTACCGAAAAGATGATTACTTCCCCATCGGCAAATTCTTCAAAAATAGCCCGATAATCACCAGTGATATTTAAACTATGGCAACCATCAAAATCACCCTTAAGACGATGATTATGAAGAATTGGGTGATAATTATCATTTAGAAAAATTTCCAATCTATCCTTGAAAGCTTTTTTGATATCAATCGGCAATTTTTTAAATTGTTTGGCAAATCGCCGAGAATATTTTACTTTCATGCGATACTTAGGTTTTTACAGAGTGTCCAAAAACCTTAGGGCTTCTTCATTATTGTTGAAACTAAAAGCTTTGCCGTTTTTATAATCTGCCCTCGCTTCTTCTATCGAACTAACAAGCAAGGGCGAGGGATGGCCCTCCATTTCATATTCCACTCTTCGATCTCGCACTAATTGGCGCAAATAGGCATTAATCACCGCCGACAGCGAAAGGCCAAGGTCAGAAGCCACGGCTTGCGCCTGCTTTTTAATTTTCGGATTAGTTTTGATATTAATAACCGCTGTATTGTTCATATTTAATGAGTATATACAAAGTGTGTCTAATGTCAACACCGATATCTTTTCTAGATACCTTATCCCCAATTTTGTATAGTATCGAAGTCGAACTTCGATAGGATGGGAAAAGGGGGATATCTTGGTCGGGTTGGAAAATGAGTTTGAGTTGGCTTGATTGCGTCAATTAATTGAACTAGCTATAATAAACTTATGATTGATTTGACGACCTTGTTTTTGATTACCGTTGGGTTTGTGGCGATAACCGTTTTTTTGTTGGTTCGAGTCATTATTTTGGACAAACGCTTAACTCGCCTACTCTCGGGCCGACGCGCCAACGATTTCGAAGATATTATTGATGAATTTGTAAAAACGGCTCGCAAGCTCGACGAACGAACCAAGCTCATCGCTCAAGAAATTGACAACATTAATAACCGCTTGGCCAAAGCGTTGCAAAAAATCCACACCGTCCGCTTCAACCCCTTTCGTGATCAAGGCGGGAATCAAAGTTTCGCCACTTGCTTGATGGATGAAAATGGCGACGGCGTGGTAATCTCCAGCCTCTACTCGCGCGACAAAGTTAGCGTCTACGCCAAACCGCTCGCCGACGGCAAAAGTGAATACGAGCTATCCGAAGAAGAAAAAGAAGTGATCAACAAAGCTCTTAGCTAAAAATCTAAAATCCCAAGTCCCAAATTGACAAACTAATCCAAATAGTGCATACTATCAAATGGAGAACACAACCGCTTTTGAGACATTATTGTCAGTTTTTAGGGTTGGATTTGTTGTTGAGTTTGTAAAATCGACGTTTTTCTGGTTTAATTAACCCTATAGAGTATAGTAAATTACTCTTAAGGGTAAATCTTATGACTGAAAACACCACGAAAACTGGTTTAATTGAGCGACCCCCCGTGATCGCGGTGATGGGGCATGTTGACCATGGCAAATCGAAATTGCTCGATTATATTCGAAAAACCAATATTGTCGACAAAGAGGCTGGCGGAATCACTCAACATACCAGCGCCTATGAGGTGATTCACAATGGCAAGAAAATTACCTTCTTAGATACCCCGGGCCACGCAGCTTTTACCACCATGCGCGAGCGCGGAGCCCAAATTGCTGATATTGCAATCCTGATTGTTTCGGCCGAAGAGGGTGTCAAAACACAGACGCTTGAGGCTTTGCAATCAATTAAGGCGCAGAATACGCCGTTCGTGGTCGCCATCAACAAAATTGACAAACCGGAAGCTGACATTGAAAAGACCAAACAAAGTCTGGCCGAAAATGATGTCTTTGTGGAAGGTTATGGTGGTAATGTCCCCGTCGCTCTAATCTCCGCCAAAGAAGGAACGGGGGTAAATGAATTGCTTGAGCTCCTCTTGCTTGTCGCCGAACTCGAAGAACTTAAGGGCGACCCCACCACGCCGGCCGAAGGTTTTGTGCTCGAATCTCACCTCGACTCCAAATGCGGTATCGCCTCAACTTTTATTATCAAAAATGGCACTTTGCGGGCCTCGGATTATGTCGTGGTAGGGCGAGAGGTCACGAAAATTAAACGTTTGGCTGATTTTTTAGATCAACCCATTAAAGAACTAGCTTTCAGCGCGCCGGCCCATCTTTTTGGCTTTGCGAAATTACCCAGCGTCGGCGAACCGTTCAAAGCTTTTGCCGACAAAAAATCAGCCGAGTGCTTTGCCCTCAACGCCCCCGAAGAAACTGGTCGAAAAATTAATATCAGTTCGAAAGAATCCGACGAGGTGGGCCTACCAATTATCATCAAGGCCGATGTGGCCGGCACCTTGGAAGCCGTCGAAAAAGAATTGGCCAAATTAAAAGTGGAAAAAGTTAGTCTCGATATTATCGACCTTGGCGTTGGCCCAATCACCGAGAACGACGTCAAATTAATCCAAGCCTTCCCAGGCGCCAAAATTCTCGGCTTCCGTGTGCCCGCCGAAAAAGGGGCCTTGGCTTTGGCCGAAAAATTCAAAATCACTATCCAGACCTCCGATGTGATTTATAAATTATCCGAGTGGCTAGAAGAAGAAATGAAACAAACCGCCCCCAAACAGACTAGTGAAGTCGTTTTAGGCAAAGCCAAGATTTTGAAAACCTTCGGCGAAAATGGCGACAAACAAATTGTCGGCGGGATTGTTGGTCAGGGCAAGGTTATCCGTGGTAAAGAAGTAAAAATTCTTCGTCACGAAAAAGAAATTTGCCGAGGCAAGATTGTTGGTCTCCAAATGCAGAAAATTAAAACCGAGGAAGTTGAAGAAAATACTCAATTTGGCGCCGAAATTGAGGCCAAACTTGAGATTGCCCCAGGCGATTATATTGAAGTCTACGAAACAGTAGTAAAGTAGTAGAGTAGTAAAAGTAGTAAGAAAAATAAACATGTCACATCGACAAGAAAAAGTTTCCGGGCGATTGCAAGAAATTATTTCCGGCTTTCTAAATAAAGAAGCTAACACCCGATCGGTCATTACTGTCACCCATTGCGAAGTTGGTCGGGATTTGAAAAATGTCACGGCCTTCATTTCCGTCTTCCCCGACACCTATGAGACCGAGGCGCTCGAGTTTACCCGACGCAAACGAAGCGAGTTGCGTTCACTTATCGCTGATCAGATGCCGATGAAAACCATCCCCTTCGTCGATTTTGAAATTGACGCCGGCGAAAAAAACCGCCAGGTGATTGAGGGGATTTTAGAAAAAATTTGAGGCCTGCCCCCACACCAAACCTTCACTCTTTCCTAAAATCTGTTAAACTTAATTTGCCCACTGAGCTCATTAAGATTTTGACTGTTTAAACCCAGAGTTTGGTGTGGGGGCCTGGTCGCCAAGTGGTAAGGCAAGGGTCTGCAAAACCCTTATACGGGAGTTCAATTCTCCCCCAGGCCTCAATCGTAAATTGAAAATTAAATAAATGCCTAGGTGGCGGAATTGGTATACGCTACAGACTTAAAATCTGTCGCCCGTAAGGGATTGAGGGTTCGATTCCCTCCCTAGGCACCTGTCGCATAGAGTGTTTACCTTAGAAATTCTTTCGTTGAAAAAATTTCTAAATTCAGATAAAATTAAAAAGTTCCGCCCATAGCTCAGCTGGTAGAGCAGCTCCCTCTTAAGGAGACGGTCGGGGGTTCGATCCCCTCTGGGCGGACAATGAAGTTTGATTGTTTTTTTATTTTGGGCAGATGGCGTAATTGGTAGCCGCGCTAGCCTTAGGAGCTAGTGGAGTAATCCATGGGAGTTCGAGTCTCCCTCTGCCCACCAAAGTTTATCGATAATTTATTTTTTATTAAAAAGTTGAGGGGAGGGGGAAGCTCAGCTTCCCCTCCCCTTCTTAGTCGGCACAAGACAGGGTCGCCGCTTTTTTCACCAAGTGGACATCGACCAGCGAACCGACCGGAATATACTCGGTCGCCACGAACTTAACATCGACCAAGTCCAAGCAGTGATGGATAAGAGACAATTGGAGGGGAATAACGAGCTCCTCATCTCGATTCCCCACGAAGGCCGCAACGGCCATTCCCAAGTTGGTGATCGCGGCCACTTTGGGCGGAAGCCGTGGGAATTCAACCGCTTCGCCCCCTTTCTCGAGCAAATCCAACAGAGCAATGACCCGCCCCTCGGTTCGCCCGGTGATGTTGACCAAAAAGTCAACAGTCACGGGCTGGGCCATCCCCGGCAAAAAGCGAGACTGAGCCTTCGTTTCTACCGTCGACGATGTCATAATTCCACCTCTTCTTTCCGCCCAGATTAACCGAGCCAAACAGATTCCAAAATCCACGCACACAAACACTCCTTTCTTATTTAACCCCTAATCAGTTTAATTTTCAAGAGGGTTTGGAAAAATCTTGAGGGGATCTTGGGAGTTCGGCTTCCAAATCCGGCTAAATCTTCTAAATCCAAACTGGTAACATTCGTGGCGATCGTCAGGGATGTTACCACGACAACTTGACAAAGAAGGGTGTTTAGGTGTATAATAAAAGGTAGATTTGTGACCTCTCCTAACCCCTCAAGCCGAACACCCCCTGTTAATTAATAATAACTCATTGGCGCTAAAATAACCAAGACACTTTCGTGGTCGGTCGTTCAAGAAGGCATGGATTTGATCTAATTCTTCTTGA
>Ga0265297_10002415_pt1 | contig 38112 bp, 50 predicted proteins | sample Munlanlwell13791_FD_192502 | JGI IMG/M metagenome (GOLD analysis project Ga0265297, IMG submission 192502) | Leachate microbial communities from a municipal landfill in Southern Ontario, Canada - Leachate well 137-91 | ecosystem: Engineered > Solid waste > Landfill > Unclassified | place...
AATATCACTTTTAGACCAGCATCCTTCGCCATTTGATGCATATCAGCATCTTCTCCATTCACTTCTACACCATATAGGACAAATGAAGAGCTACTGCTATTGCTTACAAAGCCATTTCTAATTTTCACGACTCCTCCTAATCTAAATTATATGCTGGGCACTTTCTGCATCCATTTTTGTCTTTTGCTCCGTTCAGTTTTTTCCTAAATCCTAAATATTCAGGACTGTTCCAAACATCGGTTAAGAAGTTATGAGTGTGAAGCACATCTATCCCTTCATATTCCTCCAAACCTTCCGTAAAACTGCATGGGAAGGCTCTGCCCTGGACATTTATGTAGGCCGAAAAGCAAGCAGACTCGCAAGGCTCCACATATTGCATTATTCGGGAATAATCTTTTCTGTCTTTGATAACTTCTGCGAATGATGGTGCCGAGCAGGAATCGAAGCCGATAGGAATATCCCTTTCTAATGCTCTATTTATCAAGTTGTGATAATGCTCTCTGCTCACCTGATGAAATCCTTGTCCTCTTCCCTTTGGCTTCAGCCTCAAATATACAATAGCATTTAAATCTTTCAGTCTGTCGTCCTCCTCTTTGGCTTTTTGCACCTCCAAGCATTTGTCATACGTCTCTTCAGACAGCATGGCATGGATATTGACTTGCTTCAATCCTCTCTTTGTTAGCTCCTGAACAGCATTATAGCAAACATCAGCATCGTATAAGCTGACTGCTACTGCTCCGCATACTCCTACCAATTTGTCATATAATTCTGGCATCATCCTATAGCCATTGATAGTAATGTTGGGAACAATGCCATTTTTCCTACAATGCCACATTATTTCAAAGGTGTCTTGGTTGGAGTCTATCGAGCCAACGCCGAAGGCGATCTGAGTTAGATTGCTGGGAAATTTTGAGAAGAGCTGTTTGAATGTCTCCAGAGACATGTTCTCTCCTCTGGAAATATTCCCTTTATAGCAAAATGGACAGCCTTGATGGCAAACAGTAGAAATCTCTATGTCCATCAGTTCTGGTCCAAGAGGGGAAAATTCTGGGTCGTCTTCTAAGGTCTTGCCCCATCTTGCGAAGAGCCCATTTGTAGGATTGAAAATGTAGTTGTAGTTTTCACTTTTGACTGTTTTCACTATTCTAACCTCTTCTCTATCTTCCGCTAGGACGTCGCTAAAATTGTTAAATTTTGGGGTTAAATCTTTTTTGAGTAGTTTTCCCCATCCCAAAGTTTTTCGGATCTACTAAACCCATTTTCGATGCTGTATATTTAATCAGCTCTGGCAATGGTTTCCATACTGTTGGCTCGCCACCTGAAAATCGGACATTTCTCAGCCCTCCATCAGCCCACAAATCAACAACATGTTTTGCATCACCAAGAGATAAGTCTCCTGAGAAATCATCTTTGACTCCTCTGCAATACGGACATTTGAAGTTGCAGCGACTTGTAAGCAGAAGCTCACATCTCCAAAGAGGAGACGAAATACTAGTGTTTTTCGCCCTGCCATCTTCTAAGGTGTAGAATCCTATGTCTTCAAGCTTCTTTGTCATCATTTTTCTTCAGTTTCTTTTCTATGTTGTTTGAGATATGTACAGGAAGCATTCCTCCCTCTAGATATATTTGGGTGTAGCTTTTGAGTCGCCGCAGTCCTGTTGCTCTGAGATCACAATTATTGACACAACGTAGATAGTAGCCATCTTTATTGTTCATCACAACAAGATTGCCAGAGCATTTTCCGCAAATACATCTATCGGCTGTGCGTTGTGCTTCAATATAATTCACTCTTCTTCCTTTCTATAATTGCTCATTCTTATATTGGCCAATAGTATGGCATGTCATCAGGTATTTCTGGAAAATATTTTCGATAGTGCTCTGGATACTTACGCACTAAGTTGCTTCTGTGTGATAGATGTAGTTGCTCATTGCCAAGCCAAGCAGGATACTGTAATTGATAGAGACTTACTTTTTCAAGTGTTAAGTCTATTATCTTGTCTTGCACAGTATCTTTATAGCCCCTAAGCTTCCATTCGGCGCAAATATCATAACAATAGAAAAACAAAGCACCTTCATGTCCTGCCCACATCTTTACGGCAGGATGATGCTTCCATCCTGAAGATTCGCCAAGCAAAGTTCTCAGTATCTGATATGCTTCAACACGCTGTTTGCCTAGACGTTTGTCATCTAGGCATTTGGCAGATAACGAGAAATCCGAATATGGCAGAAATGTTTGCATCAGTCTTTCCCTTTCTCAATAGAAATATGGCTATATTATAAGTCGGAGGAAGTAAAAAGTAAAAATTTTAGGTATGGCTTATGATTGCTTGCTCTATCGTCTGAAGACATTGTTCTATTTGCTCATTGATTTCCCATTCCCAAAATCTAAGCACCACATATCCTCTTGCTACTAACCTTTTCTCTGTTCTTAGATCTCTTTTCCATACTTTGATGGCTCTGAGTCCCTTTCTCATCATTTCTTGTGGTTCATAAATATCAGGATTTGCATGCCAATAATCTCCGTCGCAGAAGATGCAAATATTGGGGGAGATGAAGATGTCTGGGTGGCCAATGATATTTTTCTGGGTTTCAAAAATTATTCCTTTGCTATATAATGCTTTCTGTAACTTTAATTCTATTCCTGTGTTGCAGTATTTTATTTTTCTTCCCACGGAAAAACATCCACAAAGAGTTTGCCTGAAGTGATATGCTGAAGCTTGTCAGAGTTTACAAAGTCAGAAGGCATAGGAATGTCTAATTCAAAGGCACTTTGCCATTGCTTTTCCAATTTCTTTATTTCAGATCTTGCCATCACAGCCTTAACATCGTCCATTTTCAATATTGGAATAATATTCCTCCAAAATGGTTCTGCTGCTGCTTCGCTGCATATCATATATGCATCTCTTTTATAGTATACTGGCAACTCTATATGGAATTTTTCCTTCAGAATTCTCGGGAGGCAATATTTTACAACCGCAGCATAATCATAATATGACTCAGGATTGCTACAAATATCCATGATAGTTACAAATACCTTGTCAGCTTGCTCTTGAGTTAATTGTGTTCTCACAACTACAACAGGCAAATTGGTATCTGTTAGAAGTGATTTGATAGACACACCCCTGCCTTCAGACTCATACTTGAGAGGCATTCCCCAAGCTTCCCCCAAATATATCGCTACATGCTCGTAAGGACCGACAGCCCACCGTTTTAAGCGAGAAAACCAATCCGTCCTAGTATTTATATATACCAAGAAGTCTAAGGGCAAAATTTGGCCATTTTTAGCACGTTTTAGAGAATTATAATTGGGTAAGTCTCTGGTATGGCAGGAGCTCATTTTATGCCCTCCACCCACATTTATTGCATTTCACTACATTTTTCTTGTTAGTGTCTAATCTTGCTTTTCCACAATTCGGACATTTCATTCTTCCGTCTCCTCTTTCCTAAAATTCTTTATTTTCGCTATTGCTATTTTTCCCCAAGTCTTTATCAGATTCCAGAACTTGGGATAAATTTCTACTGTATAAAAATCAATGATATATCTTTTGTCAATACGTTTGGGAACAATACAGCCAATATTTTTCTCACTATCGAAATCTTCAGGCACGAGTTCCTGAGGCAATCCTAGTTTGATAATATGTTTGCCCAAAAATACCGCAGATTCCAAATCCTTTGTTATCGTCTGGAAGGCTGGCAATCCTCTTTTGACATATTGTTCTGCTTCCTTTTTGTCTTCAACACCACAATAGCCTATGTTGATGATAGGATATCCAAAGACCTGATTGTAGACCTCTGGAACAGGATTCCTTAGGTTAAGCATATCGTTTCTGAATGCTTTGGCTTGGCTATAGAATGTTTCGAAATCGCTTATATCGGAAAAGGCCAAAGCTGGAATCTGCCCGAATGGGGTTGGCAAAGATACGAAGACTCTTCCCGTTGCATTATCAATGCTGATGCTATAATTTGTCATTCTTCCCCCAATATTTGTTATAAAAATCGTCCAATTCGACAGACAAATCTCCTGCTGTTTCAGGACTTAAAATAACCATGTCCAGGAATGGCTCGCTATGTCGCCAAATATGCCAACACCATCTAATTTTTTGTTTGAGTGATAATTTTTCCTTGCCTCCTAATTTAAAGAAGGCCATGTACATTTCACCATCCTCTTCACAAGTGGCTATAAATTCACTTTTGCATTGGCATTCATAAAATTTGTTCCACATGTTATTCCCCGTGATTCCATTTTTTCTTTTTCGGCGTTGTAATGTAAGTATATGTTCCATCAGAAGTCCCCGAAAATGTCAAAGTAAATGTGTCGCCAGCAGAAATATTAACAGGCTCTGGAAAAAATGTGCTATGCAGTTCATACCCATCCCAGACACCCACAGTCGTCCAAGTTGATATGTCTTCTATATTATCCCTCATGGTTCCACTTCTTCCTTTTGACTTTCTTCTCAATCCCTAAATGAAGGTCTTGCTGAAATAACCGTCTTTGGAATTCTTCAGGAATAAAGATAGTGCCAGTGGGCAAAACTATGCCATCTGGTCTAAAAATTCTATCGAAATCAGACAAACTCAAACGACATTCTCTGTTATTCGAAGCTGGCATTATTTCCTCTCCTTCATGAAACTGCTGAACCTATCAATAGCAGATTTCATCACATCTTTCGCTTCTTCCTCGCCCTCTTCTACTGCACCTTCGTGCTCTTCATCGATTTCTGCCAGTTTGGCTTCAAACTCACCAATATGTACTTTTTCTTCATTGGCAATGTCCAACAGTAGAGCCTTCAGCTTCTCATCTTTGGTCTTTTCCGCCATCTGCTCGTATAGATTTGTTGCATCATATTCAGCTATTATTGCCTCTCTAAGAGCAGAAGCATCATAATTGTAATCGGAAGAAGATTCTCGGATGTCCAATGCGCTCTTAGAAGCCAATGATTTTTCCAGTTTTCCTGAAAGCAAGGAATAATATTTCGGAGCATCCTCTAGATTCGACAGAGCAAGGCGTGCTATAGAGAACAAATCTTGCTGAGTAACATCCTTTTGTCCCATTTCAGCATTCAATCCTTTGGCGAATTCAGAAGGTGTATATTTGTTCCAATCGGCTCCTATTTTGTTTCCGATGCTCTTTGCAACACTTCTTGTAATTTCTTCCGTCACCGTCGGAATGTCTAGCCCATCCATCAGAGGATCGTCTCTATTGGTATTATCTAGAGAATCTTTCTCATTTTTTATAGCCTTCATGATATCAAATTTGCTGTCCTGGTTCACACCTTGAGTACAATTATGCACAACAGCAAATTCGGTAGTATAACTTTCATCCTCTTCGACTGATAAATTATAAACAACTCCTGAGTAGGGTTTTCTCTCTACGGCAATGATTCTGGAAAGTTTGTTGCCACAAAATTCTTTGACCCTATTCAGACAATGTTTTTCACTCTCTTTAAATTCGTTATCTGTAATGATTAATGTATCATAACCATATTCTTTGAATTTTTCAATTCTGCTTTGGGTTTTCTCAGCATCTTGGTGCCAAAATTCTCCATTAAATTCGATTATCTTCTTTTTGCCATTTACATTGATAAAATCTGGGTTTTTTCCTCCAATCCATATCGAGCCATCACCGACAAATTTCCATTCTCCAGGAAAATGGGAGTCCAAAAATTCGGATAACTGAATTTCCAATTTGTTAGGCGTTCTAGACCAAGATGACAATATTTTTCGGACTATTTCTTCATTTTTCCACATTTCCTTAAATCTTTTCGAAGCCAGTTCTCTATTTTCAGGTCTTCGACGAACTTTTGCTGATGCAGCCGATTGGGTTTTCCTATAGTCTTCCTTTTTCCAAAGAGCTTTTTGGCTATCGCTTCTTTTCTTCCTATATTCAGATGTCCTATGTCCTGCTGTAGTTATATCTCGCCCTTCTTTCGTCCTGATTCCTCCCGTCAATCTAGGATTTTCTTTTTTGGTTATGCCTTTGGTCTTTTTACTTTGTGAAATCGCCCCAGCATCACCAGAAGCAATTGTGCATCCTTTCCTATTGCCTTCATCCTTATAACGACATTTTTTGCTACAATATTGAGTTTTCTCTCCTGGCCAAGTATTGCTGAAAATAGGAGTGCCGCAAATTTTGCAGCTTTTAATATGTTCATGATATGATATTAAATCGCCCACTTCTAATTCACCTATGGCAACCCATTTATAATGTGTGCCTTTATGCTGGCCTTCATATCTAAGAGCTCTAACAGGATGATTGCTAGTGGCCGATAAAGAGCCATCTTCTGTTATTATTTTTATCAGTTCCTCATCAACAAATCTATTCATTGTTTTGGTAACTTTCCGCCACTTTCCTAGATGAGAAAAAACATAATCGTTTGTCGTAATATCCTGAATATTTTTAAGTCCTTGCCTAGTCCAGATTTTTTCATTTTCGGGCAAACATAATGTGTATTCTGAAAGCTCCAAATCATCTACTTGCATAAAGGTTTGTGAGCCTTTGGTCATTATTTGCTTCTTAAGAGCTGAACCAGCTATAGAATAGCTCTTGAGCTCTCCTTTGATAATTCCATCCCGCACTTTCTCGGAAATTTTCCCTTCTGGAGATACCTCAGTAATCAAATATAATCCTTTGTCGTCTACGCCAGACTTGAAAATCTCATTATGTTTGTTGATATATACAGGTAATGGCCAGCCGACTTGAACATCAGTATGCAAATACATGCAATTTCTCATTCGGAAGTTCTTCATGAATTTGACAAATGACTTTCGAAGAGCATTAAGGGTTATCAGATGTCCTTCTCTGTCAACAAGCTCTACAGAGCCATAGCCAGCTACCACTAATGGATTGTCATCGCTACTCTCATCTAAGCCACGCTCATCCATCAATGCTTTGTATTTTTGGTCTTTCAGGGCACGATATAGAGTTATCAGCTCAGCATTGCTCAAAATAATTGTGTTTGGATCTTTCATCTGTGCTTCGAACAAAATATTATACGAATTTAATTCCTTGCTGATGTCTTCCTTGGTGGTTTTGCCCACCTGCTTGGTTAAGAAATCCAAACCAGACAGAATAGGAGCGAAATATTTCCTGCTGCCCTTTTGTAGCTCTGTAATATTTTTTCCTGTCAAGAAAAATAATTGATTCTGTACGTCGGTCTCGTCTGACTCGGGAAACATTTGGCCCAGCAGATCCGCTTCTCTACCCATAAATTTGTATGCTATGTCATCTATAGCCAGTACCTTTTCCAATGTGGAATCGGCAATATAGCATTGAATTTCAGATGAAGTATCTTTGGTCAGCGGTATCATCTTCTGGAAAAAAACATCTATCTCTTTTTTTGTGTAGGTCTCATTTATTATGTTAGAGTACCCAGTCAAAAACTCTGAAATTTGCATTAAACACCTCCAAGCAAGGGATAAGTCCCTCCAAGAATATTATATACTAAATGGTCGAAAAAGAGGACTTATCCCTTGCTTGTTCACTTTTGTTATCTGAGGAAGTCGACTATCTTTCTTCGCAGCCAAGCGAAAGTGGTCTCTTGCAAGGGAGCGGAAATGGCATTTTCGGATACTATTGCTGCCCCAGTTGGCTCTACGACTTTTGCTCTCATCACCTCAGCTTTCTTCATTCTTTTTTTTCGGGAGGGTGCCATTTCGTGGTATCGGGTATGTAGCTTTTTCTCGGTCTTCTTGGAAATATCAGTGTAAGGGAAGCCAGCGATCGTTACAAGAGAAAGGCTTCCATTGCTGTAGAGCATTCTTCCCGAGAAGGAGCATTTGTTCTTGCGGTCAATACGATAGACCTTGCCATTGCGCAGCATCACAAAGTCACCTTCCGAATAGAGCTTGTTCAATTTTTCAGAGGCTGCTCTTCCTCCGAATACATCATAATACCACACCGATTCAGTGTGGACGCCAACTTTGCTGGCTACCATGTTCACAGACTTCCCCTGAATGCGCAATTGCTGTATTGCGTCTATTTTTTCATCAGGGAGTTTGTATATTGTTTTGTTCATTGCTTCTCCTTATCTTTTCTTCATTAGTTGCTTGTATAATCTTCGCCGTTCTCTTCTGTTGTTTTGGTTCACCTCCTCACATTTCTCGTGAATATAAGTGTCGCCAACTTTTTGTAGTGTTCCACCTCCTGTTTTGCATTTGCTACATATTATAAAGTTAAATTTTTCTTGTTTGGAAATTTCTCACCTCCTACCTTATTGTTAGAATTCCTGCATCTATGTCGAAATAAAACCAACTCGTCCATGGATTGCTTTGCCAAGCCTTATATTGGGCCAATCGGTTGTTGTAATCATTAATCGCATCACGCCAATCTACTATAGCTTCAGTTACAGCTACAGATTGACCAGAATAGGCCAAGCCCTCGCCAATTGCTCCCAGCCCCTCTACGAATTTTGCTTGACTGAGAATGTCTTCAGACATGTTAACAGCATCTGCATAATTGCGGACATTTGTGGTGTAGAAATTTTGCAATTCTACTTTCTCAGAATAGTTGGGAATCAGCTCTCTTGGCACGGTTATTGTGATGAAAAAAACCAAAGTAACAACAGAAAGACCTGTCGGTATTTCCCAATTACTGCAATCGTTTTTCGCTCTCATTATCAGACCTGCCACTAACAAACCGAAACAAAGTGCTATCGCCAAAATACAAACTATCATTTTTCTCTCCTTTTCTCGGTGGGGTTAAGTTTTCCCCTACCCCACCATTCTAATGCCCTAATTTCGCTAAAATAACGACGTCCTAGGCCATTTTAATTATGTACCAAATCTTTCCCTTAGCAGATTGCGAAAGAAATCCCTGTTCTCTACAAAGTCTCCCTCCTTTATGTGTGCTGCTTCGTGAGCCACAGCTTCTAGCAGCTTATTCTTGTCCTGAATGTCTCGCAAATTGACGTATATCACAGCCGAGAAGTCGAAGACCTTTTGTTGCTGATTAACTACCTTTGTGCCCCTCATATAGCTGTAGAATGACTCTTTGTCCGACTTGTTCATGAGTTTGCCCTTCAGCGATATATCTTGGAAGGCAACAATTCCAGACAAAAATTTGATAGCATCTTGGAATATTTTCTTGAGCTCTCTATCTGGCAAGTTCCCCTCCTATCTCCTGAACATCCAGCTCAGCATTTTCCCGAAGCAATTGCCGCTGCAACTCTTTCAAATCGTCTTTGTCAGTCCATTTCTTGTCTGCATCAAACAATTCTTCCGCTTTCTGGACATCAAGATACTGTTTTTTCGAATAGTTATACCTGCGCTGTATTTTGCGCTCACCATCCCATCTCCAACCAATGATGTCACCATACTTCGCTGTCCAATCCTTCAATGCTTGGTTCTCTTCCAATAGCTTGTCGACAGTCATCGCTGGTCTGCGACTTTGTATGTATTGCTGGGTGTAAGCAGCACTTTGCGTCTGCATCGGATAGCGCATATAACCATCATCATCGACCCAACCATAATTATTGTAATTCTGATAATTCTGATAGTTGTATGTTTTCGTAGCCGCTTTGTAGTCAGTTTTTTTCAATTTGGCTCTCCGACTTTTGTACATCAGTTTGTAGATGTATTCTGCTTCCAAATGACGGACTTTGAAGTCCTTTTCGTCCTTTTGTATCGCTTGAGCAATTATTTTTTTCTCGGAGCAGAAAATTATGGTACCATCCTCCTCATACACTGCTAATGGGCTACCATCTTTGTATAGCAGGATGGTATATGGGTCGTTGAGGCTCTGATATGCTATGGCGAGCCAGCCACTGGTAATCTTAGCAGCACCCTGAATGCCTTCGATCCCGCCACCATTGTCCTCGATGGCTCGCAGGAATTGCTCGGTATCAGTTTCGCCATAAGAATTGCCATACTTTTTCCCAACATTGACAACCCCATTGTGTATTATTAGGCTATCGTCAGTATATATAGGATGATTGTTATCATTGTTGGTAGGGCTGCCATGCGTTGCTGCTCTCGTGTGAAGCAATACTACATGGCTGTCCTTCATCCGCTTTCTTGCCGAAGACCACATTGGAAGCTTCACAAAATGAGCTGCCTCCACATTAGTCTTGTACACATATACACTCTTGCCCTTCACAACACCAACCCCAGTAGCATCTCTGCCACGGGACTGAAGGGCGACTATGAGTCTTTCAGCCACATCAGCATTTACTTTTCCGACTATTCCTGCTATTCCGCACATTCTATTTCGATCCTTTCATCACATTCAGTTTGTTTATGCAAGCACCAGGTCAACAGCAGAGGTTCCTTTGCACTCGATAGGCAGGATGCGATAAGTGTTGCTCTCGCCATTGTCCCAATTGACAAACACCCAGCCATCAGCCGTTATTTTTGCTGCAACCTTCTCATCCGCATTCATCACATGCTCGATGTAACCAATTGTTTCCATAGGGACATCATCGCCAAACTGACATTCGGCAGTTTTCTTCACTTTGCTGCCAACTCGGAATTCTGTGCCCATTATCGGAAGGTCTTCTTCCTCGGTAGCCAAACGAATTTCTGGAAGCTGATAGACTCTGCCATCACATTGGTTTGTCGTGTGGCCATCATCCCACTTCACAGTGACTCTCTCATTGTCACAATTGCCTGTAACCATCCCAACCGTTGGAATAGGAACATTTTTCATCACGACTCTGCTGCCATTGGGGAAAATAGGAGCAGGGAAATCAAGAATATCCTTTTTGTCCCATGGCTTGTTAATGCGACTGATAATATAACGTACCATTTTGGCAGCTTTCAATGGGCTCCCGCGAAGCTTTTTGCTGAGGCGAATTGTAGTGCCCAAAGCATCATCACGAACAAACCGAACCTTTTGGAACACGGGTTTGCAGCCATTCATTTTTGTCATAATAGTCTCAGACAGATATACGATCTCCTTCTCATTTCCCAAAGGACAATCATAGCCATGTACCCTTATGTTCTGAACGCTGCACTTGGTCGTCCAATATATCCTATTGAACTCAGCCTTAACAGCCGACATATTGTAATCCTCGGTGCGCCATCCAATATCGAATGATGGCTTTTTAGTCACATGCGTTTTCTTCCAAGCCGCAAATATCTCGATGGTCTCAAGTTTGGTATCATTGCAGACCATATCGCTAACCATGGCGAAATACTCGGACATTGCCTTTGCTTCTGGTTTGAAGGCATAAGCCTCAAGCTCTCTGGTTGTCTTCAGTGTTTCGATCTTGCCTTCTTCTGATGCTCTAGCCAAAGCACCAGAAATAGCCAATACACCTCGTGCAATAATTGGGTGTGAGATCCAGGAGAGAGGGGTGCGATATTCCCAACCGTGAGGCTGATCTCGCCAAGCATCGTGCCTTTGTGCTTCTTCGAGTGAAAGATTGCCAGTTGGTCGGCCATAACCATGGCCACGGCGATGCTCATAATCTGATATTTTGTTGAGAGGATTGGCTATAAATTGGTCGAGCTTGCGCAATAGCTCAACTGTTATTTTGACATTGCCGAAGTGAATATGACCGCCAAGAGGCACATCCTTACCACTGCCAGCATAAGCGTTGTATTCAGTGCCCACGATAGCTCTCAGCTGGCCTATCAGTTTGCCCAGACTTTCAGATGCTTGTCGCCAATTGCCTGGGTCTAAGCGGAATTCTCCAGTGTTGCTTGCTCCATCGGCACCAACTTTGTATTCAGGCCCAGTTCGAAGATCGAAATCGTGCGCAGCCTTCAGACAATTGGTCTTCACATCACGAATCTCGAACTCTGGGTCTGCTCCGAGGGTTATCACCTTTGCCTTTTTACTTTTCTTCACCATTGCTTTTCTCCTTCCTTATTGCTAGATATATTATAACTCTGCTAGGATAAAAAGTAAAAATTTCTGGGTTAGGAAAATTTTGTCCCACATTAAAAAGCACAAGATTCATTATCGATAAAATTTGCAAGGCTCTGTATTATGCCATTTTTATTAGTTTTGTAATCATCTTCCCAAATCACAATAACATAATATCCCTCTTTCTCTAATCTACTAATCCTTTCCTTGTCCAAATCCCATATTTCCTGAGCTGTTAAGCCAGCCCTAACAACATCATTTGCTCTATATTTTCTAGGATTGGCATGATAATAATTGCCATAAAACTCTATTATTATCCTCTCTTTCCCCAGAAAAATATCAGGAAAAAACCATTTCGTACCAATATGAATAGTCTCCCGACCCTTGCAATTAATCTTTCCTTGGAGAGAACATAAAAAATCTTTTTCTATTTTGCTACGATTCACTCGTATTTTGGGACTATATGCTATTTTGCCCGTATCCCAGCTATTCTTCATTCTATTAGAACGAATTCCCCTTTGTTCTGGGTTCTCCTGATACCATTTGGTTATGCGTTCACTTTGTTCCTGTTTAAAAGTCGCTTTTCTAGGTTTAGAAACACCTTTGATTACTTTTTCTCGATAATTTGGATTTTTCCAATTATTCTTGCTAGCAATTTTAGTTTTGGCCTTTATAGCATCTATGGTTTCCTTGCTATGATGTTTCTTGTAAAACGAATTATTTGAACCAGTTCTATCTCGATGTATATTACAATATCCAGATTTATTGTTATCTATAATAGATTTGCCACAAGTTATGCACTTTTTATCCAATTTATTCTTCGACATTCTGTTGCTCTAATGCTCCTGCCTCTAAATTGGTAGCCCATATCTTGATGGAAACTTTCATTCCTTCTTCTTGGCTGAAATATACTTCCATGCTTTCCCTTCCTCAGATTATTCTAAAACAATTATCCGTTTATAATTTAGTTTGTGATCGTCTTTCCACAAACTCTCTAACTTCCAACCACTGTCTTCTTCCAAAACGCTTTCTGCTTCTACCAGTGTTCTGCATCCCACTACGCATATTTCCATTTCCTTGGTTGTGCAAACAAGAACATAAACAGAATCTGATGGGAAAGAACCCACTCCTGTGCAGATGTCAGCCTCCTCAAGATAATTGTCTGTGTAACCTAGTTCGTTCAAAACGCTAATATGTCTTTTGATTTCCGACCATTTGCGCACCATTCCAACGAAATTGCTTTCTTTGCTCATGCTTCCCTCTCCTTTTACTAATATCAAAATTATAAATGGTGGGGATGAAAAAGTAAAAATAACCTCATCTATTGGCTCTATCCTGGGCTTGGCTATAGTTTTCCCTGCCTAAAAGTTTTTAGGCATTAAAATCACAAAAATAACGACGTCCTAGGAGATTCCTACCTCTCTTGGTAGGACAAAACCCACTTGTCTTCTTTATTCAAAGGCACGCAAGACAACTTCCATTTGCCTTCTGGAATTTTCTGAGTATTTGTTATTTCCATTTCAATAAGCTTGTCTTCCACCCTCTTGAATATCACATCAGCTTCTGTCTCCAATTTATATACCATAGAGCAGGCATCTTGCATTTTTAGCACCCACGCTTCATCTCTGCCTATTCTGTTCATCCAATCATAACTGGACATAGGCTGCTGAAAACTAGAAACAAATATTCGCTCTTTCTTGGCTGGCTCTACAAGTTTATTTCTGTCACCGCTATTGATTAGTGCCGAACTGAATCCAAAGACGGAATCAGAGCCATCCACTTTTATTCGAATATCAGAGTGAATAAAGGAATCATCAAGGCTCTTTTTTAGATGCATCCATTCGCCATACGTCTTGATAGATTCAATGTCCTCTTGCTTTTTGACACCTAACAAAAACAAGTGTTCATCTATAGAGAGCTTGCCAGTGTCACCTTCTTTCACACACAGCATTTCTCGGTTGCCTTCCTTCTCCTCCTCAACCTCTTCTCCTTTGCCTTCCGCTCCTGGGAATCCCAAGAGGACTCCTTCCTTGTTTTCCCTCGGTTCATCACTCTCTTGTCCCTCTGAACCCATTTGTGATGCACTGTCTTCTCCTTTCTTAATCTTCTTACTAACTTCTGCAAATCTCTTTTGAGTATATTTCACAGCATCTTTTTCTCTAGGAACGCTGCCCTTCAGCTTGCCATTTTCCCGTATCAGGAAATTTGCTCCTGTATTGATGAATTCAATTGTTAAATCTTTGTTGGAATATTTCGTGCCCTTTTGAGTGTCTTCCACTTTCACGCCATATTCTGTTGTCCAAGGTTTTTCTGTTGGGCCATATTCTGCTCTGGCTCCTGTACCGACCTCTTCTGCAGCATTAGCTCTGCCTTCCGACTCTAAATCATAATTGGGTTCTTCTTTGCCTTGAACGCCACCCTTCCATTTGCCAGGGAAGTGCTGCTTGCCAGTTTCTGGATCTATATATCGAATGATAGTATATACGGTGCCAAATTTGTTTTTGGCTTGTCTCTTAACTGGGATAAGACCAGCACGATTAGCTTTGTTCAAATAGTCTTGCAACAATGATAATTTCGGAGTCTTTGTGCCGTCCCACACCACATCAGCACTAGGCTGCTCTACCTCATCATCCTTTCTCCATGGCTTTTTCCCTTTCTCTTCCTCATCATCCTCATCTTCATCATCGTCATCTTCCTCCTCCCAATTGCCATATTCATCGTAGAAGACTTCGCCAAACAAATCATTGATGTCCGAATATTCTTTCATAATTCCCTCTTTTTGTAGCTGACTTATCCAAGGTGTAAAAACTTCTGGTGCTATGTATGCTTTCAATGCCATATCTGGCGTATTACATAGCTCTTCAGACACCTTTTTTGCTACTTTCGCTCTATAAGTTTTGAACTCCTTAGCTGTTGTTGGGACAGGCATTTCCTTAACAGTTTCCAATGCTACATTTGTTGCTATATATGTTCGGAAGTCCTTTACCTTGAAGGGACGGCCAGATATTTGTTGCAAATAGCTCAAAGCCTTGCTTCCTGGCACCTTGAACATCTTTTCGTTGTCACCCTTTTTGTGCTGACTAATAATCTCTGCCAGCTCTTTGCTTCTTACAGTTTTGTGATTGCGAATTCCTTCTTTGCCTATGAAATCAAACTCTACATTGTCACCATTTACCTTAACATGGCGACCTTCCAAAGTAGAAATTCCATATGCCTTCACTTTCGCTTTGGTATTCTTCTCGCTTCCTACTCGAAATCCTGTCTGAGAAATAATAAATAGAATTGCAGCTTCTTCCTTGCTGCTTTTGTCTTTGCGAATCTGCTTCATAATAGCTGGTACAGCCTGAGAAAAATCTCTCAGTCTAGCAAATTTCTCAGCAGCCTTTGCTTCTGAATATTCTTTGCTGCGGATATATACTTTTCTTCCCGCCTCATCACGAGCAGTTACCAATATCGGTGCTGTTTTGTCAGGATTAATCCAAACATTATGCCAATTCGGTGGTATTGCCAGCTTTCCATTTTCTTTCTTCGGTTTGGCTGTTTTCTTGCCTTTCTGGTCGGCGGTTTGTTTCTCCTTCGGCGCTACCCACCTATGCTTTTGCTCGTCGAACTCTGCTCCTGGAAATGGAGGATTATTTTGATGAGCCTTTCGCAATTTAGCATGCTCTTCCATTAATGCCAGGCACTTTCTAGAACTATCTACTTCATCACTATTTCTAACAAGACCTACAACTTCTGCATTGTCCCAGAACAGATTGTCATCAATATCATCCACTGTCACCTGCAAAATCTCGCCAATATCTACATTCAAGGCTGTTGGCTCTGTCTTGCCCAAGGTGGTATAAGTCTTGCCATCATATTCCATTGTACCTATTTCTGTATTCATGACAATACTCCGCAAGTATATATCCATTTCCCATCCTCACCCATTTCCTTGTCCAGCACCATCACTTTAACTTCTGCCCTTTTCCGAATCCTATTGACATTGTCTGTTTCGCCAAATGTATAGCGACCGCTTGTATCTTTGGCAATAACGGATTTCCCTGCGTTGAGCAGTTTTTCTACTGCCGAGAAGAATTCTGCCCTATTTTCAACAATTTCAGCACGTCCTAGGGAAAATTTTTTAATGCCAACAAAATTACTTTTGCACAGCTCTTCTAACTTTCCTCTGCGATATTCTTGACTATAGTCTGTGATGTCGCTATCAAGACACAATGCGTCAAACATAATATATTCATATGTACTGGCAATCTGGAAGCTATCATTCAAAATATCAATGTCAGTTTTCAGAACTCCGTCTATAGCAAAATCAAATGGAATAGTTAAGAGCTTTTCTATCAAGTCATCTAAAATAATTGCTCTATCTTGTTGGCTTTCCACCAACCATAATCTTATTATTCCTGCCTTTTTAGTTAAAATTGCTCGGAAACCATCATATTTGGGCTCTATAGAGATTTTGCTTCCTCTTGATAATTTGTCCCTGCCCCATCTATCCCAAAGGTCTTTTGCATTAAAATTGTCCTCGAAGAACGGCATTCTGATTTTGGGTGGTGTAAATATGCCGAAAATATTATCCTCAGCCTTTTTGATATCCTTCAGCAATTTAATTCTATCTACCACCAATTCTTGCCCATCTGTAGCCAACTCTATGGCTATTTGGATATTGTTTTCCTTTGTATAAGCATTCAACTTCTCCTGAGCATCTTTGCTGAAAGAATCGTCCAAACCAGTAACAATAAAATGATTAATTCCTGTAAGCTTGCTGGCGAAGTCTATTTGCTCTTTCAAAGACGAGTCTGATGACTTCTTAATCTCCTTTTTCCTGGTTGCTGCTATCCAATTCTGCTCGCTCGTGATGTCCAACTCCAACATAGCTTTCTTTATTTTCTCTGTCACTTTGCCATCCCAAATTTGGCCAACAATATCTCGATGGTCAATACCCACTTCACACTCATTAGCAAGACAGCCATTATAAGATATAAAATCCATATATTTGATTTTGTCTGCAGTAATTTTAGCTTTTACAACTATTCCTTTCTTCTTCTGTCTAGCAAAGAGAGAAGCTATTTTAGGACACAATGTCCATCTGGAAACAGGGAAAAGGCTCGAAAAACGGATTTGTCCTCCTTCCCCCAGCTCTCCTATTTTGCCAGAGGAGCAGCCTCTATAGACTGTTATTTCTTTGCTATCGAATAAATCTTGTATCACTTCCGAAAGTGTATCGAGATGTGAAACGGGAATAACAGAATCCCACTCTTTTTCAATCCTGTCTAGGAATTCGTCAAAGTCCTCAGGCTTATTAAATTCATCATAACTTGCACTATCAACAACAAAATCTTTATTGATTCTATCGAAAAGACTTTTCCAATCATATCCCATTTTCTTAGCATAGTACATTTGTATTAAAACGGTTTCTGGGGATAAGAGCTCGCCTTCTGTATTTTTGTCTGAACCAAAAAGTTTACGCAAACCATTAATTTGATGCTGCTCCATCCCTTTTTTCCGCATCAAATCCGCACTTTTTACGAACAATCGACTGCCAACTTTAAAAGGAGCTCCCTCTTCCATGTCTCTTATTACAGTTGCAATTTCTTCGTCGCTTAACAATGCTTCTGTTTTCTTAGTTTTTGCCTCTTCTTTGCCTTTCTTCTCGCCACTCTCATAATAATGCCCACCCTTCTTTCCTGTCTCAACTGTGGCTCCCTTCGGAGCATCTTCAGGAGATTTCACATAGACTTTGGCCTTCTGAATATGGCTATTTAATTCTTCTATCTTAGACATCCCAATGCGAGCTCCCCACAATTATTGTGTCAGTTTCATTGAACTGTTTCATTATATCGTCTTCCAGAGGCAAGGACAAATTACTAGCATATATCAGTCCATTGCCAAATTTGAAGCCATAACCATTGCCTATAGAAAGTGGCAATACTGTTATGCCGAATATGTCGAAATTTTTCCTGGGCTGGAAAATTTTAATGCTAAGGTGGCTCAAATCTTCTTCGCTGGCCTTAACTATCTTGGCGGTCTCTCGACCCATAAAACATGTTAATTTTTCGTTTTTAGGCAGATATTTTATTCCGCCTATAGAGTTAGCACTAGAAGAAGAAAATATAGCGACATCCAAATTCATATTGCCTATTTCGTCTCGGAAATCCTCTGGACAATCCAACAAAATATTGTAACCTATATATTTAATAAGAGCCGAAGATTGTCTTCGCTCAGAATCGTTACCTGTGCCCAGCAATATTATTCGGAACTCCTTAGTGAAGTCCTTAGACACATATTCAGTTAATGCTTTTATTTTTGCTGACATTTCTTCCTAAACACTATATGTTTTTTGACTGTTATTTTCCGAGGCAGCAAGCAACTTTCGCATATGCACTTCCCAACTTTTCCGAAAATGCAAGGACTGATTCTTGCTTGCTGAGTTTCGCAATAGTGCACTTCATGCTCTGCCACTTGTCCTCCTTATTCCGCAATAGCCTTTAATACATCGCTAACAAATTCATTGGCAGCAACTTCAATTTTCCCTGCGATCTTGCTACTCAAAATTGGATTTTCTGAATAAGCAATATCGCATAATTCCTTTACACCCACCATACAGTCAACTACCATTTCTTTCGCCAACTTGTTTATCTTTTTGCCATCCAGTGTTAGCATACGATTTCGAAGCTCTTCATATACTATATTTTGGAAACTGGACTTGAATACCTTCTTCTTTGAAAATTTCTCTTCAGCTCCACCCATCGACATATCGATGTAATCCAATGACTTTCGGATGAACTTGCTAAATTCGCTATTGATAATCTCCTCTTTCTCTGTTTGTAATCCTGCCATTATTTTCCTCCTTTCTTTTTGTAGTTTTCGTGATGCTTGCCAAATGGAGGTCTAGGCTTCAATACCTTTACTGTCCATCCCTTTGCAATCCAATTGCTAATTGCCTCATCTCTTTCTGCTTTGCTCAGCATTATCTCACCTTTCCTAGATCCTTCAAATAATATTTTATATCCTCAGGAAGAAATTTTATACCTTCCTGCAATGCTCTATGCAAATAGAATCTACCTGCTCGTGCTTTTATTTTGCTAATAACTCGGAAAATTAGTTTGCCTCTTCCCTTCTCTGCACTTTCCCTCAAAGGAATCAACCTTTGATTGTGATACACCACATCTCGTGCTGGCACAACAGCAGGAGGAACATATGCTCCGTCCTTTCTTGTATATCCTCTTCTAACATAAGTCCTTCGGTGCACTACTTGGTCGCCCTTAATCGGCACATCATTGGGAATTCCAAACTCAATTGCTGATGCATAATCGGCTCTATAGCCTATCTTAACACCATTTTTCTTCCTTTCGACATATCCTGATGCTTTCAAGAAACCTGTATCAACTGGTACATAGCCTTCCTGCTGGGAAATATCGAAAACTCTATCCCCATTGCGCTGTATGCCTTTGATTACAGCTTGTACCACTTGTTTTTTTGCTTTCTTACTCACAGCCATTATTTATTTTCTCTTCCGCTTTCAGGCTCCATCAAAAAATCATCATCCACGCACAAATTATATTTCCATGTCGTGCCCCGCTTTGGATGCACACCTATTAGAGTTTGACTAGGATGGGAAGAAATCTTCAGTGTTTTCAATACCCATTCGTCATCAGACACCAACGAGCCATTCATAAAATGCTCTAATCTCGAAGACACAGCATTATGATATGCCTTATGAAAATGACCGCTTAATGCATATGAAAATCCATTGTACTGCATATACCAACTTTTCAGGGCTCTGTCTAATGCGAAAAATGGAACTCCCTGCTGGCAAGGCATACCATCGCCGTGAAATGCAAAAAACTTAAATCCGAGAATTTTGAAGAATGCATACCACTCATCGTGAACATTTATTGTTATTCCCTTTTCTCTGCCTATTCCTGCTTGCAAAATATCATACAGCAATAAGTCATAACTAGACGTTTCGGGAGCCAATTTGTCGTGACCATGGTTTCCTGGCACCCCTTCGAATATCACCTCATCAAACTCACTTTTGAAGGAGCACACAACATCATTCCAAACTGGTGCTGCAATGCTCTTCACTTGGTCTCTTGCTCCACACTCTGTTTCTCCTATCTTAGAGCCTTGATGGGGATTTTCTCCTTGAATATTGTCACCCAAATTAGCAATTACAAGCTTCTTGATAGGGTATAGATGTCGGTGAAGATTAACAATTTTCATTGCTGACTGGAAGGTTTCTTCCATCCGCTCTCTATATACAATTTTGTTAAATGACTTTGTTATCTTCCCTGCGTGGCCGTCGCTACAGAGCAGCAGAGCAACTTCCTCATCACCTTCTGTGTCGCTAAAATGAGGATGGATAATATTTACTGCTGGCAAATTCACTATTAATTCGCTTTCTTCCTCCTGCTCTGCTGGGCTGCTAACTATGCTATCTGCCCATCTCACTATTTTCTTGGCAATATTGTCATTCATCCTCTTGTTGCCATGCTTCAGTCTAGTGATATAATCTTTTGTTACACAAACGCCATCAGCAATTGCCTCAGCATCTGTCATAGCCACAATCTTCTTGGCCTTTTCAATGCATTGTATATCCATGCTTCTCCTTACAATCCTAAATTTAATGTTTCAGCAAAACCTACGCTGTCAGAAAATCTATTGCCTCGGAACTCCTCATCATTCGGGGATCGGGACAAACTGCATCTTTGATTGAAAGTATCATCTTGCCACTTGTCTCCAATCATTTGTTTCTGATGCTGCCACAAAAACAATATTTCATCATAAGTATAAGGATTCCCATCCCCTCTCATCAAAGAAATTTCTTTGCTTCTGCCATCTTTGACATTGTTCCAATGATATTTGTAAAGGTATTTTTCTTCGTCCTTGCTCCAGCCTAACAGTCTCCCTGCATTGGAAATCGAAGCTGTTTCTGTGCGTGCTATTCTTTCCAACTGATATCTTTGTCCCTTTACCTCCTTCTTTAAATCCTTGATAATATGATTCAGGTCATAATCCTCATAATCAGCGGTGAATGAAGATGAAATAACTTTGTTCATTCTTGTCTTCAAAACGTCGCTAAACAGCACAACTTTTGCTGCTATAGTATTAGGGTGCTGTCTTATAAATTCAAGCACCAACTCATTTGCTATCCCAGCTGTTGAACGAATTCCTGCATCCAAAATCCCTGCCTTCAATCCCATACGATACAAATTGTCAAATGCAAGAGACACTTTGTCTCCGACTTCTTTTGCCCACTGGTCAACAATATCGGAGACTCCATTTACCATTTCCGACCTAGTTGTAGATATAGGCAAACCATCTAAATATTGCTCCACAGATTTGAGCAAAGAGCCATATAGGTCTGCCTCTATTTGCTTGCCTATAACTTTGGCTCCCTTCGGGTGCTGGCCAGGAATAGAAACGCCACCAAGTTGCAAATCTACCCAATCATAATATAAATCAGAATATGGGTCTGGGGAAGACAAGGAAAAGGAGTTAAGCTCTTCATTCTCTTTGTGGCCGTCATTCAGTTTTTTGCCTTCTGGCATAATAACTTCTTTGACTGGCTTCACTTCACTCACATATTTGAGCAACTTTTCCAGACCAGATTTCTCCTGCTCTCCGCCATCAATTTTGAGAAAGTCCAAACCAAAATCTACAAATCTATCTTTCTCTGCCATTATATTTCCTCAAGCTCTAAAATAATGATACCACCAGAACGGACAGATGGTCCAGAACCATAAATCTCCTGATAAGACATTTCCTTTTTGCCCAAAACTTTATACTTATTGCCTTTCGGCAACACCACCTCTCTTTGCTTTCTGAAGACGTCTACTGAAATAGGCTCTATATCGACGCCACTCTTCGCTTTTATTTGCAAAACAACTGCTTTGTCTGTCTTAGTACCGAAAGCTGCAAATTGAGTGCCCACCTTCAAGTCCTTCGAAGAACTACTATGAGCTTCTAGCTCTATTGTTTTGCTGTTTGCTATTTTGTTAAAATCTTCCTCTTCAAGCGACAGACCTCTATATACCACTCCCTGATATTTCCCGTCTTTGTTCATTGCATTGTTAAAGGCGAGGAGTTTCTGTTTGACTTCCTCTGGGCCTCTTCCGTTCACCTGCCACTCTCTCATCTCAACCCAATCGCTGGTTTGCCAATCTGCAATAGCACCAAGCTCCTCCTCAGTCAACGACTTTGCCCACTCCTCTGGGGACGACTCCTGCTCTCCTTCTACCGCTGATGGCTGTTTCTCCTCTTCAGACTCTTCGGGGCCATTTCCAACACCGAAATAATAACGGCCATGTTTTTTGCCCTCTATGACTTTCGCTCCCTCAGGAGCTTTTTCTCCAGGTTTCAAATAAATGCGAGTTTGCGCCTTTTTTACAAATGCAGCAAATTCTTGGAGCTTACTCATCGCCATCCTCATCTTCATCATCTTCTGGCTCTACCACTACTTTCTTGGGCGGTCTTCCTCTTTTCTTCGGCTCTTCTGACTTTTTAGTATCCAAAGGACTAAATGGCCAAACATCTACCAAATTCCCGTTAGGCAAGAATGTGGCTATATATGGTTTTTCCTGAGATTTGAAAATTAATGCAGTAGTGCCGAAATTTTTGTCTATGCTAATGTCTGCCACACCATCTAATGTATATCCCTTTTTCAGTATTTGCTCTGTCCAACCAATAGACATCCCAAATTGACCTTTCTCTGGTGCTGTAGAGCCAAACTGTCCAGTTGGATTTTCTCCTTCATTGCCATTTTGGCCAGCAAATCCTCCGAAAGGATTATCCTGCTCTGTCATTTCACCAGATATCTTGAAATCAATATCATCAACAGACTCAATACCCTGCCGAAGCTCAACTTTAAATCCCATATTCTTGAGCATAACAGCAACTGAAGTCCTCTGCTGAGCAAATTGTATTCTGATAGCTTCTGATTTCTCTTCTGGCTGTCTAAGTGTTAAGCTCCAATCAGTTATTCCGAATGCATCAAACAAAAACGGGAAAATCTTATCATTAAAGATCTTCTGCTCTGATTCAACCACTCTGGAAAACTGAACCAATTGCTGAGATTGACTTGCTAGACCGCCAGAGCCTTCCATCTGTGCTTGCCACAAAGGAGGAAGTCCATACATTCCTGCAATTCTCTCTCGTATTTCCTGTCGAACAGGCAAATATTCCATCTCCTGCAAAGTATGGAACAACTTGATGAAATCGACTCTGCCTCTGCTGCCCTGCTTCGGTGTATAGCCCACCATCGGGATATAATCAGGATCTTGTCTAAGCTGCTGGACTATTTCCGATCTCGCTGCTCTTATACTCTCTACATTATCTGTAGCTACCAACAACATAGATGCTGGCATTTTCCTCTCCCAGAAATATCTAAAAAGCGTGCGGTCCATGCCAATCAGAGTCATTACCTTTTCAAACACTGTAAGCAAAGGAGGGAAGCCATATGTTACTGATGGGTGGAACTTAGAAGAATGGCAGACCTCTGAGTCTGTCAAATATATCTTCCTGCCTCTATGTTTGAAAATATACATTGCTGGAACCAACTTGCAACCACAAATTGTTCCGTCTTCCTTCACTTCTTCGCAATATCCCTCTTTTTCTTCTGGGATTTTGTTTCTATGAAGGACGCAAATCCAATGAGAATTTTTAGGCACACCATTAGCATCAAGGTCGAAATCCATACCTGAAGCTCTCAAATTCCTAATTTCTACTGGCTTTGACCTCACCTTGCCATCTGGCTCAACAAGATATTCTTTGTTTACCCACAAAAAACCGTCATCAACAGCATTCATCCCCTCTGAGAACTCACCGAGAACATCAGTCAATGATTGGTCCATAATATTGCAGTCATCCATCATCATCTTAAAATGCTCTAACTGCTCCTCGTCTGGCCCTCTTAGCTCTTTTGAGCCACATCGCTCGCATTCCTCTACAATGTTCTCATATTCCTTGCCACATTCCTTGCACTTCTTGTTGAATTTTGGCTCCCATACAATGCCATTTCGAAACACTTCATTGCGAATATGCATTATAGGAGAAGACACTTCAGCCACAGTTCTGGAAATAGTTAGTAAATCTTCATACAATTGCTCTCGATATGCAAGCTGCTGGCGTATCCATGAATTGATAAGAGTATCTACGCCAAGAGTCCCCATCCGTCCCTTTTCAGGAGCAGACTTCATGATGTTATCAAGCAAATTAATTCGATAGTCTAATTCATTTCTCTTTTCCGCTGTGGCTGGCATTGTCTTCAAAAAGTTACTTAGTTTCATCCAAAATACCCTCTGCCATAGCTATCTTAAATAATTTGTCCATGGCGTCTTTTTTGATTCTTGTTGATTCTGACAAGGAGAAATCTTTCTCTTTCTCTTTGTACTTGCCCAATTCTTCCCCAAGTTTGTGATTCTGAGTTGTTAACTCTTTTATTTCAGACTCTCGTTTTTCTACTTCCTTGATATCAGCCTCGATACTGTTTAAAGTACCCATTCTGGGGTTCAAACCCATCTTCGCTGTTTCTCTCAAGATATAATCAAGCATCCCTTCAGGAATTACAGTCACTGCTGGATTTTCATCTGTTATCTCATCTTCTGTGTCGTGTAGCTTTTGCATCTCAGGATGCTGCAGATCCAAAATCCTCAGAACTTTGGTCTTCTCGTCATAATCCATACTATACCTGTCTGGGTAACTCGCTAAATCTGCTCCTATTGTCTTCAATCTTAACCTCCTTACTAGAATCCCCTAGGACGTGCTAAATTTTGTGAATTTTTGGGGTTTCCTCCTTTTCCTTAGTAAAACTATGGCCAAGCCTCTTTTCGTGGGCTTTTTTACAAAAATGCATACAAATGGGGATGCAAAAAGCCAATTCCAAAGGCATCAAAATAAGATGCGTCAGCAAATCACTTAGGGTTATCATCGCTGATGCTCCTGCGCTCAAGCATTGCTTTTTTTACTATATACCATGTTTCTTTGAACTCCTCCGCTTTATCATACCACTCACACTTAACCGCTCCGACCACAATCAAATCCTCGTCTTCCTGCAATACTGTCCCATATATCTCTACTATTGGAAGTTTGCCCTCTATTAGTTCTTCTTTCGGTCGCCAATGAGAATCGGCCATGTGGTCATAAAAGCGGAAAAATTCAATCATCTTTTTAACTCCCATCTTTTGTTACAAATAATACACCAAACATATTTAGCTTCCTGAGGAGAAGCATTGCCTGAATCATTAGAAAATGACAAACCTGCCTTTTCGCCGCATTCAGGACACTCGTTAAGTATATTATAGTCTAACTTGAATCTTTCGTAAATCGCTTTGCTGCCACCATCTTTCATTTTGCCTTCAATAAGACCCTGAACTGGCATTGGCTTGGTCGCATATATCGAAGACAAATCACCAGCAACTGCGATAGGCATTGTATCATAGAATGTCAAAGCTAATGAGTCTGATCTATCTGGGCTCTTTCCTAACCGCTGCTTCGTGTCCTCCTTTGGCTCTAATTTCAGCTGTCCCTTGCTAGTGTACATATATTTGAATGTACAAAGCTCGCTAGATAGTACTGAATCAATAGGAAGCTGAATCTGTGCTTTTTCCAATGATTCCCTTAACTTCCAATATATTTCCGCTCTTACATTCATAAATCTATCGGACTGATTGGCTGTCATGCCAACGTTCACATCATTTATGTTTACATTGCCTAATGTCCCGCTATTTTGTATTTCCCGAAGCCTGTCTACAACACCTCCTCCAACGCCAATACCATCTATATTCACTATATCTGGGGAATTCTCTCGGATAATATTCATCATCCTACCAACAGTTTCCATAGTGTCCTTGTGGAACCATATGATTTGCGGATATACAACAGCTCCATGTCGGATAGTAGCAACTATTTCGTCTTCGCCTGTTCTAGCCACATCAAGTGCCAATATCTTTTTTCCCGATGGCTCAAAATTAAATGAATTGGCTCTTTCCACCCAATACAAAGGAATCAGTGTATCAATTGACTCTGTAGGGAAAATGCCTAGCACTCTGACCTGGAACAAAGGATTATTTTCTCCCCACTCCATGTATCTGTCACTTACCCACTTTGGCGAAACTAAGTATGGACGAGGCAATTCTTCCGTGATTTTTTCTTTCCACGTATTCGCTTTAATATCGTCCAGAGTGATACCGAACTGAGTGAAATTCGGAGTATCGAATGCTGAAATATGGAAAGGTTTATACAATGTAGACTTGAAACTATCCCCAAAGCGTGTTGCTTCATTGGTGGGGTTTCCTATCAAAACAAGTTTGGTTTTCTTTCCTGAAGACAATAAGCCTTCAACAGCCTCATAAATATTATCACCAACGCCACAATTTCCGCTCCACATCACATAACCATTCCTACGAACAAACACGGTATGAAATGGTGGAACTTGTACTGAATATACCTTGCCGCTATAATTTATCTCTCTCAGATTCTCAGTTCGTATCTTTATATCATGCTTAACACTACTTCTGCTCACCACATAACCATATGAAGCTTTGGCTTGGTGGTCTACTATCCACTGTTTCCCATTCTTGTCGCCATTGCTCCTGGCATGGATATAGGCGGTGTCACCAGCCTTCAAAATAAGCTCCTGTAAATCATCAGACATCCGTTTGGAAGTAGTATAAAAAACTTGAGTGGCTTCCTTGAGATAGCCATCGCCCTTGCAATAAGCATCAAGGAAAACTTCTATCAATTCTGAAGGCAGCTCTTTCACATAAGATGGCACAAACTTGTTTTTGGCACCATTCCCATATTTCCGCAGCTCACATGCAATTTGAGCAGAAGTGAAAGAAATTCCCTTGCTCGTGATGCGAGGCTCTATCCCAAGTTCTCTAACAATGGCAGCAATTTCCTGACGCTTTTGCTCAGATTTGTACTGAGAGATACCAACACCATTGCCTTTTATAGGATGTACAGACCCTTCAGACAAAAACCAACCTAAAAATTGAACCCAAGGCTTAATGGGAACATAACGATGAGGCTCTTTAAGTTTCCACTTCTTCCTGAACTTGCCACGCTTTCTAGCAGCTTCCAAAAGAAATGTTTTACGATTGCTCCCTGACCATTCGAAATGTCTTTGCAAAAAGAATTCAGTTCGATTTGCAAGTTCACTCATCTTCATAAGCTTCCACTCTTTTTTTCCGTTTATAGCAACAAACATATCATGCTCAGGAGTTACCGCAAAACTGCATCCCTTCTGATTTATTTCATACATCTTTCCAGTATAATCCAACTCAAGGATCTGATTAGGTCTTCTGTACACAGCCTTGCCACCTCTAAGACTCTTTGTAAGCACAGTATCAGCGGAAACAAGATCTTTAAATAATTTCCATCCTGCACGAGTAAGTATTTCAGTTTTATCATCGAAACATGCTTCATCAATCAATACCAAAATATTTTCATTATGGAATCCTTGGAATTTGTCTGTATCGTGCTCTTCGGTAGTATAGCCAATGGCGAACCATTTCTCTCTGTTCATTATAAGCTGCTGAGTAAGAATTCTGCCACCCAATGAATATTTAGAATTGTTATACTGAGCATTTATTTCTCGCCACAAAATATCCCGAACCTGTCTGGCTGTAGGTGCTGTTGTTACAACAGTAGATGGCACGTGGCAATTCAAAAACCAAAGGACAATTTCACTTCCGATGAAGCTCTTACCTATAGCATGGGAGCTTCTTGCTGTTACCCTATCATGCCCCACTAATGCCTCTATGATGTTAGACTGGGTATTCCATAGCGAACTGCCCAACACCTTCTCACAGAATTCTGTAGGATGTGTAGAAAAATATTGTCTGTCCTCGCCAGTAAGAATCTTTGCTCCTGCTTTTCGCGAAGTCAAAGACTCGGCAAGCAGCTCAAATGCTTCATTTAATGAGACTGATTTTTTGGATTCCATGAATATACCTTACAAATTCCTCCACACTTACAATAAATCCTTCCATTTCGAACATCTATATCATTATCATAATCATATTTGCCACGATAATAATCAATGTATGACATACTCTTGCAAGAAGAGCACTTGGCTATGATGCTACACTGATATAGAATCGATGGCGAGTCTTTGTAGCCGAGAAGCAATCCTCTTCTTTGCATTTTCGTCATCTACCTCATCTTGTATAATATTCAGCACTGCCTCTATCAACTTTACAGATATTAGACCTTTCGCAACTTCCCGTTCACCTCTAATCCCCTTGTCCACCATCTCAACAGCATCACCAATTTTCTCTACATCCACCTCGCCATCTACAATGGCTTGCAATCCCTTACTGCTGAGCTCCTGATATGCAGCCATATGCTCCTTGCTGCGCTGTATGAAACTGTTTTTCGTCCCCTCTGTTACTTCCTGAGAAGCTGCTATAATTGCTTTCTTTCGCTCATCCTTCCACCCATACTTAACAGCCCATCTTTCTATCAGCTGAGGAGTTATATCCTTTTTTAGTCTCTTGCTAAGCAATTCTGCGACCTCAGGACAACTCTTGCCTTCCATATAAAAAGTCTGAGCATCTACTCGAACATGAAAGTCATATCTAGATTGTTTTGGTCTCCCACGACCTCTCTTCTCCGCCATTATTCTGCTGATCCCATTTGCTGTGGGAATTTCGAAAAATCAACATGACCACTAATCTTCTTGTCGCTTCTGGAAGAACAAACACAAAATCTATAATTCGCCAGAGCAGTTGACACCTCTTTCTTCCGCATTCCAATTTCAGCCTTCCCACACACACCTTTAAAATAACAATCTGAGAATGGCTTGTAATCAATGTGATGCTTCAGCTCATGTTTAAATGGCAACTCTCTATAGAATGGACATTTGTCATCATCGCAATATACGACAGCTCTAAAATTGTCCAAAAAATGAGTACAATACACACACGACTCCAAATGAGGCGCTGAACACTTCTGGTCATCCAAGAAACACTTTTTTACCGCTTTTCTAGCCATTATAACCTCCAAAACTCTTTTAGACTTTCTATCTCTGCTGGCTTTGCACAAGTAACATATTTGCCATCTTTCCATTTGAACCAATATTCTTTTTCAGTAACTGGAAACAATCCTTCTTCAACTTCCTCGACAACTACATACTCAAAGAAAGCATCATGTATATCCGCAACATTGTGCTCCACAAAATCAGCAGCCATAGTCAAATATCTCTTCCATCCTGCCACTTTGTGCGCAGTTACATCGTCTCCTCCAACATTCAAAACTGTAATAATGTGAATGTTCATTCTTTCCTCCTTAAATCTGACACCTTTCTCCGTCGCACTCACTTAGACCTGTGGCTTTCACAGGAGCCTCTCTGCTGCCATCCCGATAGACAGTAATACCCTTGCAGCCAAGCTCATGTGAAAGCATAAACGCTTTTGCAACACTAGCAACTTTGGCTGTTTTTGGGAGATTAATCGTCTTGCTAACTGCATTGTCAACGTGCTTCTGGAAAGCACTTTGCATTGCTATATGCCTTTCCACTGGGACATCGTGTGCCACTACCATTAATTCCGAAGGCACTTCTTTATATTTGCTGCCTAAATCCAAAACAACCCCATCTAACACCGTCTTCGTGAACTCTCTCGCATACACTGGCTCAATGCCTGAAGAGCAGTCTGCTATCATGCTCAATGTTCCTGTGGGTGCTATAGTAGTGGTTGCAGCATTTCTACGTTTTAGTTTTCCCATACAGCACCCTTTTTCTTGTCCTAAGTCAGCAGATACTGAATGGGAAGTCTCCTGAATTGTACTCATAACCCTTGTTGCCAGACTAAGTGCCTCATCTGAATCATACCGAATTCCAAGACCTATCAGCATATCAGCCCAACCCATTACCCCCAACCCTATTTTTCGTGCCATTCTGGTCTTTCTGGCTATTTTGACATTTGGATACTTGTTCACATCAATTACATCGTCAAGGAATCTTGTTGCAACTGCTATTACATAACCAAGTCTATCCCAATCAATTTTGCCATTTTTGACCATCTTCGATAAATCGATAGAGCCAAGATTGCAAGATTCATAGGGAAGCAGCGGGAGCTCTCCGCACGGGTTTGTCCCCTCGATCCTCCCAAGCTCTGGTATCAGATTTGTATTATTTATCGTATCTATGAAAATAAGTCCTGGCTCTCCTGTCCTCCAAGCTTGCTCGCAAATTTTATGGAACAACTCATTGGCAGCAATATATTTCTTTTCCTTCGTATATGGATTGCGAAGAGGATAGCCATTTTCATTTTTTACTGCCTTCATAAAATTATCAGTTATGCTTACTGAGATATTGAAATTCTGAAACTGTGTAGTATCCTCTTTGCAACTGATAAAGTCGAAAATGTCTGGGTGATTGCAATTGTGTACAAAAATCCCGTTGGCTGCAAAATTATGAAAGTCTGGCATTTCAACATCATAAACCTTTTGTGGGTGCAAAGCCTCGATGCAAACAACTTTGTGATTAGTATATTGATTCTTAAAACCATCTACATAATGTTTTTTGTATTCCTCGGTGCCAATGCCTTTGTTCCAGGAACCACTTCTTGGTCCCCTCATTTTTTGTTTCCAAATAGCAGCTTTTTCTTCACCGTATGCCTCTTCCAACGTTTTCCCCTTTCGCCGCTCCATATCTGGAATCATATTTTTCCAAAACTCTTCTTTGCCATGTTTAGAGCAATGTTCGGTGAAAGCCAACAAATCAATATTTTCAGGAGCATCATTAGAGCAATTCCCATCCACATGGTGTGCAGACAAATCGCTTCCTTTCCTCTTTCTCCCATTTTGCTTCGGAGTTTTTCCAAACTTCATCTCGCAAATTGCATGAGCTTGTGGAATGCTTGCTTTAGATGCTCCCAATTTCAAGTGAAATCTACCTCCCAAATCCATATGCTTGCATAAAACCATAACAGATTCGCCTTGACGCAATTTAGAAGCTTCAACATAACTCCTATCTGCCATCATTATTCGGTGCTCAGGAGTACAATCCAAAAAACTGCCATCATCAAACCACACTCTAATTGTCTCCTTGACGCCATTTTCGAAAATCCTAACAGCCTGTCTAACAAAAACTTTGTTGCCATCGGTGCAATACAAGAATGGAACTGTCCCAACTAAATCTCTAATCTTCTTTCTGCCAAACAATGTATCCACCAAAGTATCTCCAGAAAGACAACTCAAAATTCCAATGTTGGCACCTCTGCGCTTTCCTCCCTGCTTTATTACTCCTGTGGCCATATCAAAAATTCTCATAAAACTGACTGGGCCACTAGCAACGCCACATGTAGAGGCAACCATACTATTTCTTGGCCTTAAATGGGAGAACACCAAACCAGTGCCGCCACCAGACTTATGTATAAGTGCTGTTTGCTTCACTGCTTCCATAATTGCTGAAAGGTCGTCTACGATCGGAATTAAGAAGCAGCCCGAGAGCTGACCAAGCTCATTTCCACTATTCATCAATGTCGGAGAATTGGGCAAAAATTCAAGAGGAGCCAAAATATTCATAAATTCATTATACCATCGCTCCTGCTCTTCGGCTTTCTCAGCCTTTGCCACGTGCCGAGCCACTCTCTCCAACATGCCGTCAGGGGTTTCTATCACCTCTCCATTTCTGTCTCTAAGCAAATATCTCTGATATAGTATTGCTTCTGCTGTTTTAGGCCACTGTGTTGTCATTAGTTGCTATGCTCCTTTATTTCGCAATTATTGCATACAAAATCATCGCTGTCCTTCAAAACCATGCCAATATCATATAAATTCACAACTTTGCAATATGCACACAAGCTTCCACACTTATCACACTTTCGAATCCAATAGAAATCATAACTCTTTTTCTGTCCTGCTGATGCCAAACCATAGAAAGAAGTTATTTGGAACATAAACCCATCCAAATAGACAATTCCCTTTTCACTCCTCTCTGGATAAGACCCAAACATCTCCTTGAACTCTTCCTTTGCATGCTCCATTTTTTCCTCGTCTGCAATTTTTTGTGAATTCAGATAATTTTCGTATGCTTGTATTGCTCTTTCTTTCAATCCCATTTTATGCTCCTATGGCAATTTGAGTTTAAACTCTTTTGCCTTCCTTTGCTTTGCCTCTTCCTTTTCGCTGTAACACTTGCAGCAAAATACCTTACCATCTTCTATGACGCAAATTCTGAGGTCTCCTTCGCCACATTTGCTGCATTTTTGCATTATATCCAATCTTCTCCGTTCCATGTCTTGTTGAATTTCTCTTTCATAACAAAGGCCAGCCAGAGTTGTTCAAATGTGTCACCCCGCTCCTTTGGATTTGATTGATGTACAAACTGATAGAATGACCAAGATAAATTATATGGACTTACCTTATCCCCGTATTTTGGAATTGGTCTTACCATCTCCTGCAACTGGTCTTGGCGCTCTAACTGAAAAGTCTCATCTTCGCTGCTGTAATAAAAATCACCCTTTATATCCGTGCAAACAAAAGTAGTCTGCCAGCATACTTCAGTACCGCAAGAAAATTTTGGCGGATTTCCCATCTCTAAAAATGGAATAGCCACCCTTCGCATCTTAATATACGTCTCTGAAGTGTCCATTTATCCCTTCCTTTCATTGTAAGCCAAGAGAGCAATGCAGGAAGCATCTGCTGAGTCCTGAGAAGTTACAACATCCCCCCATCTTTTCTTGGCAAATACCATTATCTCCTCTTTCTTGGCTCGGCCATTGCCTAGAATCAGCTTTTTCCAATGAGTATTATCAACCACCACCACTGGAATTTTAAGCATATGGCATGCATATCTAACCGCATTTACAGTATTACTGATGCCCAATGTTGTTTTAACATTTTGCTTCCTGCCATATGCTACAACTGGCTGCTCCACATAGACCACCTTCACATCCATGCCCATCAGAAATTTCTTGAATTCATCAAAGACCTCATATGACCTTTTCTCAAAGTCACTAGACTTAGACTTGAAAGAATATGCAGAGCCTTCAATGGCTGGCTTGCCTTTTCTCCTGCCAGTCTCTATAAGGAAGCAATCAATTGCTTTCGAATTGCAATCGCACCCCATATATCTCATATTAATCGTTTCCTAAGCTGCAAGTGTAAGTTATGCTAGTGATGGCGGTAGCGTCTGTAACATTCCCAGTACCATTTATCACTGTCCAATATGGATTAGTATCTGGGGCGGTGTAAGGATGAGGCCATGTGGGATACCACTCTACATAAGGATATCTGTAAATGATGGGATACACCGTCTTTTCTCCGAACAGCTCGTTCAGTTTCTCATACAATTCCTTCGCTTCCGCTTCGCCCAATGTTAGCTCTTTTCCATTTTTGAACTTCAAATTGATTTTTACTTTTATCTCTTTCTTCGTTACTTCTACCATTGCTTCCCTCCTAGATTCTCCTAAAACGTGCTAAATTTTGTGTTTTAAGGGCATTAAAATGTTAAGGCTGGGAAAACTATAGACCAACCGCTTTTCTCCCTCTTATTTGCTAAAAGAAAAAACTCTTACTCCTCATCTTCTGACACAAATCCCAATATCCACAAAACTTCTCCGAACAATGCCACCCTACATAATTGGGAGGGCATATTCCTGTATCTATTTGTCTACATATCTGAAGCACGCTATCGAGCCACCAATTTATGTCTTCGCTAGTCTTCAGCACTCCAACTGGCACAATTCTCGCCCTTTCTCCCTTTATGCAAACATGAAATTCAAATTTCGGAGTATCTTTTAGGTAGCAATATGCGAATGCCTGAGAGTTTTGCCTTGCATCTGACTCACTCATTGCTCTGCTCTTCAGCTTGTGGTCTATAACCTTGTCGCCTGTATAGCAGTCGATATAACCATGCAAGACAACCGTGTCAGAAATATTTTTGACTGCTTCTTTTTCAACTTCAACTGGATTAAGAATAGGCACATAGGTTTTGTTGTATAGACTGGCAACTCTAAAACCCTCGTCCTTTATCTTTCCAGGATTCTGGCCTTCCCAATCAACAAAATCTCGTGCTATATCTTCATCCTTTTCCCCATACTCACCATTTATGCTTTTATTCCAATAGGTATCAAATGCTCCGTATAAGTCGTCCTCGCCAAGAGGATTGCCTTTCGCCATCTTGTATTCTAAGCTCTCTTTTATTGCTCCGTGGTATGCCGAACCTTGGACCATTATGCCTTTCGGTGGCAATATGAGTCCCTTTGTATAGCGGAACTCCCATCTGCGAGGACACGTCATAAAAGTCTGTATCTGTGAATTACTTATCGTTCTCAAATTATCTCCTTTTTCTCTCATATTATACCGCTACTGACGCACAAAAGAAAAGCCACAAAAACAGTTTTCACTGTCTGTATTACGTTCGTGGCGCAAAAACTAACAACAGTGTTATCTATTTCTGCCACCCCAAAAACCAACAAGCACTAACAACAGCAAGATAAGCCTTTCTCCTGTACATCTACCGAATCCCCATCCTATTGCAGAGGAGTCAGCAGAGATTTTACATCAGCAGCGATACTTATTTTCGTCACTGCGTTCATCTGCTTGATTGTTGCATCAATTTCCAAAAGTGCGTTCTCTATCTCCACACATCTTCTGTCAAGATCTTTCAGATCATATAATGGCTCAATAATTTTGTTAGGCTCGTGCCAGGTCTCTTTCACTGCGCAATCTGAGCGCAACCTAGACAGCTCAGCCAATCTTCCTCTGAGTGCTTTGCTCCAAACCATTGCCTCATTTATCGTTAGAATCATAATTCCTCCTTTCCTTCAATGAATTCCATTATCGTTTCCTTTATGTCACTAGGCATTTTCCAAATCCGCATTATTCTAATGCCATAATCCGCAAATATTTCTGAGTCTCTGCTGATGTCCTTTTTCTTGCTGAGGGAATGCATTGGGCCGTCATATTCGAATCCCAAATTTAGCTCAGGACAAAAAATATCGATAGAATATTTCCCTACCACATACTCCAAAATTGTTTCGAATCCCATCTCTGTAAGGATTCTCTGCAACTTAATTTGCTCATTAGTAAATTTCTTCCTTGTCATTTTTGGTCGTGACATCAGAAATAATAGCCTCCCGCAATTCCTCATCATTATTTAGCAAATCCTTTACTCCCAAAATACCGCACACTCTATGCTCGCCAACATCATACCACGCACCAGTCTTCCTGATAACTCCCTTATTCAAAGCTGTGTCTATGTACCATGACAACTCATCAATTTCGCCACCTTTAAATAAGAAGGGAATTTCACAAGACTCGTATCGCTTACCGCTTATCTTGTCTTTTTCCAATGTAACTCTCATCTTAAATCCAACTCGCTTCTTCTCGTCACCGCCTTGCACTATTTCGTTTTCCTTGATAATTGGCCCTCTTGCAACCCACATCATCAAATTAGAAAAATCTTCCTGAGCTCTGCCTCCAGGAATTCTCATCTGAGCATATTTCCCAATGCCTTCTCGAACATGATTCATGCACACCAATGCACTATCATTGTTCATTCTTTTCGCTCGACGCAATCCCTCTGCCACCAATCTAGCTTGTGCTCCAATAGGATTCTCATCCATATTCGCCACCGCCAGATTTCGAGGAACCAACAAATCTAAACTATCTAAAACCACCAAACCTGCCTTTTGCTCTAATAAATCAAGAGTCATATCAAATGCCTCATCGCCATCAGAGGGCTGAATAACTGGCAAACTAGCAATATCAATGCCCACTGTTTGCCACCAATTCGGCTCATAGCTCTTATCCACATCAATATAGAAAATACTCTTGCCAGCCTTCTGGGCCATAGAAATAAGTTTCATTGTCAAAAAGGTCTTGCCAACAGAATATTCACCATATATAAGCGTCATTTTCCCCACAGGAATACCACCATTTAGCAAGGCATCCAACATAGGAACACCGAATGGCATTTTCTGAATAACCAAACTTGGGTCGTCTCCCATAGCTATTCTAGAGCCTTTGTACTTCTTGGACAAAGCCTTAATATCAATATCATTCATCCAGTCTGGGTCACTAAGTTTTCCCTTGTGCTCTTTGCTATCTGCATCTTGCGGAGCATCCTTGCTCTCTACAACTCTTGCCTTCCTCTGCTTTTTTTCTTTCTTAAGTTTTTTCGCCATGTTATTCGCTCTTCTCCTTGCCATAACATTTTACAATATAATCCACCGCATCTTCCATTTTGCTGAAGACTATCGAAGCCGACTCCCGAATGAATGGATGCTTGGCATATATGCTTTCATCACTCACCACTAGCACACAATATTTTCCGAGCAAATGTCCCCAAGCCAATTCGAATAAGCTTCCTATAATGGAGACCTTGTGTGACAAGAAATTAAACAACAATATGTCAGACTGAAAAATATCGAACTTGTCACGGTTGAAAATGTCCTTGGAAGAGTAACCCTTCAAGCCATCATAAGAGTCAGTTATTTTCTCCTCTGTTTTTATCAGCTCTTTGTTCCTCATCGGAGACAGGCAAATAAAGCCATTCTCACCCAACTTCTTTTCCGCCTCGACTCGCCATGCAATTGCGGAATCATATGCCAAACCTCTTATCGGGCCACCCAAATATACTATCATCGCTTATCCCTCCCACTTTGTAATTTTATTTTTATATTTGTTTTCCAATTCTTTGTAAAGTCGCTTATCAATAACTAAAAAATTCAAAAATGGTTTCTCTCTCAATAACGCCGTTATCTTCTTATCTACCCCATCAGGACAATATCCCTTTACTTCAATAAACAAACCAATATCTGGACAATAAAAGTCAATTAAGAAAGTACATTCAGACAAAACAATTCTCTTAAGTTCATATTGCCAATCAATTCCCTCATAATTCATGATCCTGGCACAATTCGCTTCCCAATTAGAGCGGAAAAACTGACCCAAGTCTTCTCTGAAACCAGAATTTCCCCTACCATGCGGATTAGCACATGGCCTGCCCAAACTTTTCATCCCTATCTTTTTTTTATGTTCGTTGTTTTTGGGGATCCCTTTGAACTGCAAACTCACCCCCATTTTCCTACATTCCGAAGAACAATAACTAGAAATTTTCACACGGCTTTTCTTTATCCTATACTTTTTACCGCAAATCCTACAAATATTATAGACAGCCCTTTCCAAGTAAAAATCACTTCTCGCTGCTGCTGCTTTAACATAACTTTCCTTTGATATAAACTGTCCCTTTCTCTTTGCCCGTATAATCTCTTTGGTTTCCTCTGTATGCCTTTTCCCATAAAAGGGATTGTCAGAGCCATAAACCCCAAAGAAACCACTTAAATTTTTAACCGAATATGGTCTACTTTTGCCCTTATTAGCCTTAGATATTTTGTCTTTATGCTCTTGTGTTAAAGTTCTTCTCATTTCCTCTCTCCTTCATCAATACACCTCTCCATTTTCTTTCCTTTTCTTTTCCTCGTAAGGAACTATTTTCCTACGATAAAATTCCTGCTTTGCACACTCAAGTGTTCCAATCAAATTCTGAAAATCTTCATAGCTGTCTCCATCCATTCCAAGCAATAATTTCGTAATAACATAATTTAGCTCACCATAAGTCAAAACACCATCACTTATCGCTCTTATCTTTTCGTCTAGAGCTTTCCTCTTCTCTTGTCTTATATATGGCATTACTCTACTCCACTCGCATATTCTATAGCTTCGCTAAAATGCTTTTTTATCACCTTCTCATATTCAGGATTCCTTAATGCATAGGCTGGATGGTAAGTAGCCATTAAGACATAGTTATTCTTGCTGGTATGGAAAAGACCCACAATTTCAGCCATTTTAACACCATCTAAGGGAATCCTAGAAGGAACAAGGGAATAGAACGCAGCGGCTCCAAGAGAAATAATCACCTTTGGTCCTATCAAGCCTATAGAATGCAATAACCTAGCATTGCAACATTCTATTTCCAACTCTGTCGGTCTTCTATTCTTGCCATTGACATCTATAGGATGGCACAAACAACTATTGCTAATGCTAACTGTGCTCCTGTCTACACCCAATTCTGACATAACCCTATTAAGCAGTTGTCCTGCTCTTCCTATAAATGGAACTCCTTCCCTGACCTCATCATATCCAGGAGCCTCTCCTATCAAAACAATATCGTGCTCGCTGCCAGCTATTCCAAACACTGATGGTCTATCCTTCAATGTGCATTTGCGGCATAAATCCAAATTAAAATCCTCACCCATTGCCATCCTCCTCATAGATAGACACCCTTTGTGCCCGAATCATACGCCACCCACTAACCTTCGAGCCTTCAATAACCACTATTTTTCCACCATCAT
>Ga0265297_10002416_pt1 | contig 38084 bp, 40 predicted proteins | sample Munlanlwell13791_FD_192502 | JGI IMG/M metagenome (GOLD analysis project Ga0265297, IMG submission 192502) | Leachate microbial communities from a municipal landfill in Southern Ontario, Canada - Leachate well 137-91 | ecosystem: Engineered > Solid waste > Landfill > Unclassified | place...
CAAGCATTTCGGACATACATAGTGCCCGTACAAAACCACCAAGATATCAGGCCGCTCGAACCGTCTGTTGCAGCGGGTGCAACGGTACATCTTCATCACTCACTTCCTTTCGATAAACAGATCGTTCCAGTTGTTGGGTATACAGTGTTTTTCCAAGCAATCATTGAAATGTGTGACTATTCTACCTTCCTGAGAAACTCCTGGTGTCACAAAGAAATTGTTTCTTCCAGACCATCGGCGCAAATACCCTACCACGATTGAAGGGCTTCCCCCGCTGTTCGCGCCACCTGCAATAGCTACCAGTACATATTTTCTTTCTCTAGGCAGTCTGGGACTTTTTGGGTTAAACCTGATCCATGTCATTACTCACCGCCTTTCGTTTTGAGACAATTCTCGCACAGACCCACCACTATTTCGTTATACTGCTGGCTTTTAGAGTGGATTTTGAGGATGTCCCCGCATTCTTTACAAAAGACCTCAATCCAGTTGAAACAAGCCGAGCATGGTTTTATCTTGATTTCTAACAGGTCAGTCTTGCTGTTGAACTCGGCTGTGTATTCCAGGACATTTCCGCATTTCTCACAATTAAACAGTGTTGTATACATAGTCTTCATCACTCACCGCCTTTCAATTTCCCATGTAGTCAAGCATTTCGGACATACATAGTGCCCGTACAAAACCACCAAGATATCAGGCCGCTCGAACCGTCTGTTGCAGCGGGTGCAACGGTACATCTTCATCACTCACTTCCTTTCAACCTGTCAAAATCGTGATACCCGCTGATCTGGCAGCTATCCACATCCCGACATTCTACCCAAAATTTGCTTTTTTTGTGTGTGCAGGGTTCAGTCCATTGAACCTCAATGAATTTCCCATCAATGGCGTTCCCGACTGCAATAACGAAGTTGGTTTCCTTTCCGATATTACCGCGCAAGGGGAAATCGTTTCGCAGTTTGAGCGTCATGCCTTTGCGAATATTTTTAAACTCCATCACTCACCGCCTTTCTTTTGATGCCACTTGCGCCACAGCCAATCACCGATCCAGGCAAGAGCAACAACTACTATCACCATCGCCGCTATCGGTAGGATCACAAAGTACAGAATCAGTTCGGGCAGTATGTTGCCGCCATGTAGAAGCATCATTTCTCACCGCCTTTCAGTTCTTCGATGCGCTTTTTATCATCGCATTCGTCACACAGATGCTTCCTGGTGCACACCTGGTCGCAGAAATAAGTTTTTTCCTGGATAAGTTCCTCCCTCAGCGCCTTGTTCTCAGCCAGCAGCCTCTTGTTATTGTCAATCAATTCGTCCGTCATGTTATTGGCGGAATTCAGCTTCAGTGCTAATTCTTCCTTGGTCCAGTCGATCATCACTCACTTCCTTTCAGTCGAGTGGCAATCCATCATGCCACCAGATATCATCATTAAAAGGGTCGTCGTGTGTGGCAAACGGGTCGCGATCCATTTCATCCTCCCCACAGTAAGAGCCAGACGACTGTTTTCCTTTTTTTAATGCGACAATACAATCTTGCGCCTTCTTTTCGAGCCTTTCCGACAATGTAAACGAGCACACATTATTATGCGCCCATAATATGTATTTTGGGTTTTCGGAAATTATATCCTCCAACACACGATTCTTATACATTCCAAAACAGATAATATGTTTTTCATTATCTATTCTGTTCATTTCACACCGCCTTTCAGTTCTTCGAGAAGTGCCTCTGCCTCATCCCCATGGCATACAGACCAGCCGTATTCAGCGCACATATCGTTTGCGATAATTTCGAGTAGCCCTTTCATTTTTCCGTTCTGCTCTTCAAGTTTCTGGCAGCGGGATTTGAGTGCTGCGATTTCTTTCAACTGCTTGTTTTCGTTATCACAGCATTCGAGGTCCTCGCATCGATGGCAATTCTGTTCCCCCGTAGCGTGGCAATGGTCAGATACAGTCTGTTCAAACTTCGCGCAGTCGATCATTCTTTCCTCCTCACTTCGCCAGCAGCAGGGCCAGCGACCATCCCTTCTTTCCAGAAACAAACATGAGGATTAAGGAAATAAGCTCTCAAGCCATGAAGGTATTCGTTGATAGATTTTTTTAGCTGGTCCTCAAAAAAACGCTCGTCCCCTTCGGCCCATCCAACCAAGTTGCCGCTTATGTGAATGTTGTACCGACCCGGGAGGTGGCTGTTGTGTAACTGCCACCATTCTAAAGCGTCCTTAGAAAGTTCTGCAAATTCTTCTTCGGTGAGTCTGCTTTTGATTCTCGCCAGCCAAGGGTTTGCCACTATTGCTTTTTCAAGTGTATCTACGGCCATTAAACACCTCCAAGTAGTGCGCCCAATACTAAGGCGGCAAAGATTAGGGTGATAACTGTAAGAAAAGTTATCCTGTTGCGCCGTTGCTTCTCGATCCGGATGCTTTCGTTAATTTCCTTGTTCAGTTCCGATACTTTTTTCAAAGTTCCTCCTTTGCGTATAGAAAGGTGAGGCTGGCGACCCACCAGTTAGATCGCAAAAGATTCTACCTTGGTGGAAGCCTCACCCGATATAATTTAGGTTGCTTTATTGTTTTTAGTTCTTGTGGGTCGCCAACCTTATGATTACCGGTTTTGATATCAAAGTCAAGAAAAAAATAAGTTGACGAGTTCGTAAAACACCGCTATACTATTCACATACGCGAATATACAAAAAGGTGAATATGGCAGGGGAAACGCGCCTTGGTATTGATGTAGAGCAAAAACTGGTGGAACAATTTTCTATAGCTCAATCAAAAGGAATGAAGAATCCTGTTTCGGAAACCAGCAAAGTAACGGGCGTTAAACTGGCAATCGTAAAAGCGATTTCCGGAAGGCCTGATTTTATACATGCGGTCAGAAACCGCACAGATACAGCTCTTTCTGCGTCAGCAATTACTCCTGAATTCGTATTACAAGAACTAAAAAAAGTTTACGATAGGTGTATGCAGGTGACAAAGGTAACGGATCGCAAAGGAGCGTTCCTTGGATACTTTGAGTTTGACGCAAGGAACGCTCTGGAAGCTCTTCGCCGGTTCGGAGAATATCTGAAAATGTTTACCGCTGACAGAGAAGGAGAGTTCGGCAACGAACGCGCATTGGGATATAAACGCGCAGTGCTTGAGCTGTTCACGGTCATGAATAAAGACCGTCAGGTTACATCTGCTGTTGAGAAACTGGCCGATTCCTTTGTTGAAAAACAAACTGCAAGAGAAGCGGCTCTTGTCCTGGACGCCGAAGAACAGGTGATGACGGAAGAAGAAAAAGCGGAAAAGGAAAAAGCGAAAAAGGTAAAAACGGAAAAAGCTGAGACCGATCCTGACTTCATTGACGAAGACGACACGCCGGACGATCAGGACGAGAAAGGGCTTTGGGACTAAATGCAAGTGGCTCTGATCCCTGAAAACGAAGAAGATGATTTCATTACCGTTATAGTTCATAACAGATTCCTTTTGATGGACAAGGATTACTCTTTCTTTTCCCCACACATTACTTTGAAAGAGGTGTTTCCTGCTGCCGGGAGGAAAATTCACAATCATAAGAGCGAGTCGGGTATTTGCGTAATCGGCAAGCTGGTCCGCCCCAAATGATACCTGAATTAAATAAAATTCAGCAAGGCTTGACTGCTGCAGAAAAGCAGATGCTGTCGGTTGTGACCGAGTGCCGGGACAAACTGAAGTTCGGCAAAATGTTTTTCCCTCACAAGTGCTACCACGGCTTTGCACCATATCACTCAGAGATACATGAGTATGTAGAAAAATACCGTTTGACGGCTTTTGCTGCGCCACGGTATCACGCCAAGACTACATCAATTACCGTTATCGGTACGCTGCACGACATTGCATACCGTAAAGCTAATTTCATCGTGATCGTATACGACACATTCGATCAGGCCGCTTTGTCCATGGAGTCTATTTCTCACGAAATAGAAAACAATATAAAATACAAACTGGCCTTCGGGATTGATTCAATTAAAATGGGCGGTCGCGGCGACAGGATGGTTATAAACGGGAAAAGTGATTTTCCTATTATGGTTCGATCAATGGGAACGGGGCAGAAATTCAGAGGATTACTTTTCAGACAATGGAGGCCACAGCGCATCTATTGTGACGATATCGAAAACGAAGAAGATTGCGACAATCCCAATACATTAGCCAAGAACAAACGCTGGTTTTTTGGAGCGCTTTTGCCGGCTCTGGATGCTGATGGGAAGCTTACTGTTCTTGGGACTATCATTCACGACAACTCTTTGCTGTCTAATTTAATGGATGACGAGGCCTTCTTTTCTAAGCTTTACGCTGTCATGGAAAGGAAAGACGGAAGGTTTGTTCCCCTCTGGTTGGATAAGTGGATCAGAAAAGACAGCGATAAAAGCAAAAGTTACGAAGATCAATGTGCGATTGCCGCCAGGGAAATTTTAAAACTCAAACAAGAATACGACAGACGCGGGCAGTTGACCACTTTCTACCAGGAGTATTTTAATATTGCAGTCGCTCCTGGGGAAAAGCGCCTTGAAGCGGCGTGGTATAAGAAATTTAAAATGGAAGAAATAACCGAAGGGGGAAGGCTAAGAAACTGGCCGAGATTCATCACCGTTGATTTGGCGCACGAAGAAGAAGCCACCCGAAGTGAAACTTGTTATCACGCGCTTGTGGTGTCGGCCTTTGACCCGGATAACGAAAATAGATATATCCTTGATTACGAAGAATTCAAGGGCGATTTTGATTTATTGGTCGAAACATTCTTCGCCAAAGTGGAACAATGGAACATCCCGGAAGTTGGAATTGAAACGGTAGGCGCGCAGAAACATTTCGCGCAGCATATCAGGAACCAGAGAAATCGCAGGGGATTAAACTTCAGGATAGTTACTTTGACACATACGAAGTCTAAGTATTACCGCATCATGATAATGCAAAATCCAATGAAGATGGGGAAGTATCACATCCTCCCCTGGATGTCTGAATTAGAAGCGCAGACCGAAGCTTTCCCGAGAGGACACCGCGTTGATTTGCTGGACGCAACGGCTTCGCTTGAGGAACTAATCGCGAAGTATATAAATCCAATGGCATGTCCGCAAGAAAAGGAATATTTTAATAAAAGCTTAGATCGAATACGCGGGCTTGACGATAAAGGTCGTCACGAAGAAGAATTAACAGGTGGGAGGAAAAGACGCCATGACCAAACAGGGTACTGAATTCAAACCGGATTTTAAAAGCCCTACACTGGGGATTACTGACGAAGCCAAAACGGCAATCGCGCAAAGGGTCCTTTCGGATTACACTTCAGATAAAGGCGCACGCACAGATTGGGATGATAAGGTATCCAGTTTTATGGAAGACTGGCGTCTTTATAAGCCTGCCAAAACAGAGCCATGGGCTGGTTGCGCCAATACGGTAATGCCTTTAACTTCAATCGCGGCAAGCCAGTTCCACAGTCGCGCCTACGATGCAATGTTTTCCTCTAAAGAATTTATTTCTGCAAAGCCGAAAGTAAAAACCCTGGGGAAACTTTTCGCGCAAGTGAAAGACGAACTCGTCAGCAAAATTGAAGCGGAGGCCGGTCAGTTTCTTGAAGGAGATCCGAACGCTCCACAGATCCCGCCCGAAAAAATTCTCAACCGCATGGCCGCTTCAGAAACATTGCGTAGAGCGGCGGCTTATTCTGAAGCCATCGGGCGGCAGATGTCTCATATGCTGCTGGAGGAAGATTCGGAGTTCGAGGAAGAATGCGATTCGATGTTGTTGGTTTTGCCCTTGGTTGGTACCGCCTTCAAAAAGACATATTACTGTCAGGACCCTGACAACACAGGGGTGAAATCTGTACTCGTTCCGGCACAGAAGCTGTACATACCGTTTAGCGATGATCGTAAAATCGCCGCGCATTACATCCACACCTACAGCATCACAGACAACGAACTGGCAATAGGTATATCAGAAGGCAAATACGAAGATATTCGAATTCTTCCGGCAGCCAAAGGAGATATGGCAGGGAATCAGATCCCGCAGTCCGGAGGGATGAGTGAACTGGAAAAAAACTCAACTCACGAAACGGTTAATCTTGATGTCCCGACCGAAACCAAAGACCTGCAGGGGAATCAAAACCTACGCACAATTTATGAAGAACATGGATACTACGATCTTGATGGAGACGGGATTGAAGAACCTATCATTGCTTTTGTTGATGAGGCAACAAGCAGTTTAGTCAGGCTGGAGATCAGGACCTGGGGCGGCAAGAAGATAAAAGCCAAAGAACGCCACCACTTCACAAAGTATGAGTTCATCCCGAATCCCGGATGCGCCTATGGCATTGGTTTAGCTCTCTTGATGCAGCCGTTTAAAGAGCAGATTGAAGGGATCATGAATCGTACTCTTGACAACCTGACGATCAATAATCTGCCATACGGTATGGCCAAGAAGAACGGTCCGTTTTCTTCGCGAGGGGTAATGAAACTTACCCCTGGAAAGATAGAAGAAATTGCGTGCGACCCGGATAAAAGCCTTGCCGATCAGTTGTACTTCCCTCAGTTTCAACAGGTTAATCCTTTGATCGTGAATATTGCTCAATGGTTGTATGAACTGTCAAAAACTCTTTCCACTGTTTCCGATGTCATGTCCGGGCAATCGGTTAAAGTGGAACCGGCTGCAGCGGTTATGGCGAAGATCGAACAGAGCGGTAAAATCTTCTCGGTTATTATGAAACGGGTTTTGCGTGACGCACGGAAAGAAGCCCAGAAAATCTATGAGTTCTACAAAATGTATGAGGCCGATACAAAGGAAAAGCTTAAACTTCTGTTCTTCATGCCTGCCGGTTTTTCTGAAGCGTTCTTTATGGACTTCACAGTAAGCGTATCGGTCGATCCGGCAGCTTTGAACCGGGCAGAGATTATGAAACGGGCAGAGATTGTTTATCAAACTTCGCTCACAAATCCGTTGGTTATGAACGATCCCGCCAAACTGTGGAACGCCACTTTAGAATACTACCGGTCAATCAGGGTTTCGGAAGATGTTATTTTCAAAATTATTGGCGATGCCCCGCCAGAACCAAAGGGGCCGGAAAATCTGGATCAGGTGACCGAAAACGCAAATCTTATTCGTGATGTGGCGATTCAGGTCTTGCCGCAGCAGGACCATATCGACCATCTGCTGAAAGCCGCTGCATTCAAAAAAACAAACCATTACGCCACTTTAAACCGGTCGCAGAAACAGCAGCTTGAACAGCACATGAGAGAGCATCAGGCGTTCCTTTATGAAAAAAACATGGCTGCCACAGCGCAGCAGCAGGGAGGCATGGCATGAGCGATAAAAAGCGGAGAGCTTTTCCGCCGCCGGGACTTGAAGAAGTGAAAAGGAGTTTCCTGGAAAGACCTTTGTCGGGAGAAGAAACGGCGCAGTTCCTGGACGATTTAACGGACAGAATACTTGATCTGGCGTTTCTAAGCGTTAGGTCAGAGCCGAATCGAGCGGAGTTTATGCAGTGGCATGGCATGTTCAAGGCTTACGAAGAAATTCTGAGCGGGATGGAAGCAATACTTAGAAGGAGGAAGCTATAATGGATCTGGGTTTGAAACTGCGGAATGGGAACATTTTACTTTCCTTGTCGGAAGACGGAGAAGTGGATATTGGGGGAGGGAAAAAGCTATGGGTCCCTAATGTTCATGGCAGGGCCGGTGGGTGCCACATTGGGCGTGTTATAGGCTTTTCGGCAGATGTGCGGGACAAAGACATTGTGCCAGGACGATTGGTGGTAATCACCAGGTTTACTTGCGATAAACTGGAATGGTGCGGCGAAGAATACTACATCGTCAAGCAAGGAAACATTGTTGGTTATTTGTCAAACGAAACCGGCAACGACACGATTCGCGCCAAAGGCAGCAATATTTTTGTGGAAGTAAGCGAAGAAACGACCAGGAAAAGCGGTCTTGTTACTTTCACAAAATTGAAGCACGGGGAAGTAATCGAAGGAAAAATTTCCAGCGTTGGGGAAGATGTAGAAGGTTTCTCTGAAGATGATGAAGTGCTTTTCCTGAGAGATAAGGGGGTTCGGATTGAAGACGGAGCGAGGTCGCTCATGATCTTGGAAGATGACGATATCGTGGCAACAAAGGAGGCGTCATGACAGGCAACGAAGAATTACTGAAAGACATTTTCGGAGTGGAAGACGGAGACGCGGATAAAGATTTTTCCGTTGGCGGGATGCTCTTGGAGGACAAGCCGAAACCGGAGAACAAACCGATTGTTAAAGAACCAGAACCACAGCCACAAAAACAGGTGCCGGGTATTGATCCAACCAAATTCGAGAAAATGGAGCAGTACACTCAGAAGCTGGAAGAAAAAGTTGGCACCCTGGAAAGTCGGGAACTGGACAGAGATATCAGGACTGTTGACCAGCAACTCAACGAAATAATGGCCGCGTACAAAGAAGCGGTTGTGGCAGACGATGACGAGGACGGGAAGCAGATAAAACTTCAAGAGCAGATCTACAACCTTCGCCGGAAGAAAGAAGAACTTTCTGCAAAGAAACCGCAAGAAAAAGAAGTTGTAATTGATCCTTCTGCTAAACCGCTATCGGAACTTCTTACTCCAAAAGAAAGAAATTTTCTGGTAACAATGGAACTCCAACACGGGGATTTCATTTTCTTGCCAAACGGGGAAGTTAACACAGCAACATCGCCGCTTATAAAAAAGCTGGCAACCATCCACCACTCGCTTTACAGCCATATGCCTAACGAGGACGACCGGATCAGATACATGGGCGAGCAGTGGAATTTGGTGGTGCAAAAAAACCTTCAGTCAGCTACAAGTTTTCCCACGAAAGAAGATCTGTCGCCCGCGATAACGGCTGTCGGACGAGGTTCTAAAGTTTCAGCGAAGGCTTCGTCTCTTACAAACATTCCTGTCGAAACAATTAAATTCGGCAGAGTAATGGGGCTGACTGATGATGAAATAGTTGAGAACTACAACGCGGAACAAAGTGTTTTCGACCGCTAAAGAAGTTTACCAGAATGTAACTGGTGAGGCCTTGATAAAGGTTTGAATTACAATAATACTTAAAAGGAGAATGCGAAAATGGTAAAAAAGTCAGAACTTGATTTGCCTCCGGTTGAAGAACAGGACAAAGCCGAAGCGACATTGGTTAATGTTCCGCCAACTTTGGACGAAACCATCGGCGATGTGAAGTGCAAGTACAGAAGGAACCCGGTCCCGAAAAACGCATTTGCCAGGTATGCACCGCCGGTGTGCAAATGTGGCGCAGGACATGCTCTGTTTGATCTGAGGAAATACGCCTACCGGTTTGTGAAGACGATAGATGTGGAAAAGCGCAAGCACGAAGGGTACACCCTCTTTGTCAACCCTGAAGATGGAGCTTCTTGCACATGCGGGGGTCAGGTATTAATGATAATCGACCGTGAAAGGGTCAACAACGAGAGGGAGGGGAATATTAACGGTAACTTAAAAATCATCGGCGCGCAAAAAGTCGAACTGGCGAAGATGATTCGCGACAGCCGCGTGACCGGTAGCGGAGTTGTGGGGGGCGATTTAGAATCCCACGATGAAACTGTTATGCGTAAAGGTAAAGGATTTTAACAATCCGGAAGGAGGACGACTATGTTAAACAGGTACAAACTGAATTGTGTTGGTCAGGGTTTTGAAACTCGTCAACTCAAGGCAGACGCCGCAAAATCAGAAATCATTTATGTTGGCGATGCAGTGGCCATGGAAACCGATGGCTATGTTATCAAGCTGAGAGGCCACGCAACAGCCCTTTTGGCTTCTGCTGGTTACGGAGTGGTTGCCGCAATCAAAGACACGAACAGCGCAGCTTCCAGGGAAGATGTTCTTCCCACTAATCTTCCGGCTGCTCATGCTGGAGACCTGTCGGTTATCATTGATCCAGAGGCAACCTTCGCACTCGAATTCAAAAACTCAGGGTCCGTCACGCAGGCTTATGTGGGAGCGAGCTTCAATCTGGCAACAACTGGGAACCAGCAGATTGACAACGACACGATCAGTGCGACAGACGACAGGCAGTTTACCTGCATTGGCATCTTCACCGATGCACTGAGTTCCCTGGTCTATGGCGTTCTTCGCTGGAAAAAGCACGCTTTCAAACGCACTGCTTCGATTTAACGCAGAAGGAAGGAGGGTAAAATACAATGATTTCACGAAGTGTACACCCAAAGCTACTTACCGCTGGTTTGCGAAAAATTTACTTCGGCATGTACAAAGACTGGGTTCAGTTTTACAAACAGCTTTTCTTTGTTGCCAACAGCACCAAAGCTTATGAAGAAGAGCATCGCGTTGTTGGCTTCGGAGCTGCGCAGGAAACTGCGGAACTGGAAGACGCACATCTGGAGGACACACAGCAGTCCTATACGATCCAGTACAACCATGTGAAATATTCACTTGGCTACAGGATCTCGAAGGAAATGATTGATGATGACCAGTACGCGATCACCAAGAAGTTTACTCAAAAACTGTCCCAGTCCATGATGCGCACCGTGGATCTTCTGGCAGGCACACAGTATGCAGCCGCATTTACCACAGCCAGGTATGATGGTCAGGCTCTGTGCAGCAACAGTCACCCGCTTGTGAGCGGTGGCACTTGCGATAACCTGCTGGCTGCCGCGCTGGACGCACTGACCCTTGAACAGGCCCTGGAACTCATGGCCAGGTTCAAGTCAGACGAAGGCTGGCCGATCTATGTCAGAGCGAACACTCTGGTGATCCCGCCCGAACTGGAAGCAACTGCATCCAGGCTGCTGCAGAGCATGGGATACCCGAGTCTTGACTTGGCCGCCGCTCCGACCGCTGCTTTCACCCCGAACGATGTGAATTACCTGAAAGGCAAATTCACCGCTCCGGTTGTTTGCCCGTATCTGTCGGATACCAACGACTGGTTTGTGAGAGCGCAGACCGGAGAAGAAGACGGGCTGAAAATGTTCTGGCGTATGATGCCGGATCTCGAATTCGAGGAAAACATTTCCAACCGTTCAACTCTTGTCACTTCGATGATGAGACTCTGCTTCGGAGTCAGTGACTGGAGAAACATTGTGGGTTCATCGGTAACCTAAACCGGTTTTTCAAAGAGGGGAGGGGGATTTTATTCCTTCTCCCCTTTCAACTGTTCTTTTGGGGGAAGGGATTTAATCATGCTTTACAACAGGAATAAAGTTATCTCCGAAGCGTTCCGTGAAATCGGCGTGGTTGGTCTTGGCGCATCCCCTGAACAATCAATGTACGATGAAGCAGCGGATGTTCTGGATCAGCTTCTTTTTAACGACCAGGGTCTGGGAACATTTCCTTGGCAGACATCTACTTCTGAAAACAAAATTAAGCTTAACCGCAATGATGGGTCGGAGTCTACTCCGACCATAGCTGTACCTGCGGATTTTGTGCGCTGCAAGACGCTGAAACTTCAGGTCGATACTTTGTCTGGGACATTCCCAACTCTGCTGGTGGCGAGTACCATGTACTCCCCGATTTCCCTTGTTAATCATGACGATTTCTTTGCTGAAGATCAGGACGAAATAGCAGATGAACCATCAAAGGTTTATATACAAAATTTAGGGGACACCTTTGTCGTTCATGTTTGGCCAACGGTGACTGTAACGCAGGCCGACAAAGATGTGTACTTGAATATGACTTACGAAAAGACGGTCGCAAAGGTGACCTCCGATACTTCGATCACCTATATAACATCTGAAATGACAAAGCTCTATCGCTTGAAGTTGGCACTTGAACTTGCGCCAAGGTATGGCATTCCTTCCGAAAGGAAAGAGGAATTGCGCCGGGATATCGTCAGGACTTCTCCTGTTCGTTACACGCAAGGGCCGCAGAAAAACGCAGAAACACAATTTATCCCTTCGGAGTAAACCATGTCATTGACCCCGGAACAATGGCCTTTTGCAGGCGTTAACAAAAACGATGACGAAAAAGAGTTGCGCAAACAATTTGCGGAACTTAAAAATTGCCGCGTTAAAGTTGTTGGTGACGAACTGCATATGCAGACGCGCCCTGGTTATCAGGATGTCGCTATTGAAGGATTAGACAGTGACGAACATCCAACCGCCAATTACTATTGGGGATCAGCGAAAAAGCATGTTGTGATGACGAACAAAGGGCGCCTGTATGAAGTCTTCGAGATTTCCACTGGTGTTTACGGGTCGTCACTTCTTGCCGATCTTTACGATCTTATTGGCAACGAATTAACGGATCTGGGATTCCCGGTAGACAACACCGAAATAACCGATATGACGCTGGACTGCATGACGGTCATGGACGACCGGCTTTACTTTGGGACAACCTTGGAAGCAACCACATATGATGACGAAGGTGCGGTTGTCTCTGTGGCAAGTGAAAGTCGGATGTTCAGCAAGGGGTATACTCTTGACGGGGATAATTTAATTACCGAAGTCGAAACATCCTGGGCGACAGAAGGCACTCCTGATTCTGCGGTATATCCGTTCGTTGGCGCGATACACAGAGATTCCGGACCGGTCGCTTACTGGGATGGAGTTTTATATGTGGGTCTGGGAACAAAACTTTATAGTTTCGATGGATCGAGTTTTACCGAATTGGGGACTTGTGATGATACGATCACGACAATGACCAGCATGTCTCCCTACGAATCTTTGTCAATCGGCTGCGCTGGTTTTATTTATCGGTATGACCTGACAACTGCAACCTTAGCAAAACAGAACGCGATAGACTACACGGACGATACGCTTTGCATCGGGTTTAGCAACGGTGAGGCAGGGGAGATTTTCGCCAGGGCAGACGGAATCTATTATAACAATGCCGGAACCATCGACACACTGGCGGGATATACGCTGGACACTCTGGAAGAATATACCAAAGTCTGTGTTTACAAACACGAGGCCACCAGTGGATTCGGAGTGTATTTCTTCACAAATCAGGGACGCACAATTAGGTGCTATTATGATGGCGCATCTTTCCAGATTATGCAGGTAAAAAATAGGCCGTCAAATACAACGGCGGATTGTGGAATTGTCGGGGCTTTTGCGTTCAACGATTACGCGAATGTACTGGTGATTACGGATGAGGCGGATGAGGACGGGAACTATCTGTGCGCTTCGTTCGAGTGTGTAAACAACTTGGTTGCAGTGCTGCACGCGACAGCGGGCCTTTATACCGGAGTGGGGGAATATAATGGGGCAAGAATTTACCCGCTGGGGGCAGAAAAATATTTGGTTTTTCGCAGGGATTCTTTAGGGGTTTCTTTTGATTTTTTTGAATGGGATGTTACAACAAACATCCTGACATATAAAGGAATTATTCTTGGCGGAGGTTCAGGAACACCCGCCCCGCAAATTTCAGGACTGCTCGAAGATTCTGGTTATATTTATTTATTTATGGTTTGCCCCTCGACAGGTGGAGCAGATCTTTTTTATAGAATTGATTTGACGGATTATTCAGTTGAACAATATTGCCCAGGATCTCTTTCTGGAGCCAGCGCTGGCGTTGGGGCTATTATGGGCATAAGGAACGGATACACCTATTACCTTGGCGGAGATGTTGGCGGCGGCGTTATGAAATATAGTGCTCCTTTAGGGATAAACACTTCGCTTGTCACTCCTCTGACTGACGCAAGCCCGGAAGAAATCCCTTTTTCCTTTGGGGAAAGCTTGCGTTATTGTTATTATGTAGATGGAGTTGCTTGTTATAAATACGATTTGGATAGCGAAACGGCAACAGTTTATTTCACATTGGCTTCAGGGCCGACCCATCTTTGGTGGTCGAACGAAGATTCCTGTCTTTATTACATCTGGGTAGACGGAACAACTCCCAAGGTCTATTGGTGGGATGAGGTTGGAGGTAGTGGAGTTTTAGTTGAAGAGTTTGATTCAGGGGATGTGGTCCCAAGTTATGCAGGTTCGGACGGGGGAGCCAATAATTTTACTGGATCGGGTGATTATTTATTTATTCCTTTAATCCCGAATGGTCTTACAACAACATATGTCGCAGTAGTAAGCATTTCGGCAGGAACGCGCAGAGAAATTTTACCAATCAACGATGGGAACAACCGGAATTGTACCAATTTGATAATAGATACCACTTTGTCAGGGGGACAGATACGATTGGTTTTTTATGCGGGAGAAATCGCAGGTTCAGCGACATGGGCGGCTGTTTCTTATACTCTCGAAGATCTTGACGGCGGCTGGACGACCACCTGGGAACCATTTGAATTTCAGACTTACTCGCACGATGGAGTGGACACGCCCGGGACGCCTGCCGCGAATCTGTTCCTTGAATACTATGAACCGGCTGTTGAGAACGGGAAATTGTATTTGCTTTACTCCAGCAGCAACCTGGGCGATATCAACACTCGCGTAGACGATTACTCCGGATCTCCGATAGTTCAGGATTACTTTGAACAGTTCGATATGCTGCGCGGAACATTTACCGCGTCTTACTGGCTTGGACCGATGGTTGAGACTTTTGTCAATCAGCACAAATATTTTACAAAGAATTATAGCGGAGTAAAAACTGGAGCGGTTGTGCTTCTGGATACTTCCGGAGTGCCAACCTTCACGAAATATGATCTTCCGGACGCGCAGCCTTCCGCTGTGATCGAACCATATTCCCCGTCCGGTCTGGAAGATGATCTCTTGGTTTTGCTGCCGAACGGGAAACTTTATCAGTTCGATGCGTCTCTTACCACCTATGTTTTACTTTACGATGCCAGCGCCGTTCTGGGAGAATTTTATTATGCAGGCACACCTGTAGCCGGAGCGCACATCTACATTGTTGGCCAGGCTCTTTCCGGATCAAGCCTCCAGGTGGTAAAGATTACCACCCTGGGAGTTCTCGTGAATTTGGCGAACCTGACAGGCACCACGGGAAGCACGGTCTTTTCTTCTGCTAAAGTTGTCTGGAAGGAAACGAATACAGCTTACGCCAGAGTTTATGTGGCGTACAGCGATAACATCTTTTCTGTGTACATGGACAACAACGGGACAATTAGTTCTTCCTACAGAAAAACTTCTTTCTGCTCTGCAGGAGATAGGATTACAGCCTGGCATTTCGACTTAACGGAGAGGGTGCTTGTGGGCTGCTCCACTACCGGTGAGATATACGAATCGTTTTTTGTAGACGCGTCATGGCTTGCGCCGGTTTACTCAAAGAAAACCAATGCTGGCGTGGCGCTTTATGGAATAGTTCAGAAATGGTTTGGCACAGCGCCTTCCAGAATCAGGTATATTTATGTTGGCGGGGCGGACGGCCTGTATGTGATACTTAACAACAACCAAGCGCAACTTCTGATCTCGCGCAATCCGGGGGATGTTGACGAAGAAAACTACGACCACCAGGTCGGGAACATCCTGTTCGATACCAGCGGCACAAAAAACGGTATCTGCTTTTTAAACGAAAACGCTTACACGCTGTTTCCTGTGCAGGGTGATTATTTGCACGCTTATGAAGTGGCGGAACCGTGGAGTTTGGAATTTATTGATGTTGGTAATGCAAAATCAAATCCTGAAGATGCAAGTGAAGATCCCGCCCCGCTTCTGTTTGTGCTTTATAACGGAACGCTTTGCTGGTACAAAAGCACGGGAACTTCTGGAGCGGTATTCCTCTACTGGGATGATGCAACAGGAGCGTATTCAACCACGGTAATAGAGCCAGTTCGGTCTGCGGCTTACGCAAGCGGCCTGCTCTGGATCGCATTTGAAGGTACGGATAGGTTTACAATAAGCTTGCCGCGAGAGTATGTCCACTTTGACGAAACAGTTTGGTTCCGGGCTAATCATAGCCATAACGAAATATTGAAAATGAAATCTATGATGGATTTTGTTTTCATCGGCAATCACGAAAATGTTGAAGTCTGGGCTTACACGAACTCCGGAGAGCTTGACACCATGGCTTCAGGTGTTGCAGTTATTAAGTCTGGTGTGCTGGCAAGGAATTCTTTCTTTGAAGGCCCTGGTTTTATTGGCTGGCTTGATCCGTCAAGAAACACGGTCCTTACCAGTGGACCGGTTCAGCCAACCGCTTTGCCCAACACGATTATTAAAGAAATATTCAACCTGGGTCTTGCTGCCGAAAATTGCGTGATTCATTACTGCAAGGTAGAACAGCTGGAATTTATTATTCTTGTGTTCCCTGATGTTTCTTCCACTTATGTTTACGATGTGGGAACGCAGATGTTTTATGAGTGGGAAGGGCTTCAGATAAAATCCACCGCCTACGACATTCCTTCTGGGATGACTTTTGCAGTAGTGGATCAGAAGCTGGTTGTTATTGATGCAAATCTCGTGGCGGATTATGACGAAAGCGGAGTCGCTTCTGATATCGAAGTGAATATCCGCACCGGGTTCTTTAACTGGGGAACGGACAAGGCAAAAATCGACTGGAAACTGGCGTTTTCTCTCGTCAAGAACAGTACTGATACAGAACATATGATGGTTCGTTATCTGGACAAAAACGGCGGATCGTGGAGCAACTGGCGATATATCCCGCTCACCGATCATGGAGAATTTGTTGTATCGGCCTATTCATTTGGTTGGTACCGGGAACGCCAGTGGGAGTTGAACTACAACGGAAGTTATGGAATTACGCTCAAAGGCGTAGTAAACTATAGAGAGGATATGGAACTGTGAACGAAGTCTTCGGAGGGCAAAGATCAGTAAGCGAGGGAGAACATCGCGGCTGGATGGCCAGAATTACTGCGGCGCTGGAAAGTATTGCAGACGCTTTACTTGTCGGGACATCCAGAATCAAGGTGGACCCTTTCCTTTGCGATGGGACTTTGAACCAGACTGTGACGCTGACGGAGGCTGCAAAAGCAAGTGACGAAAGCAATGTAGCTTTGTGGGTGGACGGGTCTATGCAGACCCCCGCAACGCATTACACTTACAATGCAGCGACAAACAAACTTACCCTGTTGGGGGTGTCCCCGACAGGAGTGTATATGCTGGCTCTGTATAGTTATTAAGGGGAGGGACTGAATATGAACCGCATTTTAATTCTCGTGGCCGTACTGTTTTTCGCTTCTTACCTGTTTGCTTGGGGGAAACATGATCTTGATGTATACGCAGAACCGTATTCGCATGGCCCGGCTCTGCACAGGACTGGAGAAGTCTGGCAGTTTTCCAACACGCTTGAAATTTTCGATGCTACAAGCGCGCACGGATCGGTTGAGTTATACATTAACGCAACCGGAGAACTGTCTATTGGCGGGTCGGTGGAAATCAAAGGCGACTTCCGTGTAGGGGGTGCTTTTGCTGTCGGGACGGTTGGTGTTTCTTTAACAACATTGGAAACGCAACACATTCAACATCCTACAGGCGGAACTATTTCTATCGCGGATGCTGTTGAAATGCGCGATGGCCTTGTGGTAATTGGAAGCATAACCGGTGAAACAGCCTTATATGTATCTACAGAAACCACACTCAACGGGTCGCAGGACACTGACGGTGATTTTCAGTGGAATAGCATCTATCTGGCTCCGGGTGTTCATTTCGATGCGGATGCGGGGGCTGTGGGTATAGGTGGTTCTGCCAATGCTGCATACTCACTCGAAGTTACCGGCACGGCTAAAGTGAGCAGCAACCTGTACGCGCCATCCATCGAAGACCCGAATGATACAGTCTTCAATATCAATGACAGCACATACTTAACTGGATCGATGGAAATCACGGCGGGTTTGATCGTGGACACCAACACCCTGCATGTCAACGGCACGACAAACAAGGTAGGCATCGGGACGGCAAACCCTGGATATAAACTAACAGTAGCAGGAACAGCGGCAACAGACGCAAACACAACGGTAACTAATTCCCATACTGCGCTTGCATCAATGTATTTTCGTGCCCGTGGTGACAGCGCTGGTATTGGTGGGCAGTCCTACGCCAATCAGATTATCAGTAATAATGGTACCAATGTAGATCTGGAGATATACACCATCGGAGCAGCAGGCAACTCGGTTGTCATCGGCACCAACAGCACGGAAAGGATGAGAATCGCAACTGACGGCAAAGTTGGCATCGGGACGGCTGCGCCTGTTGCTAAACTCGATATTCTCGACGGCAACTTATCATTGGCTGATACGGATGTAGTACATGGAATGACGACTTTTGTGCCAACCAATACTTTTGGCTATATGACTCCGGATAGTGCTACGGGTGGAGGGTTGCAGTTGTGGGGCGTGACTGATGCGAATGATGCGTATGGTGTTAAAATATTAGGCGTCAACGGCGGGGCAAATCCTTCTGTTGCCGCAGTGACTCTGTCTGGTAGCAAGAAAAGTGGCGCAACTATGCAGGCGATGGTAGCGTCAGAAGAGGTTTTGGTCGTGGATAACTGGGGCACGAAACTAATAACAGTTAAAGGAGACGGCAAAGTCGGCATCGGGACGGCTGAGCCATCCGTGACTCTGGATGTCTTTGGTACAGTGGAAGCGTACGACTTTGTAAATGTTTCCGATGAGCGCTTAAAGAAAAATATCAAGACTCTCGAAGGTAACAGTAGCGAGAAAATCAAGGCGCTGCGCGTAGCGTCCTGGGACTGGAAATCCGAACAGCACGGCGGCAGCATCGGTCTGGTCGCGCAAGAAGTGGAGCAGGTAATCCCCGAAGCGGTAGCAACATATCCTGCAGTGTGCGACTCGGAAGAAAACGAAATCAAGCCCGAGCACAAGGCTATCAGGTTGAAGGCACTCATCGCACATCTGATTAAATCCAATCAGGAGCAGCAAGCCCGCATCGAGCAGTTAACTAAGGCAGTGGCGGCGCTGGCAAAATAAGTTCTGCGGGAGGCTTGCTCCCTACCGCTGATGGTGGGCAGGGGAGCGTAAGTACAGCCCCACCAACCGCAGGGCATTATACAGGAGGTAACTATGTCGAGAGGAAAAGGATCGTGTGGCGGTAATCGCAAGAAGGACGGAAGTGGCAAGGGAACTGGAAACCGTGGGACTAAGCGACAGCCGAAATGAAGAACAAAGACCTGATAATCAACGAACTCGCCTCCGATGCGGAGTACATGCAGAGGATGATCTGTCGTGACTGTCCACACAGAGAAGTATGCAAAGAGGCGACTATCAGGGATTGTCCGATCACAGCTATCAACGAAAGGTTGGCGAGGGGATATCAATGAAAAAGACTATTGACTGGTTTGATCTGGCCGATGACGCTTTTTCAATCGCTCAGATCCAGACCGATGGCGTGGCGGAACTGTGGCTTGTCGACACCCGCGACAAAGCGCGACAGTTCTTTGATACCTTCGGCGATTCAATTTCGCTTTATCTGGGCGGTGACCCTAAGTCTGCCGCGCAGCAGATTGTCGAACAGATAAAAGAAGATCAGAAAGCCGACAAAGACAACAGCAATCGCGAAGCAGTTCTGTTCGTCAAGAAAACTTCATACTGCTATTACGCGGCTTTCCTTTTGGGTTTTTCGGGGAACGCTTACGAACTCGCTTATGCAGAATGCGGAGTGCGCGATAGTAAGGAAAGCGCAAACTTTCTGAACTTCTGTGCAGAATTTATTTTCGACAATCAGCCGAAGGTGCAGGCGCTCGTGTTCCTTGACAGAACAGGCACCCAGGAAACCGCTTTCAAAAACTCTGGATTCGATAGGGTTGGATTTATAAAATGTGCTTTGGCTGGCGGGAATGCGAACATGGCAATTTACTCTATTACAAATCCGTTCCATCTTGCCGGGGAGGAATAAATGGATGTTGGTTTAACGATTTTAGGAAGCACGCTTCTGCAAGGTCTTTTCGGAAGTAAAGCTTCAGATTCTCAAGCCTCTGCTTTGGCAGGTGCTTCAGCAGAGCAGATTGCCGCCACCAAAGAAATGCAGCAGGAGCAACTGAAGTTTGAACGCGAAGGTCTGGCCTGGATGAAACAGACGCAGGAAGAATCCATCGGTATGCTGATGGATTCGTATGTAAACGATCTGCGCTTGGGTACCGAAGCGTTCGTTACAGGAGAACGCGCAAGGGCCAGCATGGAAGCCCTGACATACGGCAGGCCAGCGCAGTATATCAGCAACATTGTTTTGAATGTGCAAAAGAAGCAGACTGGGACAACCGCAACATCCGGAACTACCGCAACTCAAGGGACAACCACCAATCATGAAATTGCGCCAACGCAAGGAACAACGGCAACGGCTGATCCTGGCATGGCTACGCTGGACGCAATTGTTCAGAAAGCAAAGCTGCAAGAAACTATTAGCACTCTGAAATCTCTTTCGGAAAACCAGAATGTGATGATACAGGATGACGGCAAAGGGAACATGGTTGTCTACGGGGTAACCGACAAGAAGACGGGTATTTCCTCCGGATATAAAATCAAAGGAGCGGAACTCGCTAAAATCCCGCTTGCGGATATACCGGGAGCCGATTCGATTAAAAGACATTCCGGCGGGGGAGCAATTCCTATGTCGGGAGGTGTCTCTCAAATCCACGCAGAAGGCGGCGGTGCTGTTCTTGAGGGCGAAAACTTTTTGAATATAACCGATCTGGTTTCTTCTCTCGAAAATTCGTCTAAAACTTTAGGTGAACAGATCCGCACGGGACAAACAACAAGCACTCCTACCACTCCTACTGGGTCTTCTACAACAACCGCCACTCCTACCGGGTCTTCAGCCGACCCGACTTCTGGAGCTGTTGCCGGTCAGGATGTTAAAGAGCGACCGCTTGTTGAAGGGTATGAAGCGGGCGGATATTCCGATATGCCGGATGTTGATGTTGAACGCAGCATTGTTGACCCGGAAACATTAACTCAGGGGATTTATGATTCTCCAGCTGCGAAGTATAGAACGCAGCAAAGGGAACGCCAAGTAAAGAATTATCTTGGTGGTGATATTTCCAGTAGTGCTGCTTTGAAAACTATGATGCGCGAGACGGAAGCGGCGAACATCGCGGAAGAAGACCGCACTTGGAATAAGCTGGCAACCCTGGCCGGGTATGGCGGGGCAGCTTCTGTTTCAGGATCAGGCACGGCAAGTCAGGCGGCGGCATCTACCCAGTCAGGCGGACAAGCTGTTAGCCAGACAATTATCGCCGGAGCAAACACCAGAGCCAGCATGGGGCAGAATGCGCTGCAAAATCTTTATACCAGCAATGTTGGCATCGGGAAGGCTACATCAAACTTCTGGTCAGGTTTGGGCAGTTCGATTGGAGTTGGCATTGAAGATTATCTTGGATATGCGGAGGGGTAAACATGGCAGGTGAATGGATCAACAATATGTATGTGCCAAGGATTGCCCAGACAATCCACGAAGCGAAACAGCGAAAGAAGAAAGAGGCTGACGAGGACGAAGAACGCGCCGAATTGAAAGAGCACCGCGCTTTTGAGAAGAAGAAAAGAACGCGGGAAGAACAGTTGATGGACGCTGTACCGGTAGAAGACGAAGCGGCCATTCTCAAAACTAAAATGTCCGCTGAGAAAAAAGGCGCAGAGTGGGATGCTGCAAACATTGAAGAATCTAAAAACATTGGCCTGCAGTTGAAGCGTGAAGAACAAGCCAGAGCAAAACGAGATAGTCAGCTTTTCGCAAAGCAACAGAGAAAAACTGCGATGACAGAAATGTTCGGAGCTATGCTCACTTCAATTCCCCTGGCGGAACGCATCGGTAAAGAAGCGGGGATTGTTCCCGAAGGCGGCACAATCAAGCAAACGGATCAGGGGTTCCTTGTAACAGAGTATGACGAAAACGGCAAGCCTGTGTTAATGCCTTACACACCGGAGTACATTCAGGCTTATGGCGAAATAAACGGGATTGACTGGAACGCAACTTTCAAGAAAGGTTTTGAAGAAGTCCAGGCAATTGCCGGGAAAACCAGGTCCGCTATTGTAGAAACTTATGCTCGTATGGAGAGGGAACTTGCTCGTATTGAAATGAGCGCGACAAAAACAAGGTTGTATTACGCTGATAAAGCAGAGGGGAAAACAGACGAAGAAGCAGCGATGCGCTTGTTCGATGATACGGGCGCCAAAGTACCACTTATCTCTCCAGAGGAAGCCGCAGCGCAACGGGATGCAACGGAAACGAGTTACAAATTAATGCTCGAAAACATCAAGAACGAAGGGAAAGCAACTATCGCCGTTACGGCGGGACTGTACCCCGGAAGTCAATCAAAACTGATGGACTGGGCACAGAATACATTCTTGTTCCAGCCGGAGTTCAACGAACGAATGCCGAGGGATAACGGCAATAAGCAGAACGCCAAAAGCTTGCTGGATATGTACACTACTGGCGGAGCGATGGGGCCAACAAGCGGGGCGGCAAAGCGTTCCGTCTCCTTTGAAAGCGAACCTTCCCAACCGAAAATCGTTCCTGGAATAATTCCTGATTACATGGGAGCTATGCAATGAACCTTTTTACTCCGGAAAAGATCCCGTTCGATATTGAAACCGCTGTGCGCGATGGATTCACTGTGCAGGAAATCGCACAGTATCTTGCGCAAAAAGCAGGGGTTGATTATGCAACGGAATCACGGAGAGGCCGCCCGGACGAAGATTTTATCCAGCGCCTATCTGCTCCGCATAGAATACCGCCTGAAAAAGACATTGTTAATATTTACAATGTAGCTTCTCCGGTTTTAGAAGCTGCTAAAGGGGGCACTCGAAACGATGTGGACAAACAAGTGGCAGACGCATTAGAAACAGCGGTCACGCTTGACAATCCAGAAACTGCAGAAGCGATACTCGAACAGTTAAAAGATAACGCGCAGGACCCAACCGTCCGGCAGGCCGCTTCGGTCGCTCCGGAGAAAGCCCCGGTAAGATCGGAATTTGAAAGGTCTCTTGGGGAACGGGCAATACAGGCATACAAAAAATACACCACAGAGAAGATGCCGATTGTAAGTCAGATATTAAAGGCTCCCGCTTATAGTGAAACTGTAGCGAGGTCATTCGCAAAAGGCACCCTGGAAACATTAGGGTCTGTTGGGACCCTGGTCGAATTCCTCGCCAATCGCGTTGGCGCTGACGCTCTGGCTGAACTGGGGCGGTCGGGCAACGAATTATTTGACGATATGGCCGATAAAATAAAACCTGAAGTTGGTCGCGGTATTTTCGAAAAGCCAGAACTTATGGCCGACCCGCTCTGGTGGGCGGCAACGATCAGCGAAACAGCACCGTCAATGCTGGTCGCACTGCTGCCTGCCATGGGTACCACCGCCGCGATTCACAAGGCCTTGAAAGGCGCTTCAGGATTAGTAAAAACTTTGCAGCTTGCGCGTATTGGTGGATCGGTCGTTGGTGGTCTGGTGGGTGGATCTCTTGAAGGGATGAATACTTACCGCGAAGTGCTACGCAGGAGCGGGGACGAACCAACTGCAGCAAAAGCCGGAGTGCTTATGACGGCAGCCAGCGCAGGCTTGAATGCCCTTTCGTTTGCAACTATGCTTGGTAAACTGGGAGTGGGTAGATTCGCCCAGGCCGGGATTCAAGGGTTGACTGAAGGCTTCACTGAACTTATGGAAGAACCTGCCGAAGCCGCCATATTGCACTATCAAGGCATGGGAGACAAAGAAAAGTCTTTAATTCAAGCAATCAACGAAAGTATTCAGGAGGGTTTAGATGTGTTCCCACCTTCATTTGTGATTGGTATGCTTATGCCGGGTGGCAACATTGAGATGGAATTACGCCGAGCAGATCTGTATAAACAAATTGATGCTATCGCCACAGAAGAAGGAGTGAACCCGCACGAATTACTGAAGGTAATCACCGAAGGGAAAAAACTTGGTGAGGAAAAAACCAAAGATGCAGAGAAACGGTCGCAGGAACGCAAGAACAGAGACCAGCGCAGAGCAGAGTTAACCGAAGGGTTAACTTCACAGCAACCGGAAGTTGAAGCGCAGCGGCTTGCAAAAGAACCGCTTGAGTTACCGGAAGTCCCCAAAGAACTCGACCTGTGGGAAACCTGGTTATCGGAAAACCTGACGCCTGATACTACTCTGAACCAGATTATCAGTCAGGCACAGGAACTGGCAGGCGTCAGGATGAGCCGGGAACAAGCCCGTGCAATAAAAAAACAATGGATAGGTGAGGTCGAAACTCCTGCCGAAACCATTGAAGAAAAACCTGCTGTTGCGGAACCCATCCCAACCCCCGCCGCAGCGCCGGAGGAGGCGGCCGCGCCAGTTCCTACTATGGACAGCGCGACCGCTATCGCCTCCGTTGAGGAACCCGCACCGGAAACGGCGAAGGAAATCCCAGCAGCAGAAATCGTTCCTGAAACAGTAAAGGAAGCCAACGACCTGGAGGAAATCAAGGAAGCCGAAGGCCCGCAGGTTGCTGTCATGAAGACCGAAGACATTGATCTTGACGAATCAGGTGTCTTGCAGTGGAGAAAAAGAGGGAAGAAACGGAATGTAACTCAAGCCAGGATTTTCGATAAAAATATGACCGGGACATTGGGTGTCTGGCGCGACCCGGAAACGGGGAAAGTTTGGGTGGTGGACGGTCATCACCGATTGTCTCGGGCGAAAGAAACCGGAGAAACCAAATATTTCGCCGTTGAATTCATTGATGTAAAAACGGCAGAAAAAGCCAAGGCTGTTGGAGCGCTACGAAACATTGCTGCAGGTTCAGCAGATGCGCTGGACGCTGCTTTCTTTTTCAAAGAAGGAATCTATACCGAAGAAGAAATGATCGGGCGCTTTGACGGGCCCGAGCAAACTGTTGCTCGCGAAGGAATTGCCCTTGCGCGGTTACCGATGACTGTTTTGAAGATGGTCGAACGCGGCGAATTGAAAATGAACCTGGCGGTCGAGATCGGGCGCGAGTTGACCGACATCAAAGAGCAGACCGAAGCGGTAGAAGTAGTTATCAGACGGAAGGAGTCCGGCAAGCAAACAAGCGAGGAATGGCTTTCTGATTATCTGAAACAAGTCAAGGCCGCTCCGATTATCGAAGAAGACACCGGGATAAACCTTTTTGGGGACGGTGTTGAAAAACGCAATGTGCTTCAGGAAAGAACTGATGTTATTTCGTTCGTCCGGGGCCAGATCAAAAACGAAAAATCTTTCGGCAATCTGGCAAAGAAAGCCGAAGGTGTCGAAAAAAGAAAGATTGGGAAGATCGACACGGAAGCCGCAAAAGTTTTAAAGCAGGAAGCTGATAAATTGGAAGCTCTGTTTGACGCTATGGCAAACACGACAGGCCCGGTGTCTGCCGCACTAAACGAAGCGGCAATATCTATTGCGAAAGGGGAAAATGCAGATGCAGCAAAACAAACAGCTTACACCAAAATCAGAGAAACCCTTATCGGATCAAGACCGGCAGGAAGTCCTGCAGGAGTTCGACCGGCTGCAGAAGCGGGATCAGGAACGAAGAAAGCAGCGACCGAAAAAGTAACAAAGGCAACACTCCCGGTGGTCAAGGCACAGAACGCCGCCCGGAAAGCCCGGGTGGAAGCTGCCAAACAAGGAGCGCCCGAAGCGGAGCGTGAAGCCCGCGCAGAAGAAGTGTACAACAAAACAATCAAGACAGCGATTCTCGAAAACAAACCCGCATCCAAAGCCCCGGCAATTGCGGATCTGTTTGGCGCTATTGAAGAAAAAGAACCAGAACGCGCTGCGCAGCCGGGCATGTCTCTTTCTGTTGTACCTGCCGAAAAATCCGGCGCTCCTAAAGAAAAAGCTGAACCGTTTGCTTTTGAAGACGAAAAAGTAGAACAGCGGTTCAAGGAGGCAGGGAAAACTGGCAGGCCATTTACGCAGCGTGCGAAAGAATACTTCGGCGAATTGTTTAAATACAAAAGGCAGTATAAAGAACTGGACCCGAAAACTTTTATGCGAGCGATTGATGTGCTGCGCCGGTGGGAAGCTAAGTATGTCGGTTCCAGCGAACGCGCTTTGAAGTATCTCCAGGGCATTACCGCCGGCCTTGACCCGGAGGCTATGAATGTTTTCGAAAGAGTTGTTTTGTTGCGCGAGTTAAGAAGCAATATACAAGACGGGCTACTCACACTGAACCCAAATCAAGAGGACACCTTCCCCTTTGGGTTTGAAACCGTTGAACAGATCAGCGGCGAATTAGATCGTTTGCGCGAAGCTTCAACACAAGAAATAAACGAAGCGCTTATGCGGCGCGAATCTTTGTTCAGCGCCATTACAGAAGAAGCTGTGAATTATAAACTCTTGTCGGAAGCGGCGCTGAAAAACCCGAACTATTTTCACCACAAAGTTTTAGAATACTTAAACAAAGGGGAGTTCCCTGGCCTTACAAAGAACGAAGCGCGTCTTAAAAATCGCGGATGGCAGCGGGCGCGTAACGGATACCTCGGCGACTATTCCACCGTGTACTTAGATTCGGAATACGAAGTTTTGTCACAGATGATATTCGATATTGAAACGGCGAAGATGCTCGATGAAATGCGAAAGATATACGATCAGGCGGTGACTCTCAAGGCAGAGGCGAAAGAATCCAACAACGATAAGATCTACAAAAAAGCTGAAGACGCCGGGCCCGAAGCGGTCAAAGAGCTGGACCTGCAATTCAAGAGTTACTCTCAGGTAATCGCCGTTAATGTGGACAAGATCATCAAGAAGATAGGGAAAGGATATCACCCTTCATTCAAGAGCAAAGATTTTTCCAATCTAATCGAGGCATTCCAGGATGTTTACAGGGAACGGCAAGGGATGTTGAAAGATGCTGACAATATCGCTGAAGTTCCTTCTTACGCCGACTTGATTGACCCTGATGTGAACAAAGACTTTTTCCCGTTTTTGCAAGCGGTTCTTGCCGAACCGGACCTGAACCTGGCGCATGAAGCTTCAACTATTTTCAAAGCTATTGCCGAACGCAACGATTTCATTAAGGAATCCTTGGGGAAAGATTTTGTGACTTGGGAGAAACTGGCAAAAGAGCGAGGCCTGACTATCTGGCAGCCTAAACCCGGGAACAATATTTTCAAAGTGTTCACTATAACGCAGTCAACCATCGACAAGCTGATGGAAGGCGTTATCCCCGACAACATGAAGGACCGGGTGCGCGAAATGCTGGCAGTTGGAACACCCCGGCAGCAGTGGGCAATACCTGCCGAAGTGGCCGCGACCTTAGATAAACTGCACGATATAACGGATAGCAAAATAACGCAAAGTATTAAGCAGGCTACAGCGCTGTGGAAGGAATACAAGCTTAATAATATTATGCGAGTATTGCCTTACAACCTCAACAACGCAAGCGGAGACTTCGACATTACTTTGGCAGCTTTGCCGGGTGCTTTAAAGTCTCGCTTTATGGGGCCAGCTTTCAAAGACGCTTACGATTATTTTATCAGGAAGAAAGGTAAGCCGGAAATTTTAGACATGATAGATTTGGGTGTTCTTGGCTCCAGCATTTATCTAAATGAAATTTCAGATGTTTCTAAATCCAGCTTATTTAAATTCTGTCAAGAGGGAGATCCCAACCTACTACTCAAAGCCTGGAACGGCTATTGGGAAAAGGCGCGTGACTGGGGTCAGTTCCGCGAATCTGTCTTACGCATTGCCACCTATCGGTACACCTTAGAACAATGGCAAAAAGGAAATAAAGTTTATGGTGCGGCGAACCGGCAGGAAGTGAATCAACTTCCTCGCAAAACTGGCAAAGCTGTTCAGAATATCGCAGCAAAGATTTCCAGAGAAACGGTCGGAGATTACGGAGCAATATCAGAGGCGGGGCGCTGGCTGCGGCAAACGCTGATCCCGTTCTATTCCTTCCAGGAAGTGAACGCGTCCAGGTATTTGAACCTGATGCGCAATCTCGCTTACGAAATTAAAACCGAAAGTGCAGCGGCAGGTGTGGGCAAAGCAGCAGCACTCGGCGCTGTGAAGCTGCCGAAACTTCTTTTGGCAATGGGTTTATATCAAGCGCTTGTTGCTCTTTACAACAGGACTTTCTTCCCCGAAGAAGACAAAGATTTGCGCAAGCGCGGGTTTAAAAACATTCTTATTCTTGGACATTCTGAGGACGGAAGAATCCAGCACATGAGAATGGAAGGCTCTTTCGCTGACTGGCTTGACTGGCTGGGAGCAAAACGCATTCCAACCCATTTTGTGAATGTTGCTACCGGAGCGCAGGGACCGCAGGCAGCTTACGAACAGTTGCTTGAAGAATTGAAGGTCCCGGAGATCAGGCGACAGTTTGAGAAAGGCGCATATACCGAAGCGGCTTTGAACATTCCGGCAATTAACAAGCTGTTTCAGATGCTTACTCCGGGGCTTAAACTTCCGTTTGATTTATTTACTGACGCCACACATTACCCGGACTTCCGTAAACCAATGCCGCTACGCGAAAAAGGCGTAGCTATTGCTCAAACTTTTGACCTCGACAAAATTTACAAAGTTTTGCGCGGAATACCACAGCCAAAATGGGAGGGCGTTACTTCCCTGGTGGTGCAGTCTGCTGACCCTGGTCAGGAATCGTATTATGCCGCCAGGGAATTAGTCAGCAGGTTTCTGCGAGATGCAAAGGGTAAAGACAGTACCGGGAACTGGAGAATATCGGAATCAGGCAATGCGCTTTACTACACGAAACAAGCAATGCGGTATGGGGATCACGAACTCGCTCTGTTCTGGGCAAACGAATACATCAAGCACTCTAAAGAATCAGGAGTTGATCCGCAGAAAGGGATGCAGCAATCACTCCGATCTCTCGAACCAAAGAACTGGGTGCCTCAAGATTTTCGCCGAGAATTTGAAAAATCCCTGTCTGAAGACGAACGCCAGATTTTTATTGAAGCTACCCAGTGGTACCGCCGGGTTTATAGAGGAGGGAAATCATGATCCATGACATTTTGATTTATGGAGTTTACCCGGTCTCCGCGACATTCATTATCGGGTTTCTTGCATCGGCTATAAAGGCAATGATCAACTTGTTCCGGGATTTTCAATCGAAGGAATCTTGCAGACAGTATCGAGAATCATGCAAAAACGACAGTATCGTTTCCTCTGATAAAATGGAAAAAAGGTTTGATCACTTTGACGAAAAGTTAGACGATATGCGGAAAACAATTGTGGATCTACTACTGGCAAGGGGGTCTAATGTTAGGCAACAGGAGGATTAACACAGACACTTCGTCTGTCGATTTTGAACGCTTGGTGCGCCGGATCAAAGACGATGAAGGATTCGCGCAGTTTGTTTATGAGGACGGGTTCCGAAGAAAGCAAATGTCGATCGGCTACGGGACCAAGGCCAAAGACGGGGAAAGTAAAATATCGGAAGAAGAAGCGGATCATCGGTGCCGGGAATATCTATTGATTTGCTTGTTCGACATTGTTAACAACGGACAAGTGTTCCGGGCTTGCGAAAACGACCAGGTGCGCCTTGAAGCCTTTATCAATATGCGTTACAATTTGGGGGCGCGGGGTTTCTTGAATTTTCGGAAGATGCTTGCCGCTTTGCCGAATTGGGAAATCACTGCGAAGGAAATGGTAGATAGTCTCTGGCATGTTCAGGTTCCTGCCAGAAGCGGCAGGCTTGCCTGGGAAATGATTACTGGGAAATACTGGTATAATTGGAGGGAATAACCATGAAACACTTAATCGTCCTGATTTGTTTGGTCTTGACATGCTGGGTTCTGGATGCGGCTACCCCGTCCCCTTCGCCTCGTGACCCTGACCCGAACCGGGCGCTTACCGGGTACAATGCAGATACCGATATGTTCATCCGTTTGAGGGCAACTGCCAGTGGAGAGTTGCTTACCAGTACAGGCACAGCGAGTTCTGCCGACAATGTTTACATCAACGGATTTAATTCTTCGTTCAACACCAGCGAATCTGTAATCTGGGAACAGACGACAGAAACAATTCACTTCCCGGCGACAGGTGGAACTACTGTCGAAATCGTTTCCACTTCAGCCTCTGATACCATGAGCGTTCTGATCACATACCTTGACAACAACCTCGAATTACAAACAATTTATGGGACTTTGAACGGCACTACTGCAGCGAATGTTACTGCCGAAGTTTTCCGAGTGAACGCTTTTGAAATTTTTGATACTGTCGGTGTTAATGTGGGAACTGTAAGCGTGTATATCGGAGCTGCTGGTACCGGAGTTCCTTCTGATCCCGCCACAGTGTGGAGTATTATTGCTCCGGGTTCAGGCCGGGCGCACCAGGCGGTCTACACTGTGCCTTACGGGGAAACTTTTTATCCTGACAGGATTGCCGTATCTTCTTGCGATAATGCAGCAGGGGTCTACAGATTTTATGCAAGAGAGCAGGGAGATCCAATCAGGATTATAAGAGTGCTGGCCAACAGAGCAAACCAGACCCTGGATCTGGGAAGAAGAATAGGGTTTACTGCTGGTACTGATTTTTGGGTGACAGGATCTGGTGACGGAACGGATGATATCGCCGCGTCAATAGATGTCGTGGGCGATCTACAATAAAGGAGGTTTTTATGAGTATTCTGCGCAAACTTGCGGCCAAGGTTCTGCCTGATGTGGCGGAAAAGTACCTGTTTTCAGAGGGGGCGAGAAAGACTGCCGATGTTTTGATGAAGGCGGCTTCCGCAATTTGGAATCACGCCGACAAATTCAAGCCGGAAATTCTGGGATTACTGGTCGCTATCCGGGCGCTTATCAGGAAAGGCGCCGAGTATGCCGCCGAAACAGATCTCAACGGTGACGGGGACAAAAACAACGATGCGGACGATAAATTTATCGCTATCGTTGACAGAACTTTTACCCCTGTCGAAGAAACGCTGAAAGCAATTCTTTAAAAAAAAGAGACCCCTTCCATGGGGTCTGCAAATAACGGAGTGATGAAACATGAAAACAAAAAGGTCAGTCTTAATAAAATACCTTACGGAATCATGTTTGTCAAAACCGGGTGGTCAATTACTTTATCTGACCTTAGAACCATTCTTTTAAACTCATAAAACTTACCCATCTCCTTCCGTAACTGGCAAGGGAACGCTCTTTCCGGATAGTTCGGCGCTCCGGGCAAAGGGCATTTGTTCAGGGCTGTTGCCAAAATTTCAGAGCAGTACCAGGCCGAAGGCAAATGAACATGCGGCCTTTTAAAACACAAACCCAAGGCCCCGATAAGGTCGTAGGGCTTCGTGAGTTCCTGAACATAGAAACCCCAAGCGTCAGAGGCTGCAACCCCTTGACCAAGGAAGCACACATCCATCCAGACCCCATGATTCAGCAATGCCGAAGTGGGCGGGGTGCCATATCGCCCCGCTGTTTGCAGGATAACGCCTTTGTTCAAAACCGCGTGTGCGATTTTGATAATCGGCTCCACTTTAACTGTTTCAAAACGGACTTCGTGTTCAATTTTGAGAAGCGCACAATGGCTTTCCGGTTTGAGCCCCTGCCGGATCTGCACCAGCCGGTCAACGGGTTTGGTCCCATGAAAGAAGGCCGCAAAGTAGTACATCCTATCTCCTTTTCTTCTTCTGTTTTTTTGGGGTTATCTCCCCGTTTAGTATGCGCTGAAATTTTTCTTCGCGCAACTTGGCCCGGCGTGTTTTTGTTTCTTTCCATTGCTGGTGGCATCTTGCCATCTTTGAAAACACCCGCATGTAAATTTTGTAGATCCCGGCGCGATATAAGAATCGCTTGTTGGGGTTTTTGTAATGCGGTTTCACCTGTGCTTTTTCGCACCAGTTGAGAAGGGTGTTCGGCTGAACACCGAACACCCCCGCTACATATACGAACGGATACTGACGCTTACGCTTTGGAAAGATTTCGTCAAATGCCGCCATACTACCAGACCGCCTTGTCCGCTTCTTCCTTCGGGCCTCTGATCCAGCTCTCTGGCGCTTTTAACACCACCTTGATTTCCAGGACGCCTTTCTTTGACGGGATCTCCTGTGCCCGGATCTCGGGCAGCACTTCCGTTAGGAGTTCTTTAATTCTTGGCATCAAATCGGGGTTAACTTGCATTTCCAGCATGGTCAGTTCTGTGCTGAACACATGGGATTCTTTCTTGTGCTTGTCGTTCTTCCCGCTGAAAACAAATTCATACTTGAACTCAGACATTTGTTCTCCTCTCCAGATCGGCAAGCCACCAGCCCGCCAGATCTATCCACTCAACTTCTTCTTTCAGCCCCCATGCAAACAGCCCTGCTTTATCTTTTTCAATGCACCTTCGGTAAATTTCTACCGCCTTGTCTCTCGCCTTCAGACACAGTTCAAGATGTTCCGGACGGAACATCCGAACGCGCACGCTGTAAGGGAAAGTTGTTTCCACTGATACCAAGTATTCCGGCACCAGATCACCCGTGATTCTGCGGTACAGGTCGATGTAGTTTGCAGCCGCAAATGGATAGTAGTAAGAAGCTGCGTCTCTGTTGAAGCTGGAAGGGGTGTTGTCGCTTGTGGTTTTCAGATTCAGCAGAAACTTGCCTGTCGCTTCGCCGTCCGGTCTGAATTTAAGAGTGACGCCATCTGCCAGCCTCACGAACATGGATACTTCGCGGTTAAGACATTGTTCAAGAAGGGGTGCAGCGATTGAATCAGCAAGTACGGATTGTTTCATTTTCTCCAGAATCTTGCCTTCTTGGAAGGTGATAACACGCTTCCCGATTTTTTCCTGTTCTTCAACCAAGGCCTTTCCTGCATTGGTCCGCCCATTAAAATCCTCTGCCTTGATAAATACTTGTTTCTCGAACTGGGACGGCTCCAATATATAAGCATGGAAAGCAGACCCCAACGAAAGCGCCGCACTTTTACTTGTTCTATGCGGATAAAGGTACTCATAGTAATAGTGCAGCGGATCTCCGTTGAACAAGCACTGCAGACCGTGGGTGCTAACTCCTGGCCCGGAATGGTAATCATTGATATCCATTCCAACTTTTTCGAAATGGTCGCAACCCATCATGGTGCGCTGCTGAAACAGTATTTCTCGGCAGCTTACACTGCAACAACCTCCGTAATCTTGACCGATGATGTCAACTTGGCAATTGGAACATTTCATCTTACCGCCTCCTTCATTGCCTTTGCTTTGTTTGCAGCATACATGGTGTTGTAAAGGTGGAACATTGTCCCCGCCTGGTACTGCTGGCCAAAGGTTTTTTCCGATCGGTTTATTTCGTCTTTGAAAACTTTGTTATTGCCGTGTTCCAGCGCTTTGAAAAATTCCAGGAATTCTTTTTCGTCCGTTTCTGTCCGGGTGTTTTTGCAGTTGCACCGGTTCTTTTCGTCCTCTGTGTTACTGGAGCCGCCGCAATGTGGACAAAACACCACACCGGGGAACATCTTCTGCAACTCCTGGCAGAAAACATCAGGTTTTCCTTCGCTCTTTTTCCAGAGCGTTTCCGCTAAAGCCTGGTTGACTTTCTGCGATCTCATTATTCTTCTGGTGAGATAGAAGTTGCAGGCTTCTCTGATCCTGTCGATGTGCGATTTGTTCTTTGGCTCCTCTTTCTTTGGCTCCTCTGAAGGTGCTGAAGTTTCGGGGCTGTTCGCCTTCAGGTACGCGGTAATTTTCACCTGGTCCCCTTTGTGGATCTTGAAAAGCTGAACCACTTCCGCCTCCGGTAACTTGCGAGTGTTGAAAATGTCTTTCAGTTCCGGCGACAGGGTAGCCCAAATTTGCCTGATGTTGATTTCTTTTTCGATCACTGGGCCTGCTGCAAACGGGTCGTTTGGTGCTGCTGCCGATGCTGCCGGTCCAGATAATCCGTCACTTGCATGGTCATCCGGGCCGTCTCCGGTCGGGATCAGAAGCATCTGCCGTTCGGCATACTTCAAGGCGCCTGTCATACATTTGTACGCCGTTTTGTCGCCGTTATCTTGCCCTTCGCCCAGGGTCTGCACATCAATACTTTCCCCGGAGTCTTTGTCTGCAATTCGGAATGTGCATTTCATCAGCAGGTGGCGTTTCATTTTGCTTGTTGTATCAATTTGGTCATGCAAAACTTCCGATGCGATCGGGTACATTGTCAGGCCCAGTGCTGCAAATACCTTTTGAACTTCTTCGGTGATCTTCATTTCCGACAGGTAAGTATACCCACCGCCGCCTTGCATCTTCTTATCCTTCTGCAGATATCCAATCTTTTCCATTGCTTGACAGATTTTCGCTGTGATGTTTTTCAATTATTCCCCCTCTTACCAGTCTGTTGATTCGTTAGTTTCGGTCGCTTCTGTTTTAGGTTCCTTCTGCGCTTTCACACACTCCGCAATTGACGGATACTTATCGCATCCCTGGAATAATTCTCCGCTCCGTTGCAGGTGGATACAGGGGTAACCTTTATCAGCCGTCAGGCAATGCGCGATAGGCGCCCAGAGCGGACAGGATTCAACCGACAAAGAAGCCAGATGGTTTTCTGTGCAAAGCGTGCCAATCCCCTTGGATTTCTGGCAGAACGCGCAACAGGTTTTACCGTGCGGCACACGACCAGGCTTTGCGCTGAACACACACCATTGCTGCTTGATTAAACCAGCGATTACCGCGTCAGGCTCTAATAGCGGCTCAACCATGATGTAGGTACCGATTGCGGCTGATCTCGCTTTCCATAGCCCTTCCGCCTTGCAAAGTTCAAGGTTGATTTCGTTCCCCAGGTTGTCCCGGCAGGCGGTTTGAATTATACCTGCTTTGATTTTTCCGGGTAGCTCGCAGGCGTCCGGCAACTGCTTTGCAAGGCACATACCATTAAACAAAAATCCGCACTTTGCGCAATCCGCGTTGTTTACTGTTGATTGCGCTTTAAAGTCTTCTGCTTTCTGGCGTGCGCTTTTCTTCCTCTGAGGCTCAGCGGCAGGAGCCACTGAAGATGCTGCTGCATTCGGAGTTTTCTCATCTGTATAAGTTTCCGATAATTTTTGAAAAGAAAGGGAAAGGGCGGACAGAGCGTCCGCCACTGCTTTTAATTCTGCTTGCATTTATTTCCTCTCTTTCTTAATAAGGACACTGTTCGTTGCCGAACAGCTCGTTTCCCTGATTGCCCCCAGAAGTTTGTGCCGCCGGTTGCGCTGCGCTTTGCTTTTTCTCCACCACTCGGTTAATTGTTAGGTCCGGGTGGTTTTCGTTTTGTTTGTTTGCGTTGACATGCACCTGCACCTGCAGCGGTTCGCCTAACAGTTCGATTACTCCAGAGTAATAAATCTTTCCGGCGCTGCTGGTTTTTTTCCAGAGCGCGCCGATCTTTACCAGGTTGTTCTGTCTTTCGTTCATTGTTCCTCCGTTAATCTTTTTCGAAAAAACACTTGAGAATCAGAAAGTCTTTTTCCTGCTTGTCCACCTCCTTTAGAATTGCTTTTAATTTATCGTTCCCAATCGCCTGCTCCTCTACAAGCGAGTGAAGCTCTGTTCTGACTGTTTTAATTTGTTTGTTAATCTTATTAAGTAGTTGTTTCATGGGGTCACTCTCCTAACTGTTTTTTGTATTTTGTCTGGAGCCTGATGCAGGTTTCCACTTCCCAAGTTTTCCCCAGATCGTCCAACGCTGCCAAGTAGTGGCCTACTTGCGCATCGAACCGGCTGAACCCCTGCCCGTCCCGCTCCCGCGCTCCATCGCACATTTCGGCAATCGTGCGCATGCTGTGTAACAGCTGCTGCCGTTCTTCGTATGGCGGTAATTCTGGTTCTGGTACTCCCAGCAATTCATCAACAAAAGGTTTGTCGATTTCGGCCAATACGCGAAGATCCGTGCCAGCCTTGGATGTATCCACCTGATCAACCTGCAAGGTACCGGCCTCGGCATTGCAGACCGCGTCAATTACCGCCTGCTTCCGGACCAGCACTTTCGCCAGGCGGCAGTCAATGCTGTCCTGAACCACTATATGCTGTATCAGGACGCTATTCTTCTGGCCGATGCGGTGAACGCGATCTTCGGCCTGCGATACATTGCCTGGCACCCAGTCCAGTTCAGCGAATACTACATGAGAAGCCCGCGTCAGGGTGATCCCCACTCCACCGGCCTGGGTACTGACAACCAGCACCTGGAGCTTGCCGCTCTGGAACTGCTCAACCAGTTCTTGCCGGTGCACCAGGGATGTTTCCCCCGTGAATTGTTCACAGCTCGCTCCCGCCGCCTTCAGACCAGCCTCGATTGTGTTGATAACCTCGTGGTGGTGAGCGAAAACTAAACAGCAATCGGTTTCACCCAGCAACTCGGCCACATGCCCGATCACAGCTGGCGCTTTCGCCAAAGCAGTTCTCTGCCGCGCCAGGGCCAGTTCGCCAATGCTGCTGCAGGTTATTTCCCTCAATCGGGCGACCGCTTCCTTATACGCGGCCGGGTCAGCTTCCTTGGCCGTTTTCCGGGCGACCGCAAGCCGCTGAATCAGGCCCTCCGCAAAAGTGTTTTCCTCCGCCAGGGCTGTGGCAAGTTCGCCCTCGGCAGGTAGTTCGATTACTTGCCTGACTTTGGCGGGCAAGTCCGTTAGCACATCCTTTTTCAGGCGCCTTATCATGAGTTCTGATCTCAGTTTCGTTTGCAGCTCTTCCAGATTTGAGGCGCCGCCAAAATCCCAACCAAACCGGTTTTTCTTCGCGTTACAGTATCTTTGAGCGAATCTAAAAAAACCCATGCCCAGCAGCCCGGCGGGTGCGCGGGCAATCTGTATCAGGCTCCACAATTCCACCGGTCTGTTGCAGACCGGGGTCCCGGTCAGCAAAATAAGGCGTTCGCTGGCTGCCGCCAGTTCCTTGACCAGCTTTGTTCTGGCTGCTTTCGGATTTTTCGCATAGTGCGCCTCGTCACAAATCAGCGCACTCGGCTGCAGTGCTATCAGTTCAGCAGCGTATTTTTTCAGGATATCGTAGTTCACGATAATCAGCCCGTGATCCGGCACTGCCGGGTTTTCTTTGTTCTGCTTTTTTTTGCCGTTCCAGACCTCGACCGACCACAGCCCGCACAACCATTTCCGGGCCTCCGCCTGCCAATTGAGCTTGAGCGAGGCGGGGCATACAACTATAGCCAGTTTGGGTTTCCAAACATTCAGACAACCAAGCGCCTGGATGGTTTTCCCCAGCCCCATTTCATCAGCAATCAACACTGTTTTTTTGTCGTTGGCGTAGCTGATCCCGGCGCGCTGAAACGGCATGTAAGCACATCCGGGCGGCGCGGGTACATCAACTTCTGCTTCTGCTGCGTGCGAGGCTTTCAGATTCTGTATCTGATCGGCCTGTGCCTGTTCAATCGCCGCTGCCGCGTCCGGGTCGCAATAGCTGATAAGCCTTCCAGCTACTGCCGGGCTGGTTGTCCACCACTGCCGGGCGGCAGGGTCCCAGCGGAACCCGGCGGACTTCGGTTTTTCACGCTCAGAAAATGAAGACTCACAGATAAATTTTTCGTTGCGTTTTATGATTTTCATACTGCTTCATCACGGGCAAACGCTGCCCGGTTGCGTTCGATGCGCTCAATCTCGCAATCCGCACAATGCAGCCGACCGTCAGTATCAACGGCCATTGGTATCTCGTGTTTCGCGCAGAAAAAACCAGCAGCGCCGGGATATTTTTTTTCTTCTGAGTGCATTTTCTTTGATATTTTCTTTAACTGTTCATAGGTCATGGCTTTACCTCCGGATTTATCAAATACTTTTCTTCCCCGTCCAGGTTGAAAGCGCGGGTAAACATATCGTTTTTATCTTGTGCTTCCGGAAGGACAGCCAGACCGGCTGTCCCTGTGTCCTTGTACTGCATCAAATTAATTTGTCGCGGGTTGTTTTTCTGTTTTTTGTGTTCCATGTTTTCCTCCTCCTGATTTTGTTTTGCCGGTCACCGGGTTAAACTAATTACTCTCCAAACCACCAAACATATCTGCCCAAAAGCGCCTGCCCGACAGACGATCTTTTGTGGTCTGCTCAGCGAGTTTATCGGCCTCGATGCATCGACACCTCAGTACAAGTCGATGTTTGGTTTTGGCGATAAAATCAATTAAATCAATTGGCTCGTAATTTGAGATGTTGTTACCAGCACCTTTCCCCGGAGGTATCAACATGCAACAGCCAAATGCCGTATCGTCAATACATCCCTTGCGCGGGCAGATGCTGTAATAAACTTCCTCGGCGCGGTCGCGTGTGGTGTACAAGGCAAAGAAACCATCCACTGCCACCAACCAGTGGTTGGTATCGTTTTTGATGCCGTACATTGCAATTTTCCGCTGTTTGCTCATGTTTCATCCTCCTGATTTTGTTTGTGCCGGTTTTGGGCGGACCGGCT
>Ga0265297_10002417_pt1 | contig 38083 bp, 44 predicted proteins | sample Munlanlwell13791_FD_192502 | JGI IMG/M metagenome (GOLD analysis project Ga0265297, IMG submission 192502) | Leachate microbial communities from a municipal landfill in Southern Ontario, Canada - Leachate well 137-91 | ecosystem: Engineered > Solid waste > Landfill > Unclassified | place...
CTGCCCTCTCGCGTTACTCCTGGAGGCTCTGCTGTTGTTCGGGTTGCCAACGTGTACAGTGGCGTCAACATGCTGGGAACTGCGGTACTGCACAAGTCAAACACTGTGCCCGTTTTCTCTCAGCAAGAAATTCAACAAATTGGCGCAATGCGCCGCTAAGGAGACTACCATGACTAAATCAGGACCCTGTCCACGTTGTGCTGGGTCAGGTCGTGAACGATGCCCAGTGTGGTTGCGTACGTATCATCAGAAAAACCGCACACCTGGGTACAACGCCACATCCGATACCATAGTCTGTAGAAATTGTGACGGAAACAAAATCGTTTCCCTAGACTACTCAGGTCATCCCTGTGACCACGACTTCACAGGCACTAAAATCAGTCGCTGCTTAACCAGATACACCTGCTCCAAGTGTGGGGTTATAAGCGCAATAGATCGACTACCATGTTAAAGCTACTCAAATTTTTATATCGGCGCGTGCTGGCGCTGTTTACACCAGCACGTAAATTACCTACACGTATGGTGCTCAGGGACGATCTTGAGGATCAGGTAATTCAATTCGTGGCCGCACACCCGAATCATAACCACTATATCGTTTGTCGGCTTGTAGCCACAAAAGAGCGGCTAACTCGGCACTACGCGGACCAGGCTAATGTTGTCGGTATCATGACCCTGGGTAGCGAAACCCAGGGCTGGTGCTCTAAAAGACCTAACATGGCACTGAGCTGCACTTCTTCGCTGCTACATGCAGCCTCCATAATGAAGCTTACCACACGTCTACGAGGCTCTAACTCCTTATGCCTTGTTAATGGCCTAACTATACGCGTTAAGGCATCATGACAACTCTTCTAATTTTTCTTGGACAGTTCGCTCACGCGATGCTGCGCACAGCAGCCGTTCAAGCTATCGCCAGAGATCGAACGTTTGCGGTTGTTGGGCTTAACGCTGCGGCCAATCTTGTGCGACTGCTTGTGCTATCAGGAGGCGTTATAGCCGTAATAGAAAGCGACTGGCTAACTGTAGTCGCTGTTGTAATCGGTCAAGCCGCAGGTGACTGGCTGTCAATGCGCTATGCGCCCCGAGCCTTTCACGACTCGTGAAACTGTAAATCATATGTGCAAACCCTTTTAACCTAATCAGGAACTTTTATGAAAAGTCGTTATACCAAAACCATTACCTACCGTGGCGCTGACACTGAGGTTTGGAACCCGCTAGCGATAGCCCGGGATCTGGTGGTAGCTCTACTTGTTGCCGTCGTGTTCTGGTACCTGTGGCCCTTTTACGGGGTCCCCACAGGTAGCCGCGGCGTTGTGACTCAGTTTGGCAAGATCACGGGCATTGAAAATGAGGGCCTTGTTGTGTTGCCTCCGTGGCAGCGGCTTACCAACTTTTCTGTCCGCGCTGAGCAAGCGGACATCAAGCGAACTGAGGCCAGCACCAGCGACACGCAGCCTGTCTACGTTAGCCTTACCGTACGCTATTCGATCACGCCCAACAAGATCAGTGAGGTGTATGAGCGATACAGTCACACGGGTGACCTGAGTAACTACGTGCAGACTGCGGCCATGGAGGTGCTTAAAGCTGTGGCCTCTCGATATACAGCAACCGACCTGATCGCAAAACGAAGTCAGGTATCTGCGGACATCACGTCAACGCTGAGCACCAAGCTAGCTCTGTATGGAGCGCAGGTCATCAACGTTGACATTCGAGATTTTTCCTTTAGCAAGGAATACATGGACGCCATCAACGCCAAGGTTACTCAGGAACAGTTACGCTTGGGCGCAGAGAACAAGTTGAAAACAGTTGAGGCCGAACAGAAACAAAAGGTTGCCGTCGCTGAGGCCGAGGCGCGAGCCACTATCGCAACTGCCGAGGCCCAAGCTCGATCAATCAGCCTGCAGAGTGCTGCGCTTAAGGCTAGCAGTGAGATTCTGGAGCTCAAGCGGGTCGAGGTCGAATTGGAGAAAGCCAAAAAGTGGGACGGCAAGCTGCCTCAAAATGTTTACGCCGGTGCGCCCATTCCTTTCCTGAACGTTGGCAAGTAATACGAAAAACTGTAAATAACGACTGTCACCACGCTGACCAATCTTTAACTGGAGAAAATCAATGAGTCAACAACATCCACCTTACTTGCAACTTGTCCCAGGTTCCATCTGGGAACGTACACGTCGCGGCAAACCTTCAACGTACACCACTGTGCTTATGGTGTCAAACCTGGAACTGAACCCTCAACTGCTTGACAAGTTTCCACAGCAGGTAGTGTTTTTGTCAGACAGCCTCAAGGTTCTCACGCAGGACGTTGAGACCTTTCTGGCCACGCGAACCTACTACGGTTCCGACGCGGGCATTGTCAACCTGATCGAGGCCTTGCTATCTCCAAATGATCAGGAGCCCGAGACTGATGCTGACGATGATGAAGATCAGGCATTATCTGGGGCACCGCAGGATGATGCAGTTGACATTGACAGCATCGACGTGGGTGACACCCAAATCCAGGAAACTCTGACAGACGACGCTCCAATTTTCAAACCTTCGCTCTGGAACGGCGTTGACCTGAACAAGGCATTCCGTGGCTACCGTGAGTCGCCGTATCACACAGGTGACACTCTGCACACGCTTAGGTTTGAACTTACTGGTGGCGTAACCTTGGACGCACTCAACAGGGCTTTTGACTATGGCAACGCTGAAAACAGTGTCGCTGGTTTGGTAATTGACACCTTCCTGGTTGATTGCAACCAGGAATACCCAACGTCAGTGGTTCCCGACGGGTTCGTCGGAGTATTCCTGGAGATTGATGGTTCTGCCAACGGCCATGGGATCGTATGCTTGACCTCAAGTGGGGATTTTCGTGCACGCGAAACACAAAACCCAGTTGAGACCTCAACACCTCAAGTTCTGATCACGCCTCAGCATAGCCCACAACCTGGCACTGTGATTATTCCGCAGCTGGCCACAGTGGGTGGTCAGGTACACATCGGCTAACAGTCAGCAGTCAGGGAGATAAGACACCTCCCTGCTTCTCAATTTTACTCTTATCAACGGGTTTCTAACCGCACACCAAATGAGAGTGAATTCCTGACAGTGTGCCCTTAGCCGTTGGTGTTAACCATAGCTACAGGCACACATGAAAGATCACTATATCATTGGTCGCGTTCGCGGTAAGACAACCTCAACAATTTTTTTCGGAAAAGTTGATCACATAACTAACGGGATTGTTTACGGCGTGCATGAGCGCGACAGTCACGTAAACAACCTACGCTCAGGTTTTGAAATTTCTGTCAAGGATGTCGTCCTTGACCTAGGCAAAGAGCCACACCCAGGCACGGTGTACGGCCAAGAAGTTACCTCACGGTTTGTCGGGCGAAAGCATCACGACTACTTTGGGCCAATCAACTTCCTATACAAGCCAACCCCAGAGGTTAGCCGTAAGCTCATGGAGTCTTTCGACTACGCTGCGGAGATACTCCAAAAAGCCAGAATTAGTCCACCTACAAACTCCGTATGGGAGATTCGTAGCGCTCAGATTAAGACGAAATGGGCAGGCTTCTACAAACGAAGCAAGTCGCCCGAAAAGAACCCACATCGATTTTCTATTCGCCCTGAATCAGTACCAGTGTCTACGATTGAACTTGCCTACGTCATTCTGCACGAAATAGGCCATCACGTACACGCTGAGTACCTAACTGGCCCGAAAATTCAGGCCCACTGGGTACGCGTGTTCAACACCAGTATCAAGTTGCAAACTATAAAGAAAGAGCAGAGTCAGGCCCTGCTGGATCTGTTGCTTGACGGCGAGGAGCCTCCCTCCGACTTCAAGACAGGCCTTGATGAGGATCAGCGTAATGCGTTCAACTGGATTATCCGCACTATTAAGGCTGACCACTCCTTGTCAATCAAGGAGCTTGATCTACTGTTTAATGCGGGATACAAAGATGACCTAAGCTCTGTATGGCCCAAGGTAACCTTGAATAAGAAAGACCTCAGTCCAGTTCTTTCTGAGTACGCAACCGTATCCTACCACGAGCTATTCGCTGAGGCCTTTGCCTTTGCACTTAGCAAGCGAAAGATGCCGGAAAACCTTGTCAAGCTACTGGACAAGAGCCTCAGCGTGGCCCGGGCCACTATGGTCAAGGAGTGAACCTGTGCAAGTAAATGCCTCCTACACCATAGATTCTTGTGACGTTCTAGGCGCCTGCACTACACCCCTACGCAAGCTTGAAGACGCTCTGTGGCTGGAGCTCCGCCCTGAAGATTGCAAACATGTCCAGGCGCACCCAAAAATTTAAAAAGCGACAGTTACACAAACGGAGAAAAGCATGATCACAATCTTTTATCACACCTACGGTAATGATCCCTGCTGTGCTGATGGCTTTGGCGCAGCCTACGCAGCCTGGTTGAAGTATGGTGACAAAGCCGCCTACATACCAGTCAATTACGACCAGGGGAAGACCCTGGCCGATCTTGAGTTGTTGATACCCGAAAACACTACTGAGGTTCACGTACTGGACTTTAGCTTTACGCCTAGGCTGACCTTGTGGTTAGCAAACACCTACACGCTAGTTTGGCTTGACCACCACAAGTCAGCCATACAGGATTGGCAGCTATTTCTAGCCAGCGAAGAGCCAGTCGTAGCTTGCGATACCAAGATTATTCTGTCACAGGGCGAGTCTGGTGCCCTGCTGGCTTGGCACTACTACCACCCTGACGCTCCTGTTCCAAAGCTGTTCACCCATATTGACGATAGGGATCGTTGGGTATTCGCGCTTCCTGACAGTAACGCCATACACGCAGGACTTGCAGCCATTAAGCCTTGGAGCTTTGAACAATGGCGAGACCTGGACCTGGCCGACATTGCCTATATAGGCAGAATTCTCACGGGCGTCATTCGCCGCAAGGTACAGTCACGGGCTAAGCAAGCCAGTCCCTGCACGGTTATGGGTGTTTCTGGGTACCACGTCAATTCAACCTCAGATCAAAGTGAGCTGGGCCACGAGGTGGCCACGCAGTTCAACACGTTTGCGCTGGTGTGGAGCTACCAAGGGCCAACCAATACCGTGCAGTGCTCCTTTCGCAGTATTGGGGATACGGACGTTAGCGTTATTGCCAAGAACTTTGGTGGTGGTGGGCACAGAAATGCTGCTGGCTGTACTGTGCCAAGGGCCATCCTGTTAAGCTGGCTATGCTAGCCTACGGCGTACCACCATTCCTTGAGTGTAGCAGTGTGGGTGACCGAAGATTCTCTGCTATGTACGCAGTAATTCATGCTCGAGGAGGCCAAACCATAGAGAAAATCTATCAGGCCTCCAAAATATTCGCAGACGGGATCCACCGGACTGGACATCAAACTAGCTAAAGGACGTAAGCCCGTTAACCTTGTGGCGAGTGTACGTCTGTATTCTCAGTTGTGGGACGAATACCTTGGAGAGAATCCAGACTTAGCCCAGGTCTTGCTCAAGTTTTCTGGACTATCTGACCGATTTGGCCAGGTGGGCCACGTATGTCAGGCCACGGAGCTATGGCGTATCCGCACACGCCTGCTGTTCGCGCAGAATCATAAGACTTTATTTTAGGACTAACCAATGCTCAAAAAATCAACTCCGTTTTGGCAAGGTAAAAAATTATCGCAGCACCCGGTGGTACTTACCTGTGGTGTTAATGACCTGAGTACCACTGAGCATCTGGCCAGTGGTGAGCGACGAATTACGTCACATCATGTTGCTGGCGTAGATCCTATAGTTGACGTAACCGTACCAAGCTCAACTGAACCTTTCTACCAGTTGAGTCACCTGGGTTATGGTGAGCTTAATACGGAAATTAGATTTCAACACGGCTCCGTTTGCCAACACGGGCCTAATGGCGTAACCGTTGAGTCCCTGCTTGCAGTTATCAAGGATCGACTTGAGGTATTTCAAGCAGGGTCTGAGCCCTGTGACGAAAACAGTGACGCGCTGGCTCATATTGATATGGCGCTGCGCATTCTGAAAGGGCGCACGCTCAGAATGCAGGCCGAACATGCTAGCGTCTAAGTCCCACCCAAGCCACTGCGTGTTGATTCCTACGGTGACCCTTGGACTTGACAGCAAGCGGCTGCCCTTTATGAGGCTATCATTTTTATTCTGGTCGGTAACCCTTGGAGACGATAAATGAATGTGATGTTTGATCCTGTGGTTAGCCCGCCACCGCTAGGTACAACGCTAATTGTCAGAACCAAGGGTGGCGTTCCTTTAGTTAGCCCTTGGTTCGACGGCTGCGTGGCCTGGAGCTATGTACCTGATCTGCCTGAGTCTGTACGTCTACGCGAATCGCGACCTAATGGGCACGTCAAGTATCTGCTGTGTCCAGGTACGGTACGCAGCCGAACCGATGGGCAAATTCACCAAGTTGGCGCCAAACAGCTTGTTCTGCTGTATGGCGTGTCCAGGCAAGAGTGTCGAATTCGGCCTGATCCTGTACCTAGAGACTGGGTGGAGCCTGTTGAACTTATTCGACTCGAACCTAGATACAACGGCGACTACACACTGCCTGAGGGAAATACCCGTGAAACTTGACGCGCTACTTGCCAAATCCAACAAGCTGCGAAAACTAAATGCCACTCTGGTTAAGGTAGTTGGCTACAAGACTGGACGCGACAAGGCAGGCTTCGCTACAGTTGTGGCTAAAACCTACACACCCAGTGAGTACAACGTTCACGGCATAAAAGTCGCGTCCCGTGACAAGAACAAGTACGTATCCTCGGTGAAGTTCATCGATAGCAAGCTCAACGTTAAGGTTTCATGCTCCTGCCCTGACTATTGTTTTCGATGGGAGGTCGCCAATCATTATCAGAAGGCTTCGGACATCATCTATAGTAACGGCGAGCCGCCAACCGAAACCAATGCTGAACTTCGGCCTGGTCTGTGTAAGCATCTTATAGCCCTGCGCACCCTAATAAAGGAGAAGCATGGAGTCTGATGCTCAAACACCTCAGTATCCAAACGGTACGCTCCGTGTGCCTAGGGCCATTGGAAATGCTTTCGCTATATTCACTCCTAGGGATCCTTGGTACCCGCTGGCAGTTATTATGGACAAAGAGTATCACACGCCTGAGGGCTGGAGACCAATCGAGGAGTCTACATGCGCTACCTAGCGATTACCCTGACCCTGCTGCTTACTGCCTGTGCTGACGCTAAGCCTACTGAGGGCACTGCGTTGGTAGGATTCTGGTCAGGTCTATGGCACGGCCTAATAATTCCTTGGGCTTTTGTGTGGTCAGTATTCGATTCGTCTTGTACGCTATATGCAAGCTATAACAATGGTTTTTGGTACAACTTCGGCTATGCTGCTGCGGTGACGACCCTATACATGACCCTGTAATAAAAATGGCAAGTTATCAGCACAGTGAAGCGTTCGCACGACTAAAGAACCTAAAGGAGACTGTTCAGGAAAACTACACAACGTTTCAGTGGCTAGCAACCCTAGACTTCTTTATCGAGTCTGCGTTAGACCCAATAGCTACCGCGTATCCTGATTTCCTGGACAACTACTTTGCTAAGGTCGTGGCCTGGCAGACAACAAGACCCAGCGTAAAGTTCAGTCGCAACCACAAGGACACACTGGCCGCTGCCTTGTTTAACTCTCTTACCACCGAAGGAAAGACAAAGCGATTTCATCAGAAGTCTATGCTGTTGAATAGGGGTGTACTTTTTGGAGCCATATCTGGCTATCTGCAAACTGTAAATAGCTACATGCAGCTGCACGACCCAACATTCCGTATCAGCAAGTCCCGTAGGCAGCTGCTTATACAACTTGCTGAACACAGATGTGGCTCTTCTTGGCTATATGCAGCAACCCGTCAAGTTCAATACTGGGCTGACAAGGCTTATGCCTTCAAGGAGTTGATAGTGCAAAAGTACGTTCGACTTGCGATAATGAGCGCAAAACGAACATACGTTGAGGTGAACCACGCAATAACCTTGGATGACATAATCCAAACTTACATGATTTACCTGTCTAAGGCAATTGACAGGTGTGACGCACGACAAGGAGTTTTAACAACTTTTATTCAAACCTGGTTCTATTCGGCACGCGCCGAAACCCACACAAGTGTGCTAGCAGAAAGCCATTCATCCTATGACGAAATGGTCGAAGCCGGTCTTCTCGCGGATGCCACTCAGCCTGACAGTGACTTTGAAACACTACAGCATATAGCGGCTACCGCAAAAAGTATTGATCACACTGGTGTGATTAGGTATACCCTAGGAATACCGGAGTTTTTTACCTCTGGTGATTTAGCAATTCTCTCAACCCACAAAAAGGACATTCATGGACATCGATGACGCACGCACGGGCACTGGCGATAACAAGCGACCTAAGGTTAGCGACCTGGTTCAGGTTTACACCTTTCCGAAAAAGAAATGGGTCACAATGCGCCCTCTCAACGGAATTGTTCCCGAGGCTGGTTACTGGGTGAAAACCAAGAAGAAGGATGGTAGCAGGACAAAGTTTTACGTTCCTTGCCCATCGTTTGACCCAGTCACGCAGGAGCGGGATAGCACCAAGTACGATCCATGGCGCAAGATTGCTGACGAGCAGGCTCAGTTAGTCAAAGACAAGGTCATTGGCAAAGAAGACGTGCTGGTGCAATACGCACAGTCCTTTTGGGGTGAGGCCATCATTCGCAGTGAGCAGAAAAAACTTCCTGATACTCTGCCTACGCCAACACGCGCTGAACGCAAATCCGGTTTCAAAGACAAGGACAGTGACAGCATTACCCCAGTTAACGGGGTGAAGATGGGCCGCTCCTTTATCGGGAAGCTCAAGGAGCTCAAGGGGCTCAACACGGTTGAATCCAAGTCAGGCGCCGTCAGGGCGTTCTCTGTCAATGATCCAAAGTATGGCCGTGACATTCGTGTGTTTTACGATGACACCAAAGCACCTGCTGACCAGTATCAGATTCAGCTGGGAGACAGGCGAACGCCATTGACCGAGGAAGAACTTGGGTATTTGCGTCAGGACATGGCGACGGCCACTACTTACGAGTTTGACGACGAGTCAGTCAAGGCTGACTTTGAAAGTTGGGCTACTCGCAATGGTGTCAAGCTCGGCAAGAAACCTGCGGGCAAGAAGGCTGTTGACGAGGATCTTGACGACGAGGACGCGGACTTCGACGACGAGGAAAATGCCCCTCTGAAGAAATCCGCAAAGAAGCCTGTGGCCAAAGGCAAAAAGAAGCCTGTCGAAGATGAGGATCTTGACGATGAGGACGATGAGGATCTTGACGATGAGGATCTTGACTCTGATTTCAAACCTAGACGGAATCCTGCCACGAAGCCTATGGCTAAGGACAAGAAAAAACCCGTCGATGAAGATGAGGAAGATGAGGACGAGGATCTTGACGATGAGGACGACGATTTCGATGATGAGCCAGTCAAGCGTCAATCCAAAAAGGCCGCGCCCAAGTCGAGCGCAAAAGCCAAACGCAAAGCGACTGACGACTTTGATGACGAAGATACTGACTCAGAGGACGAGGACTTTGACGAGGACGAGCCTCCTAAAAAGTCGGCTAAGAAACCCGCCAAGTCTCCAGCTAAGGGCAAGAAAAAACCCGTCGATGAAGATGAGGATCTTGACGATGAGGACGACGATTTCGATGATGAGCCTCCGAAGAAATCCGCAAAGCCATTACCCAAAGGCAAAAAGAAGCCTGTCGAAGATGAGGATCTTGACGATGACGATGAGGACGACTTCGATGAGAATGAGCCTCCTAAAAAGTCTGCAAAGAAGCCTGTGGCCAAAGGCAAAAAGAAGCCTGTCGAAGATGATGACTTTGATGACGAAGATACTGACTCAGAGGACGAAGATGACTTTGATGAGGACGAGCCTCCTAAAAAGTCTATCAAGAAGACCGCTGTGGCTAAGGGCAAAAAGAAGCCAGCTGACGACTTCGAGGACGACGACATTCCGTTCTGACCTAGGCTGTAGCGCCTACTAATTTTGGGGTGGTGGGCAAGTTAGCCCACCACCCCATTTTTGTTTTTACCTCACACTATTATGGCCACCAAAAAATCTGTAGCTCTCACAAAGATCGATCCTGAAAAATCTGTAAAGTTTGACACCGCGTCGTTCTACTCAGACATGATGGACGTCATAGCCAAGCGTCAAAACTTTGAATCATCTGGCCTAGACGTTGCCCCTCCGATGTCTACTGGACTGCTCCAGGTAGATATGGTATACGGCGGCGGTATTCGCGCCTCCATGATTACGTCTGCTGCTGACGAACAAGCGGCCAAGACAACCCTGGCGATTGTTACCATGGCTAGCGCCATTCTCGAAAATGTGCCGATCATAGCCTTCGCCGACTATGAGGGCTGTCTGGTCAAGAGCACAATTATCTCCTACGGACGAGGCAAACAGGCTCGTTTGGATGAGCTGTTCGACCTGTCTGAGGTCAAGAGCTGGGCCCCTAAAAGCTACCCAGGCCAGCAACGATTTGACATTGACACATTTGAACCAGGGCATAGCTATGGAGGCGTAGGTCCGCGAACTGGCTCTCTGTACTACAGAGGTAAACTGCCCACAACTAAAGTTTGCTTCAACACCGGGCATAGCTTAACCGGCCACAAACACAAAATGTTTGTAGTACGTAACGGTCAAGCTGTAGTGAAACTTATGGAAGACCTAATTGTTGGTGAGACGGTACTCGTGAACAGAACTGCTCCTACTGAGGAAATATGGCGGCCAATACTAGGCTTTGACAAGGTGATTGCCCGTCGCTACGAGGTCTCTAACCATGGGAATGTTAGGTCAAAGGACCACGCATCTACAAGGACCCACGTGTCCAAGAATGGCCTAAAGTTTGTTGCTACTCAACGTATCAAGGGCCGAATGCTCAAGGCAGGCCGTATGTCAAGTGGCCACCTGACTGTAACCTTGTGCAACGGGCGTACCCAAAGCCCTCAACTTGTTCACCGCTTGGTTGCTCGGGCGTTTCTTGGTAAGCCTCCAAAGGGTAGAGCCCAGGTTCTGCATTGGGACGACGATAGGGATAACAACGCACTCTATAACCTTAGGTATGGTAATGACCAAGATAACACTGACGACCGAAAAGTCAGATGTCGTACTGCGTCTGGCACTAAAGCACCTACCGCGGTACTAACAGACGACGTTGCTAGAAAAATCTACGCACTTAAAGAGGCAGGCCTGTCTGGTGAGGCCGTGGGTGATAAGTTTGGAGTCTCTTCTGGTACTGTCTACAGCGTGTGGAAAAAGTCTAGCTGGAAGCATATTCACGAGAAAGCTCGCGTTCTGGAGTTAACTCCCGAAGTCCTAAAGGACTACCAGCTTGCTGCGGTTACCTCGGTTGAGTCCACGGGAAAGAAGGAGCACGTATTCGATATATCCTTGCTCGGGGTTGCCGCGGACCCTCTGCCACACGCTATTATCACAAACGGGGTTGTTACCCACAACTCAACAAAAAATTCCAAGCCCTACGTTCAAAGCATTCTGAAAACTATGGGCGTGCCTCTAACTGTAGATCAGGTGTTTGGCAAAAAGAGCGCTGCTGGTGACTGGGAAATACGTCCGCGAGTTCGTTATCGCAGTGAGACCATTCTGGAGAACTTCTATGACTGGTTATCGGAAATTCTACGCGATCTACCTGACAAAAAATTTGTTGAGAACCGCTGGTGGCTGGTGTTCGACGAAAAAAATAAGAGGCACAAGGCTCGGGCCGGGGAGTTTGTGAACGTACACATGACCAAAAAGTACGGCAATGGACTCTGGGTTGAAGCGCCTGACGATAAAATTCAGGGCATAATGTTTGTTGACAGCTACACGGCGATGCAGCCCAAGATCAAAGATGAGGAAGACATCGGCAACCAACTGTCAGTCAAGGCTTCTGCGTTTAGTAAGCAGCTTGAGCGTGTTAAGGGGCGCATGGCAGAGAAGATGGTCACGGTTTACGGGCTGAACCATCTACGAGATAACCCAATGGCCATGTTTGGCCCCAAGCAAACTGAAAAGGGTGGCAAAGCATTGCAGCAGTTCAGCGACGTTCGGTTGCGCCAGACCTCAAGGGCCTTATCGGCGGTGCCTTTCAGCCCAAAGCCTGATAAAAACGAGGACTACAACGAGTCAGAACCCTCAGTCGAATTCCCAGGGTGCAATGACCTATACCGATACGTTCACGTCAAGGCCATAAAGAATAAGTTATGGACACCTCAGCGATTCTGCTTCATTCGCTTGTGGATTCGCGACGGTCAAGGTCAGGCCCGTGGTATTGATCCCGTGTTCGATACCATTGCCTACCTTAAGGACACAGGTCAACTCCTAGGAACTAGAAAAGCCTTTAAGTTGAATTTAGTGGGCCTTGGCGCTGCGTCAAAGACGCTTTCCTGGCAACAGATCAAACAGTGGGTTCTGGGTGACAGAGCCAAGATGTCTAGCGCAAGCGCCTACGTAGGCTTCAAGCCAATGAACTTACGCAAGTTTTGTTTTAAGCAGATAAAGACTGGCGTTGCCGAGGATCTGTATATCAAGACCAAAAATGCTAAGCTCAAGAACACTGATGAGGATGACTCTGATGCAGACTGAAACTCCGACTGGCAAAAAACAGTCTGTACAAGACCAAGAGGATGCGCTACTGGCGTCCTTGTCCAATCTAGCGTACTCTGCCCGTAAGCCGACTACGCGAAAGGTAAGGGCCAGGACGCGCAACTCTCGATTTTGGTTTCGGCTTGATCCAACAAAAGTCGTCACCGAGAAACTAAAGGAGTCAATGCTAGTCAAGAAGCCTGACCCTATAGACGCTGAGGTACAGTCTCGCCTTAGGCAGTACCGTCTTGACGCCCCTGAGCAACTGAAGGACAAAATCTCTCAAGTGCGAGAGTTCTTTCTAACTGAGATAGCGCCTAGAACGTTGGCGTCATCCGGCGGTACGATACAGGCCACTGAGGTTGTCCAGCAACTGCTAGACACTGAGGTTGACACTGGCATAATGTCAAGATTTCAGAATATGGTCAACCGGGCGGCCACCCTAAAACTTGCTCGATTCGTGGCCAAGTATTTTGGTCTACCAAAGGAATGTATTGCGGACATCATAGGGGGTCAACCGCATAACCCTGACATTAAAGAGCTTATGACCAAGCTGAATGAGATTCCGTCAAGAGCCGAGGTGCGCAGGGACATGACCTCGCTATTGGCGCGAGACGCTCAAAAACCAAAGGTTAAACCTACACGCATAAATCATGGCCACTAAGTCTAAGCCTAAACCTAAAGTTACTCTGGCCCAGCGTGTTGAAACGCTGTTTCCCGAACTCAGCCAGCCTGCATACACAAAAACAGAGTCGGGCATTTTAGTCCCTAAAAAAGAGTATGGCGATGACTTCGATATTATCGCCCTGATGAATGAGGCTAAGGATCCAGATACAGGGCTATTACGTGATCTGAAGATTGATGATGGTGATCTGAGAAGCGCCAGCTCTTACTACGACTATACCTTCAACATCATAAAGGGTGACGCACACCCTCCCTGGCTGATCCAGATGTGGATTGGACTCTTACTGTTTGCTGAGGTATGTCCTGTGTGCAGCGACAAGCGCTGGCTTTCGCTAGACTGGGTTGTGGAAAACGTTGACCGAGGTATGCCGTCTGAGGGTATAACTGAGCACCTCAAGGTGTTGAGGCACGGTGTGTGTCCGAAGTGCAAGCGTACTAAGCATGATCTGATTACAAATCACGGCCTACACAACTATGTTGAGCTGGCTAACGTACTGGGCCAGAGGTCTGGCAAATCAAGTTCAGCCGCGGGTGGCTATGCGCCCTACCACACCCACCGCTACCTAAAGTTTCCAAGACTTTCAGACCTGACAAAGGCCATGCAGAAGTCTACCGAGCTAACCGGCACCTTTGTGTCCTTGACTTTTGCCAAGGCAGTAGGTCTGGTGTGGACGCCTTTCATTAACAGTATCAACGAGTCTACTTGGTTCCAAGAGTACCACTCGATGCTGGACCACTACGGGGAAAAATACGGGGTAGAGCTGTACCGTAAGAAGGACGAGTACATCAAGTATTTTCACAAGGGATTAAGGTTTTATCCAACCAATCCAAAGAGTCAAACCCTGCGTGGCGACACTCGCATACTCGCCCTAATAGACGAGCTTGGCCTGTTCCCATTACCCACGGGTAACGACGAAGAGGACGAAAAGAGTGACCGCGCGAATGCGGATGAGGCGCATAAGTCTCTGTCCAATAGCCTAACCACTGTGCAGAGCGTGCATCAAAAGCTGCTAAGCCAGGGCATTAACTGTCCACCAGCCCTGCTTATGGGGGTCTCCAGCCCAATATCGATGCGAGATAAGGTGATGAGGCTATTAGCAGAATCGCGCACAACGGAGGGTCGTAAGTACATTCTTGGTGTTAACCTACCAACGTGGAAAGTGAATCCCCACCTGGAGAGAAACTCGCCGTTTATCGCCAAAGCGTATGCTGCAAACGCGATTAAGGCCGAGCGAGATTTTGGGGCTAACCCACCCAGAGTTAGCCAGGCCTTTATAGGGCCATCACAGGTACCTCACTCGCTGTTTCGGCATAAGCCTACGCACGCTATCAGGTACCAATACGATCAACCTGGGCTACTCTATGCCAAAGTCGATAACTTCTACCGACCTAAGTTCCCATCGGTCGTAACGCTGGATGCTGGCGTAGTGAACAACAGCTTTGTGTTGACCGGAGGCCATTTTGACTTTGACCGCCAGCGTACAGTTATTACTACTGTATTGGAACTTATGCCACACGATGGGCGGCGAATCGACTTTAACTTGGTTTACGAAAACGTAATTCTGCCCGTGCTAAAGGCTTTGAATGCAGTGGCTCTTCTCGCCGATCAGTGGCAGTCTTTGGACCTACTGAGTCGGGCCCGTGCCGATATGGGAACAGTACCCGGGCATAAGGACAAGCCGCGCTGCATTCCCAAGCAGTACAGTCCCAGACGTAAGGACTTTGACTTCCTGGTACAAATGCTTGCCAGTGGCACAATCGAATTGCCGTTTCTTGCCAAAGCTGATTACGATCAGGTTCTGTCTGAGTACATTGAGTTTTCTATCCTAAACGGTCAACCTGTTAAGCATCTACTGCTACAGCTGCTAACTGTCCGTGACCAGGGCGAAGGCAAGCCCCCAACAAAGGGTGAAGGCTTCACGGACGACATCGTTAGGGCATTAACGTTGCAGACCAAGATTCACGACGAAAAGGTTATGGCCCGTCTCAAGGAAGCCATGGACTGGGTCAAGACCTCAGACGGCCGCGGGTCTATGCCCAAGCCCGTGTTTGTATCACGAGGTTTTTAACAATTTTATGTGAAAATTAACACTTAAGGCTCTGTTCATGGCTAAGAAAGCGCGCAAACCCAACAAGCCGTATCAGCTAGGCGACTTACCCGCAGTCATTGACGCAGACACGCTGGTTCTTGGATGTGATCCTGGGTCCACAAACTTCGGCATCAGCCTTGTGGGCGTGTCTCGGGGACAGGTCAAGGTTTACGCTAACTCCGTGCTTATGCATCCAGTAAATGACCTAGTAAACTTTGTTACCTCAAGTGACAAGTTTTTACTGGAGATCAGCTACTGGATGCGGTGCAAGCCCTCTGGTATAACCGGAGAACGCTTTCAGACCCGTGGGAACGGTGGGCCTCTAATAGAGCAAGTATCGGCCATGCTCGGGCTACTGCGCGGGAGATACCCAAAGGTTCCTATAAAGCTCACCATAGCGTCCGCTTGGAAGAATCGATTCAATCGCAGACACTCTTGTGATCTTAAGGAGATATATCCAACAGTCGGCGTTCAGCCCCATCAGCTTGACGCCACGCTTATAGGCGTATTCGGCCTTGAGACTGGGCTGGAGCTAACGCTAGACTATAACCTCGAAGACCTGTACACTCAGGTCGAACGCACTTCTTTGATAGGACTTCGCAAATGAAAAAATACCCACAAGCATGGAAACTAACCGCGGCAGAAGCACCAGCAGCTCTGCCAAAATGGTGGACAAGTATGAGTCCAGAAAGCCGAGAGGAATACGTTGCAGAGCACCCCAACAGCAAGTACGCTGACCTGCACCGTGCGGACCCCACTGGAGGCCATGAGGACTCAGAACGAGATCCCAAGGCTTCTCTGCCTAAGCCCAAGGCCTCTATCCCAGAGCTGCAACCCTCCTCACCAATCCGTAAGAAGATTAGCGCGTTCATGCGCAAAAAATCTACGGCCATTGTGTCTCACCTCAAGAAAGAGGCGAAAGAATGGCGGGCGGCAGGCTCGGCCTTACAGGGTCTCGCGCACGGCAAGGCACTTGACGACCATGGAAAAAAAGCATTGGCCTCAGTAGCCGCAGATATTGCGGCGGTCACAGCCGCAGTTGTACTTACAGGTGGAGCTGCTCATGGAATTGCCGCGTTCCTTCAGCACTTCGGCAGCCACCTTGCCCAGGAAGCCATGCTCAAGGCCGCAGTCAAGGGCGTCATTCATAGCGCGTCAATTCTTACCATAGGAGCTGGCGTAGAGGAACCTATGGATCGTATTGTTGCCGCCGCGGTTAAGGCCCTGACAGACACCATAGAGTCGGGTGACTTGCAGAGTTTGATGGGCAAAAAGGTTGAATCACGTATTGACATGAGTGCTGAGGTTGCAGGTCGGGGTCTGTGCCCAGAATGCAAAAAACCCATGATCTTGGCCATGGCTGGCCCGTCCACTATGTGGGTGTGTGAGGCTGACCGCATATCTATTCCAGTTCCAGATGGCTACGAAACTCAAACCGCTTCAGCTTAACGCTCCAGATCCTGTAAAAAAACGCAAAACAGAGGTAGTCAAAAAGCCTACGCGCATTAGCAAGCTTAACACCAAAGGCATGCGATCCATAGTCGGAGATTCAGCTGACGCCATTCAGCAGTTGCTTGAGGACAACAACAACGAGTCTGCATCGTCTCTGATTCAAAAGCGTCTGATGCAGACCCTAATTGATGTTATTCCACATGCGGAACACACCATACGTAGTACCAAGGGTGCACGTGGCGTATATCAGCTGAATAGCCTTATAACCTCGTTGCGTGAGTTGATGATCGACTTACAGTCAACCCGTGATAAAGGTGCCCTAGGAGCTGAGCTTGTGGAGCGAGTTATTCGTCCTGCGTTTCTCGACATTGGTATGGAGCTTGTTCAGGCTGATGCTAGACTTGACTCTGAGTTAAAGGACCTAGTGGACGCTGCTACGTATCGCAGGATTAAGGATGCAAAGAAGGGCTACCTTACTACTATGGCGAGTGTAATTCAGTCCAAGTACGGTGAGGTAAAATCTCAGGCTATTACTTTTCTACAAACATGACTGCCAACTTGATAAAGGCCACGTTGGCCAAGCGTTTTAAGAAGCAGAAGCGTGCTGTGTACTTTGAGCTAGGTCTGAATCGTGGTGGTCGTTACCGAGCCGACGTGTTTGCGTTGGCCATGACCGGTCACGTAATCGTAGTCGAAGCCAAGTCTTCTGTACAAGATTTTCGCACTGACCGCAAGATGCACAATTACCTGCCATTTTGCAACAAGTTTTATCTGGCCTGCACCTCATCCGTGTACTCGAAGATAGACTTCAAGCTTCCTGGTGCTGGCGTGTTCATCCTATCTGACGACTGTTCTCGTGTAGTAAAAGTTAAGCCTGCCAAGAATCGAGCCATTGATCCTGAGGTACTGTCTAATCTTATAATTCGTGCCGCATTCCGCAACTCGGATAGCTGCACACGAAAAAATGTTAGGGTCTAGTATGACAAACTCAACTGCCGCCGATCAACACCCACAACACCGAGATCAGGCCTTAGCCCTGCGCAAGCAACAAGATGCAGAGGCTAGGCAGCAAATATCCGAAGGAGTTGCAGACTTACGCCCAAGTAGTGACTTCCTGGAGTGGACTGAAGTTACAGTAGCCCAGAAGCTTCGCGCCCTGGGTCTTTCTGAGGCCATGTTATTTCGTGACGACCGTATTGGCGGGTCTACCAAAACGTATCCCTAAAGGAAAGCAACGCATGTTTGCAAAAAATCCAGTTACTTTTGTAAAAGGGTCCGCAATTAAGACCACAAAGGATGGCGGCACCAAGGTTACTGCGAATTTGGCTGGAGGGTCCACAACCTCAAGCATGAACTACAGCGCGTATACCGCAAGTCAGTATAACTACATGATGTCAGGCCTGCTGCCTGCTACGCCTGACTTGCCTGATACCTCTGCACTAGCACTGTTCTATCGTGACATATACCTACACGATAACACTGCTGGCTCCTCTGTTGACATCATGTCCGTATTTCCATTTTCAGATTGGGAACTGCGGGGTTTGGATGAGAAGGACCTTAAGCCATTTTCCTCTGCGGTTGACCGCCTTAATCTTCGGGAATTGCTGCCCCAGCTTAGTACCGCGTACCTAACTGACGGCTTCTACGCTGGGTCATTAGTATTCGACGCCAAAGCACGAAACTTCATGGACATCCTTACCCATGATGCTCTTCAGTGTAATGTCACGCCTTCGCCCTTCAACAACATCGATCCTTCTGTTCGTGTTACGGTGTCCGCCTCGACGCTGCAATTTTTGGACAGTACATCAGAATACGCGAAACAGTATCTACAGACGATGCCCCAGGGGTTTGTTTCCCTGCTACGCGAGGGGGCATTCGTACTGGACCCGGTAACGACTATGTTCGTGGCCAGAAGGGGGCTTACAGACCGAGCCTATCAATCGTATCTGCATCGTATCCTGCCGATGTACCTGATTGAAAAGACGATGTATCGAGGTACTCTTACGGAGGCTACACGCAGACAGCGGGCTATGAGCCATATCACTGCTGGCGACGACATCTGGACACCTACGTCTGAGGAACTACGCGAAATTGTTCAGCAGTTTCAGGATGCTGAGCGAGATCCTCTAGGTGGCTGGATTTCAACGCGCAACGCCGTTCAGGTTAGTGATCTACGCCCAGGGGGTGACTTCTGGAAATGGACGGACATGGCTGATGTTATGGTGGCCTACAAGCTTCGCGCGCTAGGCATTTCCGAGGCCTTGTTATCGGGTGATGCATCATACGCAAGTGCTGAAAGTGCCTACAGCACTTTTCTGGAGACTACTGCGAGTTTCCGAACGCATCTAACGAATATTGTTTTCTACAAGAAGATTTTTCCACTTATCGCGGTTGCCAACCACAAGTTCAAGGACCCAAAACGCGCAGAAAAGACAGATAGCATTGTTGACTTCCTGTTCAATACCGCGAATCGTGAAAACCTTATGCAGCCAGTGCTGCACTGGCACAAGGACCTAACTGGTAAGAGCGAAGACAGCCTCATGGATATGCTTGAAAAGCTCAGTGAGCATAACGTGCCCATTCCTATGAAGATGTGGATAGCTGCTGCTGGGGTTGACAAAGATACTTTGATTCGAGATGCCAAAGAGGATCCTGAGTTGAAGAAGTTGCTGCTGGGCAAAGGTACCAATGACGAGGACGAACTTGGCGATATTGAGGATCAGCCAACATCAGCCAGCGTACATTCGCAGTTTATGCCCAAGCGTAGATCCATACTGGGTCGAGACTTCTCGACAGAGCTTTTCACCATAGGCAAAACTGGGCAGAAGAAGTCGGTGTATCGCGCAGACGCGAAGATGAAGGATGTTAATCACCGAATCTCCAAGATTGCGGCAGCTGTAGACAAGGACCGAAACTACCGGGATACACTGCGTAAGCGTAATGCTGCGCGTGGCCAGTCAATCATGAAAGGTGTTATATGAAGATTGAAGCTGCCAGTCGGCTGACCGCCGATATTGATCAACAACTGAAAAACAAACAGTCCCAGATCGACGGACTACAACAAAGACTCCCGTCGAAAACAAATCGAATGGATGTAAGTCCAGATCAGCAGGGTCAAATTCGCAAGAGGATCAATGATCTACGTAACCAGATCATTGATCTACGCGAGAAAAAGCGTAACGCGCTGCCTAAGGAGTAAGCCTCATGTATTCGTATCTAGTTGAGGCCCTAGTAAAGCCTGAAACAAACTATGAGTTTTTTACCTACTCGGGTAAATCGCCTGTTGAGGTGTCCTTCCGAGGCAAACCCTACGCTATAGGCAAGGGCGTTCGCTTTGGGGTGCGTAAGTCTACAAACGGAAAGTCTATCAGACTGATTTTCCCAAACGAGCCAACCCGTGTGTTTACTATCGATCTGCCAACTGCACAAAAACTCGCCAAAGGTGTCAAATGAGCACCGTAGGTTTGGTGTATGACAAATTGACGGATGACGTGTTGGCCCAAATCGTTCGAGACCTGCTAATTCTACAGGGCGGCTGGGACTTTGACGTGAATGACGTTTCCAAGGAGATTAGTCCAGGCTGGATAGCCTCCCTAGGACTAGGTGAGACCCTTACAAGTCCAGACCTGTACGTTGTGTACAAGGTAGGCGATACCTGGCCCGAGGTACCTAACGGTTCTCAGTGTGTTAAACGTGATCTTAAAGTCACTGATGCGGGTATAGGTCTAGACCCTGGGCCAAAGGTTGGCTACTACCTTAAGCCTCAAGGTCGGACGGGATCGAATCTGACAGAGCGTTACTTGAATCGCGCGTACCCTAAGGGACGGGGCGTTATAGATCCTCTGGTGATGTTATTGTGGAGCTGACATGTCTGTATTCTCTGATATTCTAGGCGACGCCCGAGCAGCTGTTACCCAGGGTACGAGTAACTTATCTGGTGCGGTGCAGCAACTTGCCTCTGGTAACCTAGGTGGAGCCATAGCCCTGCTTCAAGACACGGGCCAAGACACGTTAAATGCGTTCGCCGACAGTGGAGGTACTACCTACGGTGACTCGCTAAGCGGCATGAACGCCCGTGGTGACGCTATTCAAAACTGGTGCTGGTACTGCGTACTGCCTGTTCTTAACCGCAACACAGCAGTATCATTAGGCGGCGTGACGCCCTCTAGCGCGTTGCCCTGGTACTATGTGCAAAAGGCAACGCTGCCTCAAAGGTCATTTAACCGCGAGAGTCTATCCAGAAATGGACACTCTGCGCACTATCCTGACGCGTACTCGGTCACCGACTTGCTTCTGGAATTTTTCATGGGCAGCGATAACAAAGCACAGCAGTACATCAAGGACTGGCAGGGGTTAGTTCTTGGCAACAAAAACGCGGGGGTCATCACAAATCAGGGTCAGTGGGGGCTACCGGTAGATTACAAAAAGACTATCAACCTAGTTGTGCTATCCGTGGATCGGAAAATCCTGCTAAACGTTAAATACTTTGGCTGCTGGCCTATTGACCCTAACCCGCTAGAGCTAGTTTCAGGTCAGGGTGAGCCGTTATCGCAACCTGTGTCCTTCGCAGTAGAGGATGTGAACGTCGATATTCAAACAGATAGTGGACTGGTCGATACGCTGGTGAACACAGCGCGCGGCTACGCTCTTACTGGTATTAACTCGGTACTTTCCTAATATGAACACCCAAACCACACCTAGTCATGGATTTGCTTTCCCGCAAGACGCACGCGATCAAATAGATCAACGTCTGAGGGAATCTCTTGGCCAACAGCAGCCTATTCGCTCAGTGCGCCCCGACAAACAACCTCCGCTTGTTAGACCATCAGCTGTTGAGGACGAACCGACACCAATGCTGTCTGTTACGCCGAGTCCAACAACGTCTGTGGCCAGTCCTGACGCGGTAAGCATCGATCTGCCATTTCGGTTTCACTACTACCAGTTTAAAGACCTCTATGTCAAGCCGATGCGCACCCCGCAACTGGCAAAAATGTCCAAAGGACATGAAACATCTAGCCTGCAAACCCAGGCCGAAGCCGTGTCTTCGTTGTTGTTTAGTCCCACAGGACATGAACACCTGGCCCTGTCGCTAACCATGGCCGACTATCAGGCAGTTCTCTACTGGCTAAGGCTAAATTCATTTTCCAAGCCCCAGATGCGAGTTAACTCCAAGTGCAACAACCCAGCACACATAGCCCAGGTTAAGGCGGGCACTAAGACCTTGGAGTCTCTGAATATTCAGACGGTTGTAACTGAGTCTTCGCTGAAAACGAATTATCTTGATAAGGTGCCAGATCCAGAGGTGTACTGTCTGCACATAGACGGGGTAACTGTGAACTTTCGACCAGAAACGCTTCGAGACACCATACAGTTTTTGGATCATCCTGAGTGGGCCGACGAGGAGTTTCAGTACAAGTCTCGTATAGCCGCAGTGTTGGGGCTTGACGAGGCCACAGGCAGAGTATGGACGTGGGATCAACGAATCCAGTTCGTTGATACCCTAACGCCAGACCAGTCACTACTGGCCCTTGAGTTCGCCGACCTAATAGATGGTGTCGGCGTAGTGGAATCAGCAACAGCAAAATGCCAAGGATGCGGGTCAACGGAGATCATTACGATCACCTGCGATCCGCTCTCATTTCTTTCACCCAAATTCTGAGGCAGACATCATCCGCAGACAGGCAGTAATCGCACAGGAGTTCCACATCTACGATGACAACATGCTTGTGTCTAGGCTAATGTACCTGAGCGACAAGGTTAGGGAAGTCTGGAAGGTAAAGGCAAAGGCCATAGAAGAAGGAAAGATATACATAGGAGGCTAGCATGGCCAAATGGAATTCCGAGAACGCCAACAGAAAAGCCCAAACTCAGTATGCGGACGTAACTACTGCCAAGTTGGATATGAAGTCGCTAATGGTTGATGTAGCACGCGCTAACGAGCGTAAGCAAACTGCCAACAAGAGGCTTGATAAAAAAACTCTTCGGGTCAACAGGGCTACTGAAAAGAAACAAGTTGAGCTGGCTACAGCTCGGGCCAAGGCCGCGGCGCAAGATGCCCGGGCCAAGGCCAGTCGATTTGTGAAACTTGAGCACAGCCTGAAAAAGTCAGTTCCAGATGAACATACGCAACCTCAGGTCGTAAAGGCCAATCGTAAGCTGGACGAGTTAGAAGGCAAGGTTACCGAGGCTCTAGCACTTGGTGACAGTCTTTCCGAGCGCGTAATCAAAGACGTTGGCCATGCCCTGACCCAGGCTAAAGCGTCCATACAGCTGGTCACCAAGATCAGTCTCCGGGCGGCACTTCTGGTTCGGCTAGGATCGTCTACAAAGTCCTATAGAAAACTACTGAAAGTATGGACCTCACTAGGTCGGAGTCGTGAAGCCACTGAGTCTTCGCCTCGTAGGCCTCCAACATTCGTTCAGCGTGCTGTTACACTTGGCAAGCGCACAGCGCAAGCAGTGACTCAACCTAGAAAAACAGTTAGGCTGGCTTTGGCGTCTATAGGCTCTAGTGTCAAGTCTAAGGCCTCAGGCCTAAAACAAACAGCACTGGGTAAGAGCATGGCATCCCTGGCCTCGAAGTTTGAAAACAGTCCAATTCTGATTAAGAGTATCCGAAACGTTGACAAGAGCCTTCGGGCGATTGGCTCTGCGGTGAAAATGAATGGAAGTGACACGCTAAAGTGGGTTGGTAAGCAGCTTAGTGGGCTATCACGTAAGCTGTGGGGCTTTATGAAAGCCCCGTTTAGCTCGTCCAGAGGCTTCGATTTGAATGACCTTATGGGGCTTGCCGTTTTAGGCCCTAGCCTGTTGACCCCGTTACTTAGTGGCATTGATCGAGCACTACAAGAGAAATACGGCGAGCACTATATTAAGGCGTTTTTCAGTGGAGTATGGTCCTCGGCCAAGGCTTACGTGACTGAGCAAATCAGCACGTTCATAGACTGGGTAAGTGGCATCTTTAAGCCAGCTATTGACGCAGTTAAGCACTATTTTGAGCCTGTATACGACAAGGTTGTAAACTTTTTTAAGCCTGGCCCTGTTAACCCCGCGGCACCTACAAAAGTTCCAGGTTTGGCAAGTGGCCCAGCTCAGATGCTTACGCCTAAGGCTGACGAAAAGCTCTTGACGCTGGCCAATCAGTATTCGGCTAAGTCGGCCAAGAACACCGACACGCATGATGAAGCACAGGCGGCTAGTACCAAGGTGCAGATTGAGCAGCTACTTACCAAGAAGCTTGAGGTCACTGCTGGTACTAAACAGCGACTGGATGCATTGGGTTTTAACACTACGAATCTTGTAGTCACGCCTACCAAGAGTAAGCCGATAAGCATATCCAGCACTAAGGCACCAAACTCTTCTGTTAGCTCGGTATCTAACACCAGCGCGACTATGGCAGGGTCTACCTATACAGGTGGGTCGGTCACAGTAAACGGTAATCACGAGCCTATGGACGGTTCAGTGGCACCTGTGATAGCAACTCCGAAGTCAAACGCAGTGACTACATCTGAGTCTAGTCCTGCCGGAAATGCAGCAACTACTCTTGGCGGTCTTCGAGTTGGCAGCATCCCTGTCAATGTCACCTCGGAGTCCCTGTACGCACTAAATCTCGGAGTTTTGGCATGAACATTTTAAGTGGTATTCAGCTGTCTGGTAAGCGTAGGGAGGTAGTGGCCAAGACCTCAATCGTGTCCGCTATGGTCAACGTAGGAACTGCTGCCAGCATCTTGTCCATCAAGGCGGCTATAGAGGGCAAGAATGATCTAGTAGTTCGCAGAGCGCTTCGAGAGTCCATAGAGGAAATCAGACGCGCCGCACTGGCTGTTCAGCGAAGTGGCGCCGCTCAGGAACTCACCCTAACGAACAAGAATGTTGCGGTGCTAGAGTCTCTGGGACAGCTTATTAGGGATGGGGCTATTGGCGTGGTTACCTCAACGCTAAAGTGGGTAGGCCGAGCGCTGTACCTTGGCGTGCGCTATGCTATAGTTCCGTTAGCTCGCGCTATAGCCTTTGGTGCAGGGCTATTGTTTAAGGCCTTGGCCGTTCCTGAGATAAGCATACCACTAGCACTGGCAGCAGTTGGCTACTTCGTGTACAAACGCTATAACAAGACTGAGGCGCCTGAGCCCAAAGCCCCAGTCGCAGAGCCTGTGGGCGCGTCCACAGTAAACGCAGCTGTTATTCCTGAAACGGCCAGCCGAAACGTTAAGGCCAATAATCCCGGCAATGTACGCTACGCTGGACAGCTAGGAGCCACTGGAACTGCTGGTGCGTTCGCGGCCTTCGATACGCAGGAAAACGGACTGTACGCCGTTGCAAAACAGCTACAGCTGTACAGCGCCAGGGATAAGCTTAATACTGTAGAGGGGATAGTTGGCAAGTACGCGCCTGCGTCAGAGAATGACACTGAGCGGTACATAGCGTTCATGACAAAGCGTCTTGGAGTTAAGCGCGACACTCCGCTTGATCTTAAAGATCCTGCTGTTGCTGAAGCGCTACTCAGAGGCATCCTTATTCAGGAAAGTGGCCACAACCTGCCCTACACAGATCAACAATACGCGGATGCAGTGCGTAGGTCTATAGCGTATCGTAAGGAAACCTACGAACGTGCAGCTTCCTCGCTGCTAATTCCGACCACCGGTGTTTTGACTTCACCCTTCGGGTTGCGCACGTCGCCAAAACCTGGGGCTTCCACCTATCACCAAGGGGTCGACATCGCAGCAGCTCAAGGCACGCCAGTGTATGCCGCTAACTCGGGCGTAGTAGTCAAGGCTGGGCCCGCATCTGGATACGGCACGCTACTGTCTATAGCTGGTGATTCAGTAACCACAAGATACGGGCACATGCGCAAGCTGTTCAGCAAAGAGGGTGAGCGGGTCACCATAGGTCAGCAGATTGGGGAAATGGGAAACGAGGGCGTTAGCACTGGTCCCCATCTACACTTTGAGGTTATTCCTATAACAGCCACCCGACCTGTAGATCCTGCTGGGTATCTGCCCGGTTTGGCTGGGGCAAAACAGCAATCAGAGGTTGCGCAGGTTACGCCTCAGTCCAAACCGACCGCAACAAACTACATTAACGTGGACGGAACACTAATACGATTGGATAGTTAAAAGTTATGAGCACCCTTCAAGACTTCTGGACCAAAACGCAAAGTACCGCGTCTGCCGCGCTTAGCCAAGTTAAGTCTTCCTTTTTAGCTAGGCAGGGAGCGCAGCTGGATAACGGGGGCAGCACAGACCCCTACCTAAACAACAGAGACTATGCAGTTGTGGTTACGCAACAGCAAGACCTGAACGGATGCAAGCGCCCAATAGTTGTTGTTGGGTCTGTTCCCACAGACGTTCAGGTAGATCAAAATATAACCTGGAGAGCTCCCTGGGCCTCAGGACTTTCAGGTAACACTGGGGACTTGGCCGCAGTAGCCACAGGCAATCGACTCGTAGCCCAGGTTCTTACCCTACAAGTATGGCAGGCATCCGATGAGGTTGCGTTCACTCTAACATTTGACCTTCGCGCCTACTCAAGTGTTGAGCGTGACGTTATGCAGCTGGTGCGAAATCTGTGGCGGATGTCGGTACCAAGTCGCAACTCTGTAGGCTTTTTGATAGCCCCTGGTCCTGTACTGGACGCAGACTCTATGAAGGAGCTTGGGTTTCAGATAGGCACGCTGGGTGCAGACGTGGCGGCCTCGATAGGAAGTGGTATTGCTAATCAGTTCAAGAATGTCACGGGTACTACGGTGGACGGGCGCTCCAAACTTGCAGGAGCCTCTGAGAGTGCATCTGCCACAGCTAAGGACGTCACCAAAAAGGTTAATGCCTCGGGCCTATTACGAAAAGAGGCTATTGAGAGTAAGTTGAAGAATGTGATCTCCCTGAGTATTGGCAACTGGTTCTACATGAACAACGTAGTTATTCAGAACGTGCAGCACACAATGAAAGCGCAGCAGCCTGGGGTTGGCGGTGGGGTTATGGCCGCATCCGTGACTGTAACATTCAAGCCCATGTTCACCCTAACTGTAGATGACATAGAAAATCTGTTAAAGAGGGCCCCTGCATGAAAAGCTACTCTGAAGTTACGCCAACCACACAGCTACTCAACGCCAGCTACGAACTGGATCAGTTACGTAGTGGCTACCGAAATATTCGGTTTGAAGTTGTTCTGGCCGAGATCATCACCATAACTGCCCAGTATCAAGCAAACCTTCCAGGGCTAGCCTATGACTATTACGGTAATCAGGACTACTGGCGGGCAATTCTTGCGTTCAACGGACTTGTTGACCCAATGTCCGACATAACAGTGGGCAGATCAATCGGTATGCCTGATGCGTCTTCCCTTCAGGCTTACTTGGCCTCAACCAATGACAGTCTGCTGCCGGTGCTGTATGTTTAAAATCAATGAGCATCTAGCAGCTGCGGTGTACTTAAACGAACGCGAGATTCCTCTAAATGCTGTTAACTCGCTACAGTCGATTCACATTAGCTCTGCCTCGAATATTCGCCTTCCTGTGATGGTGCTGTGCATGGACGACCAACTCAATTCAATGACTCAGCTTGGTCTTACTGATGGATCACCAATAGCCCTGTCCCTACGCGGGTTGGTTAACGCTGACCGAAAGTTTCGAGTACACGCGATACACAGACAACCGTCGGGCATTGGGTTCAGCTACACGCTTGAGTGTTACTGGGACAGTCCTATGTACTGGATGGGCACAACGTCCTCGGGAATTAGGGGCTCTAGTGCGTTTGCAATTGCCTCCATAGCAGCCAAATGCGGCTTGAACTTTTGGGAAAAAAATGCAAAAACTTCAGATACGATGTTATGGACACCGCGTAATCAGCCCTATAGCGAATTCGCCAGAGACATAGCACGGCATGGATACGCGGGAGTCACGTCGCATATGGCCTATGGCGTTGACAGTCTAGGTACTGTCAGATACGTAGACCTAAATGCAAACCCGACCCCGTTATACGAAGTTGGTTATCTGCCATCGGCGACACGCTCCTTTCAGATTATTGACTTTGAGCCCACTATAAGGTCAGGCACCAACAATATGATTGGAGGCTACAGCCATACACGCATAGTACAGTCCTTGGTAGGTCAAGACTCCGAGGAAAGTCAAATTCAGTACAACTCCGACTCACAGCTGCCCCTATTGAACCAAAACGTTAGGGACGGGGCTCAACGCATGGGCATAAGTTACAGCCCAGTTGACTTTGGTAACGTACATCCGAAATATGAAAGAGCTAAATACCAAAATACTAGGTTTGATCTGCTCAATTCTCTTGATGGTAACTTCCTGTTTGGTTACCAGGTGCCATTCGAGATATTCGATAACTTCAAGCACGTAGCTCCAAGTGACTATGGCAACACCAGCTACGACGGCGAGTACACTGTCAAGGCCAAGGTTATCTACATCGCGGGTACAAGCTATCACGAAAAAATCGTTGCTGCAAAAAATGGATTGGAAAAATAATGTTTGACACAACACAGAATAATCTGGAGCTTCTGGGAGGCTATGAGGGTCGCCCTATGGTTGGCAAGGTTTACAACAACGCGGACCCCCTGAATCAGGATCGAGTTCAGGTGGGCGTTCCTGGACTGTATGATCCAACGACAGGAGAAGTGCCCTGGGCAGGCCCCGTAAAAATATCACCCTTCGGCATTGGTTCAGGCTGGGGTGTCTACGGAGCTCCGGCAGTAGGATCTGACGTGTTAGTCTTCCTACAGGGTGGCGATAGTCATTATCCCATGTACCTAAGTGCAGGACGCGGATCACATCCTGAGTTCATGTCGGGAAAAACTTGGGGCTTTGTCGACCCACTAGGCAACAAGCTGCGAGTGAACCTTGAAACCGGCGATATTCAGTTCGTGGCCCGGGCCAGGGTAACTATTGACATTAGTCCTGCGGGAGGTCTCGCAGTGACCGCAGCCTCGCCCGTCAATTTCACAGCGCCAGGGTTTCAGTTTAACGGGAACCTGACCGTAGTTGGCGATGTGAGCACTACAGGTACTTTGCACAACAATGGCAAGGATGTCGGAGATACCAGTCGTCATTCTGGCGTTAAGTCTGGGCCAGACACTTCTGGTCCTGTCGTATAAGGGCACGTATGAAAGTTACAGCATACCAGCTGAAGTTGGCAGGCGCAACTTGGATCGATGTAAACAGTAGTTACACGCTAGACAATCTACCAGACAGGCTACCAGATCAGTTGGCAATAATAAACTCTAGTCTGTTCAATCTCCTAAATTGTATGCCAGGGCAGCGATCCAGAACCTTCCAGCCTACGTATGGTTCTCTTTGGCTACAGTTTATTCAGGAACCGCTGAGTGACCTGACGGCCAAGAAGATGGAAATCTTCATGATTCAGTCAATAGAAAAGTGGGTGCCTCAGGTGCAGGTTGATCAAGCACAAACGCGTATTAGCGTGGACACCTCGCTACCAGGGTATCAAGTAGCGATAGCTCTGCGTACCCCGTTCTCTTCCTCCTCCCAACAAATTAAATTTCAGGTCGCACTATGACACTAGCGGTAAGCACAACTCTTCTGCCAATAGCCTCGCTGAATCTAGCGTACCAGTTTCAGCTGGTAGCCACAGGAGGCGTGGCCCCATACAACTTTGCGATTATCAGCGGTACTCTGCCTGATGGACTGCTCATGTCCAGCCAAGGGCTACTATCTGGAACTCCGACACAGGTTGGACTGACACCGATCGTCATAGAAATTTCGGATAGCAACGCCCCAACGTCGGCCACGCTGATTCACACGTTTCAGCTTACCACTATGGACATCACAAGTCTGTCCTCGCTTACAGTAGATCAGACGCAGTTTGTTCAGCAGTTACAGACCATATTAGAGAAGACTGGCATGTGGTCAACGGGCATAACCACACAGACAAGTCAAACGTTGATCGAGCTGATAAGTACCATAGGGACACTTATCACGGCGAAGATTAACCGAATAAAAGAGGACGCCTTCTCGGAAACAGCACAATCCGATTCTGCGATACTTGCTATAACCGATATGCAGGGCGTGCGTCTATCGAGAAAGATGCCTGCATCGGTTGTTGTTACTATGGTGTCTAGCACACCAGTTACACTACCAGCGTATAGCCAGTTCTCAGGGGCAGGCGTAAGTTGGTTTAACCCAGACCCGATAACTCTTGGCACCAACGTTCCATTGACCGTCGTGTTGAAACAGGGGCTGCTGGTTGAGACATTCCTGAATGGACTTGGCTCGAACCTTCAGACGTGGGTGTCGCAGGATGCTAACTTCTCAGTAAGCGATCAAGACGTTGTGGTTACTCTGAACGGAACACCTTTGCAAAAGACCTTTGGTGGATTATGGAACTTTCCACAGTCGCCTACGGGGGGAGGCACTGTACAGCAGGCCTACGCGGATCGAACGTTAAGCGACGGACGTCTGCTGATTCAGTTTGGCAGTGGAGGCTACGGCGCAATACCCAACGTCAATGACGTGGTTGGTATAACCTACGCAAAAACAGAGGGTGCCTCCACAAATAGCTTAGTTCTAGTGGGCTCGGCCGTACTGGCCGCAGCCTACCCTACGGTTACCGCCACGTTCGTGAGTAACCCAACAGGTGGCGCGGACACCAAGAGTACCGTTGCCTACAAGAATTTCGGTACTGGGACGTTTGGCACGTTCAGCTCGGGCGTTACAAAGTCCCAGTACCAGACGGTTGTGAATAACTACCCAGGTATAGTTGACGCAGTTACACAGGCACAGCGAGACATAAATCCTGCGGCTCTTGAATGGATGAACGTAGTTCGCGTATCCGCGCTAACCTCAAGTCCTTGGACTCAGTTGCAGATAGACGACTTTCTCGCGTATGCCGAGGCAGTTACGATGTTTAGCACCAAGTTTATATGGCAAGCTCCTACCCCTGTGGTGACCAATGTTGATATATCGGTGTACTGCTTTAACTCAGTGACAAGTCTTGAGTCGGTAAAGACCCTAAGCGCCAACGCTATAACAAAGCTGTTAGGGCCAAGGCCTGGACTACTACTGACTGACTTTTTTCCGTCAGACCTTGTGGAGACCGCTATGCGTGCAGCCCCGGGGCAAATTAGCTACGTTGAGGTCAACGCCCCGACGCACGCTATGCGGGTAAGTATGCCAACGTCACCCAGAATCTTTTGTCGAGAAGTTCCTGGGGCTGGTGTGCTTACACCACTTGTGTACAGCTACTCAGTTGCTACAAGTGTGCCAAAGCAGAGTGAAAATTTTGTTGGGCTGATTGATGCGTCATCCCTAACATATTGGCCGACTGCCACTTACGTTGGCCAATACTGGATTGTCAGCAACCCTGGGGTAATAACTGACCCAGTGTCAATGTTAACTACTTCCGTTGGTGTAGGCGATCAGCTGCTAGCCACCGGCGTTGGGAATACGTCAGACAATTTTAGCGTTATTCTGAACGGGGTTAACGCAGTTCTTGACGTTGGAACCCCATCAACCTGGTCGTATCAACAGGTACTGTCTCCGGCCAGCGCTGTTGTGCTTGACTGGTCCGCCACAAAGGTAACTGATGCCGTGCAGTACATTGTCTGGGGTCGTAAGGCCGGGGCCTTGGGCATAGTTGCGCTGCTGTCAGGAAACGTTACGTCCTTCACAGACACTGGTGGGTTTACGCCTGCAGTAATCCCAATTTCCGCGTACTCCGATTTGTCAGTACGCTATAACGCGTTGGGAACGCTGACGGTGAACGCCTACTATGCTAAGCGTCAGAGTAACGCGCTATTTCCTATAAGGGACACACTATCGTGAAGTTCACCTACACTCAGGATCTGCCGCAGACACCCGAGGAGATACGCGCAGGATTTTATCGAGTTCCAAAATCGATTTTACTGCCACCGTATCTGGCAAGCAACCCGTATTTCGTAAAGTACGCTGACGCGATAGATCAGGTATTCGACTCAACAGTCGAGGCTCCTCTGTACACATTGCAGAATATTCGCAATATGTGGACCACGGCCAAGGGCACTGAAGTCAAAATCTCGCACGGTCAGATGCTTAGCTTCGCTGACTGGAGTGGCCCAGATCATGCTACAGTGGTTCAGCAGGTCAACATGCTTGGTATGAGTCTGTCAACTGCTGAGTCAATAGACGAGGTTGGATATCGAACTCTGGCAAAGTTTCTAGGATCATACTGGTACGACAAGGGCAAGAATTCAACGATTGACTTTTTGAATTTTTGTCTTGGTACAAACTTAGTGCTGATTCCGTTGTGGACAAAGGACTATGTAAACTTTGCTCCCTACCCTGGAGATGGAAACGAGTTTGTCTATACACCAGGACGACAAACCTCTAATAGCTTTATCCCTAGCCCAAAACACTCTGTTGTAGGCGGCTGGAAAGACGGAGTGTTTATCTCAGGTGTAGGTCAGCCTCTAACGCAGCTTGGCAGCGTCACTCCGCAAACAGATGACCCGCGCCCGTGGTTTCCAACCACACACGTAGACATCTCTGTACCTTCATCAATACCAGTGTCAACCTTGGTTGTTGGTCGACTGTTTTACGAAATCTGTAATTACAATCTGGTCATCAATCGAATTGACACGCCTATCACAGGGTCAACGCAGGCTGATGTCGTGGCCGCCCAAGGCGCTATTAACAACTCTGCGGCTTTGGTGTCAGACTACTACCCGCTACTTGTGCACTCAAAAGTTGGAGGCTGGCTTAATAAAGTAGGCTCGCCTCTTACCGTTCCAACTGTTTTACCGTTTTAAATAGGATTCATCATGAACTTAGTTTCATTCATTCCCGGCATTGGCCCAACTGCGTTATTTACTCCAGGTGCAAACACTCCGGCGCCTTTCAATGTGGCCCACACAGGTGTTACCGATGGCACCTCTCCTGCAACTGCGTCCAACAACATGGCCGAGCTTTACAACCGTATTTTGTTGGCTCAGGCCTCAGTCATTGTCAAGGCAGGTCTGACCCCAGATACTGATAACTGGACTCAGCTTGCCGAGGCTATCGCCTATATGGCCTCGTCTGCGGCTGTTGCGGTCTCTACTGGTGGCACGGCAAACGCTATTACCGCAACTTTTAGCCCGCCAGTTATGGCTGTCTCTGATGGCTCACTGCTTATGGTTAAGGCCGCCTACGCCAACACGTCAGACACTGTGACATTTACGCCTAATAGTGGGCCCATAGCCCCAGTTCCGGTTAGAAAAAACTCCAACAACTACCTGAGTGTAGACGATATTCACGTAGATCGTTGGATGGTACTGCAATACAACGCAACCTGGGGTGTCTATGTTTTGCTTAACCCTGCGGTTTTGCACAATCAGGGAACCAGCAGCGTGGTTACCAACGAGGCCTTCGGGTCAGGGAGCCTTCAGTCAACAACCACTGGGGGCCAGAATAGCGCATTCGGGTTTGACACCCTGCTAGCGAATACTACAGGGGGTCTAAATACTGCGATTGGTGCTGGGGCCTTGCAGTCAAACGACACAGGTGAGTCTAACACTGCTGTGGGTGCTGAAGCTTTGCTCCTGAACGTTATCGGTATCCGAAACGTTGCTGTGGGCGCCCGTGCTCTGCGAAACAACACGGCGAGTAACAACATTGCCGTGGGCTTTGAAGCTGCCAGGGACACTTTCGGGGGTACTGACAATGTTGCCATAGGTGTCATGGCCCTGCAAACTAACACTAGCGGTAGCGGCAACATAGCTATCGGCAAGTCAACGCTGCTTAACTCAGGATTAGGCGCACAAAATATTGCTATTGGTATCCAGTCTATGACAGCGTGCACCTCGGGTGCATCAAACGTTGGCATAGGCGCAGACACTCTGAGTAGCAACACAACAGGGGTCGGCAATTCTGCGTTAGGCACGTTTGCCCTAAGCGCTGGCAGTGCGTTAGACAATGCAACAGGTGTTGGGTATAACGCGCAAGTTACAGGCAACGATCAGGTTCAGCTCGGGAACGCGTCTACAACAACCTACGTTTACGGCACTGTGCAAAATCGTTCAGATATTCGAGACAAGGCAGACGTGCGTGATACCACGTTAGGTCTGAGTTTTGTCATGAGCCTACGCCCAGTAGACTACCGATGGGACCTGCGTGCAGACTATCAGCCGATGCCCCCCAAAAAGCCCAGTCTGGAACGGCCAGACGAGGCTTCTCCAACATATGCTCAGGACCTCGCCGCTTACGAGGCTGAGCAAGATGTCTATCGGCTGGCTATAAGTCAGTATCACGATGCCTGCAAACCTGGGAATCTTACCCACGATGGCAGTAAAAAGCGCACGCGATTTCATCACGGCTTTATTGCACAGGACGTGGTAGCCTTAGGTGCTGACTTTGGGGGTGTTCAAGACCACAAGGTAAACGGCGGCGAGGATGTGCTGTCGTTAGGCTACGACGAATTTATTGCCCCGCTTGTTCGGGCTGTACAGGAGCAACAGGCAACTATCGAGGCGCTACGCAGTGAGCTTGACCTGATCAAAACGCGACTCACCTCAGCAGGCCTATAACCGAGAATTTAAATGACTACTGCAACATTAACCGTAACCGACGCAGGTCTCGCGTTGGCCGTAAACGCGGCAGCTAACGGTATAAAGATCACACTGGCTACGTTCGACGTGGGTTCGGCCAGTGGGTACACACCACTGGGTACAGATACAGCACTGCACGGCAGCACGTTGTACACGGCGGCCATAACCGCATACGCGAATCAGCTTGACGGGTCAATGCTAATTAACTGCACAATACCAGCGCAAGCCGGACCGTTCACGTTCGGCGAAGTTGGACTACGCACAGACGCAGGCGTCTTGTTTGCCCTGGCTGCTCTCCCACTGCCTCAGGATAAATATCCAAGTTTGGGCTCAGACATTCCTACCACGTTCACGTTCTCGCTGTTCCTTAAGCTTGGCAGGGCCAACGCTATCTTCAATATCCTGACCACTGGGGCCCAGCAGTTTCCCATTCGATACGTGAATCAGTGGGCGGATGTTGAGCCTGCCTCGGGCCTTGACCCGTTTCCTACCTATCAGCAGATCGTGTCAGAGGCGGATAACAAGGGCGACTACACTGTACTCACTTTACGCGCGGACAACCGCTGGTCGGTGCAAAGCAACTACTCGTATGCGGGAAGTGCTGTGTTGGCCGCCGTAGGCGTGACCAATCTTTACGTGGAAATAACCCAGGCCCAGTGGCAGCTGCTGATACCAGGCGAGGTAGCGACCACTGTTGCCAACGCTACAGCGCATAGTTTCCTGTTTGAGTCCTCATTAGGCAAGTTCAGAACCTGTACAGTGTCCCTGTCAGGCGCAAACGTGCGCCTAACCTTCCCATCAGCACTTACGGGTCTTGTGGCCGCGCAGGTATTCACTCTGTGGTGCAATAACTCTAAATACATTAGTGCGGGCACCACTCTAACTCGTGTTTCCTCGTCACTGCTTCGTACTCAAGCAGGCGAGAAGATCGTTGCCCAGGGTGGGCTTGGAACAGGAAATGCAGTCTCGGCCACAACTCCTGGGGCAGTCATCAAGAAGATGGAGGTCTTTGATGCCTCAGGAAATTCGTTAGGATTCGTACCTATTTATTCTTCAATAGCTTAATCATGAAATACCCATTAACTTTTTACGTATCAACTATGCACTCTGACTTCGCGGGCATGGCCACAGGCCCAGTCATAAGAATTCGAGAGGCCTACCGCGATGACGTGGGTCTGCAAAAGCATGAGGAGCTGCACGTTGCGCAGTTTTTCGTCTGGATTCTGCTGGGTGCGCTGCTGTCCGTTATCATGGTAACGCTACCTCAGTTGGCCTCAGTAAGTCTGTACTGGCCGTTAGTGCTGGTTGGTAGTGCTGGGGTTCACGCTGGACTTTACACCTTCGTATGGCGCTATCGACTATGGGCTGAGGTGCAATGTTACCGTCGCCAGGCCAGCTATTACCGAGTAGACCAGCGGCGGTACTTTGCAAATCGGCTGTGGGCGTTGTACGACCTAGGTCAGCACGTCACTGAAGCTGAAATATATAAACTTTTAACTCGATAAGGGTCAACTGTAAATATGGACGCAGCAGACATTACCAGTGTGCACGACTTCACTGACGAAGCCATTGACATTCACAACCGCACCGCAAAGCCTGAGATAAAACGAGGGCGCTGCCTGTACTGCAACGCGCAGGTCCCTACCGGACTGTATTGTGACGCAGACTGTCGTGAAGACTATGAAACCGAACAGGAAATTAAGGCGAAATTACGATGACAAACTTTGTTATTACTGAGTTACAAAACCCGCAGCTCAATCAGGCACTGACTGTTGCCGCGGACATCTACCTTGGGCAAAATCAAATACGCCGAAACGTAGGGCACACCATTTCCTACTATTCTGGCGCTGTGGTCAACGATCAATACGTTGAAATTGCGGCCGCAGCCGCGCTTACCATCGTCGTTCCGCAGACGAAGATGCTTGTTATTCAGGTCTCTGGCCCGGTACAGGTTACTATGACTGTTGGCACAACCGAGCTTACACTGCCAGTAACCAAGCTGATGATGATTGACTCGGGTGTTGTTGGCAACGTGATCTTTACCAATGCGGGTGCGCAGCTTGTTCAGGCGCATATCAGCTATGCAGCCTGAGGCCTACTGCATTACCTCGATATTCGCGCAAACTCTCTGCCATAATCCAGTGTCTCAAAAAGAGTTTGCGCTGTTTACCGCAACCGTTGCCCGCATGGTGGCGCAAAGCGCACCTACCCCTGAGGAGTTTATCGTGAAACTACGTGAGGCCATAACTCCACACTATGGGGAGGTAATCCTGACGTTTGAGGATCACATGGGCAACAGTCTGGAACTAGGCGAAGCTCCGGTAATGATGCGCATTCAGCAAAATCGTAACCGGGTATTGCAATGATCCTGGGCATTGACGGTAATTTCTTCCTACACCGAGCTTTTTTTACCCAGGGTAGCTCAGTGAATCCAACTGCGGCAATTGCCAGACGCTTTGTGTCTATGGTATGCAAGGATGCCATATTTGTTAAAGCCAGGCGCGTGATTGTGGCCTTTGACGGCAACCGTGTTTTTCGATACGGTTTGTATAAGGAGTACAAGAGTAACCGACACAAAGGTAAACTTCACGAAGATGGGCCTTCGTGCTATGACCATCTAGGTGGTCTAATGGAATATCTTGCGTGCTGCGGACTGCCTTCGGTACAGCTGTCAAAGTATGAGGCCGATGATGTTCTGTGTTCAGTAGCGACAAATAATCCTAAGGTTACTATATCCGTACGCGATAAGGATGCCTACCAGTATCTGCGCCCAGGGGTAGCGCTAATAGATCCTATAACAAAGCCAGAACCGACATGGATCCGACACACAGACGTTGAGCGTATCTTTGGGGTGCCTCCTAGTCTCTGTGTTGACCTACAGACTCTGGCTGGAGACAAGATAGACAACATCCAAAGTCTTGTCAGCAAGGCCAAGGCCATAAGGGGACTAAAGACCCACGGGTCACTCAGACAGTGGCTAGATAACGATCCTGAGTTTAGGCGAGAGATGCGGGCTAGAAAGGATGTCTTGCAGCTTAACCGTACGCTGGTTAAGCTTGTCAAGGATATACAAGTTGACATACCGACACCCGTATGGAATCATGGCCCAGAAATGACTCTGGCCTATACAAAGTGGCGCGAATTCTGTAATCCAAAATCCAGAGGTCTTTTTTGACCATAAAAAAGGGCGATCCATACGTATGGATCGCCCTTTTGTCGTTTAGTGCATGATTACTCACTCTAGTGCTTTTTAGCCCGATTCCAGGTGGGCTAGGTGGCTATACGGTGGGTGGAATCGTGCTTTCTAGCGCCTGATGCGCCTTGCTGGTTAGGCGCAACGTGTCATCCAAGCCTATGACCCCGCCGTTAACCTGCTTGCGCACCAGTCGGCCATTGCCCATTATTGAGTCTGGAACGTGTCCCTCCCACCAGGCTATGCACACCCGCAGGGCCTCCTTAGTTGGCGCACGTAACAGTTCTGGATGATCAAATATGGGAATGCCGGTGAGCTTCTGTATGGCGCGGAAGTTGTCCGCCCCAGTTACTCCTATGGCCCCAGAGCCACGATAGCGCCATCCATCACCTGGAGCTACGTTGCCCATGCGCCCCATATAAACCTTGTTGGCCAGAGCTTCTGGGTTACGCAGATAGGGCACCTCATCGGCACGCGTTGGGAACCTCGAAGGCCACACAGCCATAAGACGCCCAGGCGTACTGTAGTAAAGGTTCTCTTCGAGTGAGGCGAGATAGTTGGACTC
>Ga0265297_10002418_pt1 | contig 38058 bp, 36 predicted proteins | sample Munlanlwell13791_FD_192502 | JGI IMG/M metagenome (GOLD analysis project Ga0265297, IMG submission 192502) | Leachate microbial communities from a municipal landfill in Southern Ontario, Canada - Leachate well 137-91 | ecosystem: Engineered > Solid waste > Landfill > Unclassified | place...
TGCAACTCTTCGGCAGTTCGGCGGTCTTAGCGGCTATACGAAGCCGTCGGAATCTGCGACGGATTATTTTGTAGCAGGGCACAGTTCGACGTCGATCTCGCTCGGAGTCGGCGCGGCAAAAGCGATTGCCCTCAAAGGTGAGCAGGAGAGCCGTATCCCGGTCGTCGTTATCGGTGACGGATCGATGTCGGCAGGGATGGCCTATGAAGCGCTCAACGAACTGGGGGACCGTAAATATCCGATGGTGATCATCCTTAATGACAACGAGATGAGCATCGCCAAGCCGATCGGAGCGATCAGCCGGATGCTCAGTTCGGCGATGGCAAGCCCGTTTTATCAGCGGTTTAAAAAGAAAACGGAACAGTTCGTCGACAATTTCGGAGAAGGGGCCCATTATTTGGCCAAACGGTTTGAAGAGTCGTTTAAACTGATCACGCCGGGGATCATGTTTGAAGAGATGGGGATCGAATACATCGGACCTATTGACGGGCATGATCTCAAATCTTTGATCGATACTTTCCAGATCGCGCGTGCAGTCGGAAAACCGGTTCTTGTCCATGTCCAGACCATTAAAGGGAAAGGGTATGAGATCGCTGAGGGGAAACACGAAAAATGGCACGGTGTATCTCCGTTTGACCTTAAAAGCGGGACAGCTAATACTGCCAGCAGCGTGAAGAGTGCGACGCAGATTTATTCGGAAGCTTTGATGCATCAGGCAGATCTTAATCCCCGCATTGTCGGGGTAACGGCAGCGATGCCGAGCGGTACGGGTTTGAGCGCATTGATGGAGAAATACCCCGAGCGGTTTTGGGATGTGGCGATAGCCGAGCAGCATGCCGTGACATCGATGGGGGCATTGGCAAAAGAGGGGTTTAAACCTTTTTGTACCATCTATTCTACTTTTTTACAGCGCGGGTTTGATCAGGTCTTGCATGACGTATGTCTCATGGACCTGCCTGTGGTATTTGCGCTCGACCGTGCCGGTATCGTCGGGGAAGACGGCGAGACCCATCAAGGGGCATTTGATATCAATTATCTCCGTTTTATCCCCAATATGACGTTGTGCGCACCGCGGGATGAAAAATCGTTTCATCAGATCGTTGCGTATGCCGCAGGGTATGAACACCCCTGTGCGATCCGCTATCCGCGGGGAGCATTCATGAGTGCGGATCTACCTGAATCGATCCCTTTTGAGACAGGTAAATCCCAGTTACTCCTATCGAACGAATCGGATATATTGTTTATCGGATACGGAAACGGGGTCGGGCGTGCGGCGCAAACGATCGGGCATATGGAAGAGAACCCGTCGTTGCTGGATCTTCGTTTTGTTAAACCGCTCGATGAGGAGATGCTAGAGTTGATGGCACACCGTCACAAGCGATGGTATGTTTTCAGTGATTCGGCGAAAATGGGAGGGGTGGGAAGCGCACTCCTTGAGTGGCTTGCCGAATCCGATATTACCGATGTTCATGTTGTCAGTTTTGAATACGATGACGCTTTTATCAAACACGGCAATACAAAGCTGATTGAAGAGTCCTTGGGCCTTTTACCGCAACAGTTAGCGCAAAAAGTTATGGACGGAGGACTATGATTCCGGCGATGCGTCCCGTGTGCTGATGATCGGCGCGATACGAAAAATAGGTATCGCAATGGCATGCGGTACACTCATCGATCACTTCGATATGCGCTTGTCGGATTTGCATGCTCTCTAGCTGCTGAAGCAAAACCGTATTAACATCCAAAAAGAGTTTCCCCCCGTTCTTCCTAAGGGCTTTTGGATACCCTTTCGCCTCTACTTCCGCCGTAATTTGCGGATTGACCTCGTAGCAGCAGCCGTGAATCGAGGGTCCCATACTGACATGTACGTCACCGATTCTGCTTCCGTAGGTCTGAGCCATCCGTTCAATCGTTTTGGGCAATATCGCATTGAGTGCACCTGCTCTTCCGGCATGGACCACGCCGATGACGCGCTGAACCGGGTCATACAACAGTATCGGAGTGCAGTCTGCGCTCATCACCATCAGCGGGATATCGGGGAGATTGGTGATGAGGGCATCGCATTCGGGAGGATGATTAAAATCGAAAGAATCATCGGCAATGATAATCCGATCCGAATGGATCTGGCGCATGTGGATCAGTTTTTGCGGGTCGTATCCGATCTGTTTTGCAAGAAGAACATGATTGTCCAAAACGTCACGCGGATCGTCTCCTACATGAAAGGCCAGATTGGCAGTCGTATAGGGAACTTTAGAGACACCGCCGTGCCGTGTTGTAAAGCATGCAGCAATATTCGGATGTAGTGATAAAAGGGATGAAGATACGGTTTCCATAGAGTGAGTATATCGTGAGTCGATTTTAGGTGGGATTAATCATCTTTGGATTATTCTTCCATTCCACTTTTTTACGTCGGGGCGTAGCGCAGTTTGGCTAGCGCACTACCTTGGGGTGGTAGAGGTCGCCTGTTCGAGTCAGGTCGCTCCGACCATAAATACGCTTCACTTCCATTTTAAAACACGCACAAAAAAAAATGTGCTGATTTTAAGACTTCGCTCGACAGTTCAAATATCCTAAAACTTCTGTACATAGCTAAAAAAGTAGTTTCTGCCTTCTCTTTTGATTCCCTCCGGTGTATTGTAGTAATAACTCGGCTCTCTGATATCATCATTGAATATGTTTTTCACAGTCGCTCGGAACTCACTTGAAGCGGACAGTTTATAGGTGAGAGTCTCATCGACAATATGTTGAGGATGGACTGTCGTATCTGTGGCGTCTACTTTAATCCACCCCAACTCTGATTGGGTTGTTCGTGAATAATATTGCCATCTTGTACCTAAAGAGAGATTATCGATCGGTCTGTAGATATAGATAGCTTTAAGCATGAATTTGGAAATATCCGGCATCGATTGGTGAACCGAGATGGGATAATCCTCTTCCGGAGGAACGGCATACTCTGTTTCGACATACGAGGCATTGAAATAAAAATCGTGTTCGGGTTTTTTGTGAAAGCTATACTCAAACTCAACCCCTTTACTGGTTCTGTCATCAAAATTTTGGTATCCGGGAATTGTAGCTGAATACTCTTCCAGATCGATAACATTTTTGAGCTTGGAATAGAAAAAATCTAACGAGAACTTGTTATAAAAGTCGGGTGAGTAGATTGCGACAGCTTCATAGGTCTTGGTCTCTTCGGGTTTGATATTTTTATCTCCGGCACGGTAGTTGATGTGGCCGTTGGCATACGCCTCTGTAAACGTGGGTGCACGAAATGCAGAGCCGTAAAGAAGTTTAAAGATGGTCTTATCATCGGCTCGATAAACAATGGCTGCCCTTTGGCTCCATTTTGCTCCGATATCGGAGTAGTTGTCGATACGCGTTCCGAGAATAACATCCACGGCACTGTTAACCGAGATTAAATCCTGCAGATACCCATATACGATGGTTCTGTCCTGATTCGCTTTGATAAAGCTTGTGGTCGGATTTGCCCAAAATGCCGGCTCTCTTTCTTGTCTATACCGAAAGAAACTGTAGAATGGACTGGCTAGAATCGTTGAAAGATTTTGGGTGATGGCATTTTCGACACTATTATAATAATCATCCTGTATCACTTTTACATAGCGCGCTCCGACCCCTGCTACTATCTCATTTGATTCTATTTTTGGGAGGGTTAAGATCGTTTCAGCTTCAAAATTTTGCTCTTTGAGTTTCTCGGTAAAATAAAAACCTTCATTCATATTAGGAACGCCGACTAAGAAAAAGGTACCCCATATACCTGTAACATCGCTAATGTTAGCACCTTCATTTAACTCTCTGTGCGAAAAATTCACCTTTGTCTCAATGCCGATATCATTGAGATTTGTCTTATAGGAAGCCTGCGAAAAAAAGTAGGAGTTGATATGCTCTTTAGGGCTTATGGGAATCGGGTCTAAATTTTCTTCAAAACCATAAAAATTTCCATAGACACTTCGTTTGTATCGTGCGAGGAACTCAAAACCGTCATTGACGGCTTTAAAGCCGACCGAAACGTTCCGCATCGATTCATCGGTACCTTCAAAGCGCCCCTTAACCGGGAGTGATTTGTGGTTTTTGGCTATGAAGCCATCGGCAAACAATTTCCAATTATCGGAAACATTATAAACATTCGCTCCGGCTGTACGGTAGGTGTAACTGCCGCTGCCGAGATAAATGCTGTTCTCTTGTTTGGAGTTCCCAAGTTTGGTGATAATATTGACGGTTCCATAAAAGGCGCCGGAACCCTGTGTCGTAGAATTCGGTCCGCGAAGTACCTCTATCTTATCTACAAGCTGCATCGGAAAATCCATATAAAAATCGCTTGAACCGGAAACTTCGTTGTTGATTGCGACGCCGTCTACAAGGATTTTGATTTTATCCGAGAGATAGGCATTGGGATTTTTAAAACCACGGACTGTGGACATCGTATACCCCATCGGACTCAGTTGCATCTGGATCCCCGGAAGCATTCCCAACGCTTCACCGACATTTTGTATGCCGGCATCAATGTAGGTTTGCCCATCCACAATACTGACAACGGACGGCATATAATCCACATTGAGGGATTTTTTCGTTGCCAAACTGCTTGCATTTTCTAAAAGGGATTCAAAATCGTTGATATCACCGGAAGGATCGGCGGCGTATGATGCGGTAAGGGACGAGAGCACTATTGCATGCAATAAAATCTTCTTGGACATAAAATTTATCGGTTCCTTTGTGCATTTTGCTCTACTTATAGTTAAACGATACTATACAAGTTTCTATTATAATTCAGTTAAACAGAGCCAAAAAAGTAATATTTTTATTACTTTCCGGAACAAATGAGGGTAAATAGATCAAAAAAAAATGATAAACAATATGTTTGATTTATAAATTTTTATTATTTTATTGCATTCCGCCGATCCATGTGCATCCCCTTATAATGACAACACTTTCGCAAATATCAACAAATTAATATGCTTTTGATTTATATATCTATATGATGGACACATGGAAGCGACATACGTACATCAAACCCTGGAAGAAGCCGATTTTACCCTAAACAGTATTCTTGATATATCCTGTCAAGGGTTTTGGGACTGGAATGCTCTAACCGGTCATGTCCAGCGAAGTCCTGGATGGTTTCGCATGCTGGGGTACGAAATAAATATTTTTAAAGATGACGTTTTCACATGGGAGAATGTCATTCATCCGGATGATTATAATCGGGTTATGGACCATTTTGATGCTTATATAAACGGCAAGATACCTGAATACAATGTAGAATATCGATGTAGAAAATCGGATAATTCGTATCTATGGATTCAAGACTCCGGAAAAATCGTTGCGAGAACGGAAGAGGGAAAAGTGGCCCGTATGATCGGAGCTCACACCAATATTCATGACGTCAAAATATCACACGAAAGATTAATTGATCAAAATAAACTGTTACTGAGAAATAATGCTTCCCTTGATAATCTGATCAAAGAGCGTACCGAACAGTTGACGTTGATCAATAAAAAGCTCCAAGAACAAATACGGGAGGCGGAGAATAACGCATCCCATGATGGATTGACGGGTTTGAATAATCGGCGTAATTTTGAATTGTTGTTTGAAAAAGAGATGCACCGTTCAAAACGGTACTCCTATCCCCTCAGTATCGCTTTGTTTGATATCGACGATTTCAAAAAAATCAATGATACGTACGGTCATAAAACGGGAGATGAAGTGTTGATCGGGATTTCTATTCTGGTCCAAAAAATTATTCGGGACAGTGATGTTATAGCACGATGGGGTGGAGAAGAGTTTATTATTATTTTTCCGGAAAGTGATCTTGACAGTACAAAAGCCAAAGCCGAAGAGATCAGAGAGGCGATAGATAATGAGATATTTCCAAATGCAGTACATACCACGTGCAGTTTTGGAGTAACCGCATATTTAAAAGAGGATACGGCCGATAGCCTTTTTATCCGATGTGACAATGCTCTTTACAAAGCCAAAGAGGTTGGAAAAAACAACGTTCAGGTATTGTAAAACGCCCAGCTGCGACTACTATACTGTTTTGATTATCTTATATCTCTTTTATTGAATTATCTGCTACAATGAGTTGGGACAATATTTTTTGTTCAAAAGAGGTGTAGCTATGGATGGCTCTATTTATCTCGCGCGTCAGCCGATATTTGACGAGACGGGTGAAATTTTTGCATACGAATTGCTTTATCGGAATAGAAGCAGTAACCGTGCTCAGGTAGATGATAATCTGCATGCCACTTCCAGAGTATTGGTCAATACGCTTAATTATATCGGGCTGAATACTTTGACACACGGGCTAAAAGGCTTTGTAAAAGTAGACGAAACCATATTGATGAGTGATATTATTGATGCCATTTCCCCCGCCTATTTTATATTGGAAATTCTTGAATCGACCAATATAACGTCAGAACTGGTTACTCGGATTTACAGCCTACATGGACAAGGGTATCGTTTCGCATTGAACCATTACCGCGCTGAAAGGGATTTTAGACAGCATTTTCATGCTCTGCTGGGGGTGATTGATTATGTAAAAATCGACATCAACCATCCAAAGGGAGCCGCTACAATTATCTCCTCCCTGACAAACTGCGATTGTAAATTCATTGCAGAAAAAATTGAAGACGTTAGAAGTTTTATATTGGCCAAGTCGTATGGATTCCATTACTTCCAAGGCTACTACTTCTGCATGCCGGATCTGCTGGCCAAAGAGAGTTTTGATCCGGACAATATGTTATTGCTCGATTTGATCTATCTTTTAAAGACCCAGTCGCCACTGGATGAATTGCTCGCCAAATTTGATACATCCCCGTATCTGACCATCAATCTTTTAAAATTTATTCAACTAAACGAATCTCTTGTACGTAATTCCATCTCATCCATCGAGCAGGCGTTGTTGCTGATTGGGCGTGAGCGTTTGAGCTGCTGGCTGGAACTGATGTATTATGCCGACGGAGAGACGGGATTATCCAATCCGAATGCCTTGGCAACGCAGATAACGCAGCAGGCATTGCAAAGAGCGTATCTGATGGAAGAGCTGGCCTACAGCCTCAAGAAAAACACCCATTTCGCCGATATGGCATACATTACCGGGATGCTCTCTATTAGCGAAATCATGTTTCGTGAAAGCTATAGCAAGCTGATGGAGCAGATATCAATCGACACAAATATCAGTAATGCGCTTTTGCATAAAAAAGGGGTTCTCGGACGTATTTTGGAACTTGCCATCGCGACCGAAAAAAACGATCTCTTGTCGATTAGCTCTATTATCGTAGAGCTTGACCTCTCTGAGAGGGAACTTAATAAATCTCTCTTGAACAGCTATCAAAAAAGTGCGACCGCATTGCAGACCAATACGCTGTCATGCCAATTGATGGAAGCGGCAAAACAATAGAAGGTAAAAGAGAGTGACGTGAGTAGGTTTGGCAGGGACGGCGGCAGAGGGTGCCGCTCACGACGGTTCGCCCTGACCGCCGATAGATTTTCGGTTAGGATTCCGCCAGCATACTGTCCATTAATCCGAACAGCTTTTCGCTCGCCTCTTCCATCTCTTTAAAATTGTTGATAATTAGCGGTGCTTGGATGAGGCATTCGTCGGCTTGAATATTTTTGACGTATTCGAGGTTTTGATTTGCTTTTTTATGTACCATCGTATGCGGTTCAAGGATAAGCGGGAAGTTCTTTGTTTTGCCGAAGCGTTCTTTCCCCTCGCCATCGTACCATTTGCCCATACGGCATTGGTGAGCATCTTGTGTAGTGGATTGAGGCTGGCAGAGCATGACACTGGTGTAGGCTCGTGATTTGTAGAGGATATGGTCTATTTTTGCCAAAACGACAAAGACATTGTTTTCCATTTTGTAGGATGAGGTGACAATTCCCGACGAGCTTTCATTCAGCTGGACAAGGGTATCCTCAAAATTATTGATCTCCTGGCTTGAACGTGCAACGACTTCGTTCATCTCTTCGGCACTTGTTTGGATGTCGCTCATGTCCTGCTGAAGCGATTTGATCGATATGGAGATTTCGCCGGTTGCTTTGTGCGTCCGTTCCGCTAGTTTGCGTACTTCATCCGCTACGACGGCAAACCCTCTGCCGTGTTCACCGGCGCGAGCCGCTTCGATTGCCGCATTGAGGGCGAGGAGATTTGTTTGGTCGGCGATATCGGTGATGAGCTGGATGACCGAGGTGATCTCGTTGGCCCGGGTTGCAATATGGCTGATTGCTTCGTTATTGTTGCCTACTTTTTCGGTTAGGCGATTGAGCTCGCCTATGATGGTCGAGATGGTCTGCCGACTGTCATCGGCAAGGGTTGCCGCATTTTTGGTTGCGGTAGTGACCTCTTTTAGCCCCTCGATATTATGGCCAAGATCTTTTTGGATAACGGTGAGGCTTTCGGTGACCTGAATGCTGAGTTTGCTGAGTTCTGAGTTGAGGGCATCACGCTGTTTTTTCCCCTCCTGCTCTTTCATGATGGCGATACTTTCCCCCACGTGACCGATCGCATCGACAAATTCTCCCTCCATCCCTTTCGCGGAAATTTCTCGGGAAAAATCTCCTTTGGTCGCATTGGTGATAGAGGTATTGATTTGATGGATAAACTCTTCGATATGGCTTATAAGCTGTTGCAGCGCTTGCCCCATGACTCCCAGTTCGGTAGATGGATTGGTATCGACTTGGGTATTGGAAAAGATTCCGCTTCCCACTTTTTTGATGACGGAGGTGAAGTCTCTCAAAGCACCGGTGATCGATCTTTGAATCATCGCTGCAAAGATGAAGATAATGATTGCGACGCTAAGCCCCATGATCAATACAAAATATTTGTAAAAATTAATTTCGCTGTAGAGGCCGTTGGAGGTGTTCGAGAGCTCCTGGTGCTTGAGCTTGACCACTTTTTCAAATTCATCACGCGATGCGTCGGCATAAGGGGTGAGCTTTTTCTTGTAGTCGGCGTAAATGGCTCCGCTTTGTGTTGAGATAGAGTTTTTGTCCAACGAGTGCATCATGGACATCGTATTATCAAGGAAAGCGAAAGTACTCTCTTTTGCTTTCATGATAAGGGGGAGGGACTCGGGATCGGGATTTTTTTCCAATTCGGCAAACGTCTCTTTTATTTTTGCCGTATGCTCTTCGAGCTTGACAATATTTGTATCATAATTTCCCCCGAGCATGATATCACGGCTGGTACGGCTGATGTAATTGAGATCTTTTTCGATCTCAAGCGTCTGCAAGGCTCCGTTAGTCGAGTATTTTTGTAGATTTTCATATTGTGCTTCGATACTTTGAAAAGCGAAAAAAACAAAGACTGAAGCTCCGATCACGGAGAGGGTGCTGGCGGCGACCAGATAATTCATACGCTTGCGTATGCTGAGTTTTTGTAATGTTTGTTCAAACATAAAATAATCCTTCATCAAATAGGGAAAGTGTCAAAGCAATCGTTATGTGCATCCCTCATCTTTTTGGGCATAGAAATGACTTTGTGATCTTTTTGTGTTATCGCAATTATATTACTATTTTTGAATTTTAGAGCAGGAATTTTATATGCATATCTTATGTAACTAATCGACATTTTTTTTCATAAAAAATGTTTTTTCAGAGAACGATTTTCATAACTCGTTTACAATTTTTAAGAGAAGAGGGGTAGTGAGTAAGGGTAATTTGCTACAATACACCAAAACAGCAGTAAAGGATGAACGGTGATTAAGCGTCAGATGGTTTCATTAAGTTTGGAAGGTGAAGAGACCCACGCCAAACGAGAAGAACTGTTATGCTATTTTCATCAGAGTTTCGACCTTTTTGAATCGCTGTTCGAACTTTTCGGGTCTGATGAAATTTTTTACCGTCAGTCCGAACCGACGCGCCATCCGATGATTTTTTACTTCGGACATACAGCCGTTTTTTATATCAATAAATTGATTCTTGCCAATATTGTGACCAAGCGGATCAATCCTCGATTTGAATCGCTGTTTGCGGTTGGAGTCGATGAAATGCTTTGGGATGAAGAGAGCAGCCGGTTTGAGTGGCCGAATGTCGATACCGTCCGCGAATACCGTCAGCAGGTGCGTGAATGTATCGATCACTTGATCCGTACTCTTCCGATGACGCTTCCGATCACCCAGCACGACCCTTTTTGGGCAATCTGGATGGGAATAGAGCATGAACGGATCCATATTGAGACATCAAGCGTTCTGCATCGGCAAATGCCGATTGAATGTATCCGCGTTCATGAGGATTTTCCTCTATGTCCGCACAGAGGTCCGTCTCCGCTAAACGCATTGGTTCCCATAACCGGAAAAGAACTGACATTGGGGAAAGGAAACTCGGATCAGGGGCTGTACGGGTGGGATAACGAATACGGCAAGCAAACGTTTGAGGTACCCTCTTTTGAAGCATCGCGCTATTTGGTCAGTAACGGTGAATTTATGGAATTTGTTCAAGACGGGGGGTACCGTACGGACGCGTGGTGGGATGAAGAGGGGTTGCGGTACCTCTCGATCCGTAATGCGGTTGTTCCGCCGTTTTGGATTCCTGATGAAAACGGGTTTTTTCGCTACCGCGCCCTTGCCGAAGAGATAGAGATGCCACAGAATTGGCCGGTAGAGGTGAATGCTCTCGAAGCAGAGGCGTTTTGCCGCTGGAAAAGTGCAAAAGAGAATCGGTCGTACCGGTTACCTACGGAGGCGGAGTGGAGTGTTATGGTACGTGAATGCGGAGTAAACGGAGCCATTTATGAGGATAGCCGTGCCAATCTGAATCTCGCCCATTACGCTTCATCGGTTCCGGTTGACCGATTCGCACACGGAAAGATTTTTGATGCGGTAGGGAACGTCTGGCAATGGACAAAGAGCCCGATCGACGGCTTTGACGGGTTTGCCCCCCATCCGTGGTACGATGATTTTTCGCTGCCGACGTTTGACGGAAAACACAACCTGATCAAAGGAGGATCGTGGATATCCACGGGCAATGAGATCGTATCCACATCGCGCTATGCATTTCGGCGCCATTTTATTCAGCATGCCGGTTTTCGGTATGTCGTCGCTGAGGAATCGGCCCATCGGCATCCAACAACACTCATCACTGATCCTGAGGTCATCGCATCGTGCCGGTTTCATTACGAAGAGGGATGTGGGATTTTACAGGAGTGTACGAAGCTCATCGGCAGATATCTTTCACCCGAGAGTTCGGTAATGGAACTGGGATGCGGAGCGGGAAGATTGTCGATGGAACTCTCAAACGTATGTGCCAATGTGACGGGGATCGATTTTTCAGCGCGCTTTATCGCCGTCGGGACGAGGCTTCTCGAAGAGGGGGCGATCGATTACGATACCCCGCTCAAGCAGGTACGACTCGATTCCCTTGACGTCCCTTACGCAAAAGAGAAGGTAGCCCTCTATCAGGGGGATATCTACAATCTCAAACCGCATCTGCGCGGATACGGCGTGATTGTTGTCAACAATATCCAAAATACGCTGATACGTGAGCGGATAGATCTGCAAGATCTGACGGAGCGTTTGGAGGAGGGGGGCTATATCATCTTTCTCGAACCCAAACAAAAGGATACCGGTGCCGCTGTGGTGGAGCGGGTAGCGGAGCATGTGTCTGGCGGTATCACCGTGAGCGTAAGGAGAAAAAGAGGTGGATGAGTTTGCCTTCATAGACCGCTCGGTATCGAATGCCGAGAAATATACTCTCCGAAACAAGCTTTTTGGTACGGAGGAGGTGATCCCGATGTGGGTCGCCGATATGGATCTGGCAACCCCATCATGCGTGATACGGGCACTTAACGAGAGATTGCTCCATTCGGCAATGGGATATGAAATCATGCGCAAGAGCGGGTATGAAGCACAGATAGAGTGGATGAGAGAACACCATGGATTTGTGATGAAGCGTGAATGGCTCAGCTATTCTCCCTCGGTCGTCGCGTCGATCGGATGTGCGATTCGGGCGTTGAGCGAAGAGGGAGATGAGGTGATTGTCCCCTCTCCGGTTTATCCGCCGTTTTATGAGATGGTGAAAATCAACCGCCGTTCGTTGGTTCTGAATCCGTTGAAACAAAAGCCCGACGGAGAGTACGGTTTGGATCTTGACGATCTGCGTTCAAAAATCACCCCAAAGACGAAACTGCTCCTCCTGTGTTCTCCCCATAACCCCGTAGGAAGGGTATGGACGAGGGAGGAGCTCAACGCACTGGGCGATCTGTGTCTGGAATACGGGATCCGGGTCATCAGCGACGAGATCCATTGCGACATCGTCTATCCCCCCTACAAACATATCCCCTTCGCCTCTCTTTCGGAGGAGTTGAGAGAACAGACCGTAACGCTGATCGGTCCGGGAAAGAGCTTTAATATGGCTGGATTTTCGATTTCGACGGTGTGTATCGCATCCGGAGCGATGCGCGAAGCGTATGAGAAAGAGCGCAAACGGGTCCACTTCGGAGACGGTGCGGCACTGTCTCATGTGGCCTTCGAGGCGGCGTATACGGGTGCGCACGAGTGGCATCGGGAGCTGATCGGCCATTTGGCGCACAACGAGTCCGTAATTGCTCAATGGTGTGAAACGCATCCTCAAATCCGCTACCGAAGTGCAGAGGGGACCTATCTGGCATGGCTCGATTGCCGTGCTTTGGGATTGGGTGACCGGGAACTGCGGGAGTTTTTTGTCCGCGAAGCGGGACTGGGGCTCAGTCCGGGGCTGAGTTTCGGAAAAGAGGGATCGGGATTTATGCGGCTGAACTTTGCCGTATCCAAAGAGGTACTGAAGAGGGCATTGGACTCCCTGGATGGAGCGCTGCGAAGGATAACGGATGTATGAAGCGATCACGAATCTCTACGGGACCGAGTACTTTCGGTTTCTCTTGACCCTTGTCCTCAGTTTTCTGACGGGGTTGGAGATGCGCGAGTACAAACAGACGCTTGAAAAAGCCTATTTTATCGGTACGGTTCGTACCTATACGTTTATCGGGATGCTGGGATATATCTTGTATATCCTTGACCCGCTCTGGCGCCTTTACCTCGCCGGATTAGCCGTTCTGACGATATTTTTTGCATTGTTTTATTACCGCAAACTAATGGAGGAGCAAAAAGGGATCATCAGTCTGCTCGTCTCTTTGCTGGTCTATACCTATGCGCCGATTATTATGACGCAGCCGCTGTGGTTTACGGCATTGGTCTTTGTCTCTATTGTCTTTGTCGTGAATGCCAAAGGACAGGTACAGCATTATCTCAATATCGTGGATAATACCGAAGTCGTGACGTTTGCCAAGCTCCTTTTGCTTAGCGCCGTCATCTGGCCGCTGTTGCCGACGACGCCGGTATCGGAGTGGCTGCCGATATCGCTCAGCAAGATTTGGCTTGCCGTAGTGGTCGTGTCCGGGATATCGTATATCGGATATCTTTTGCAACGTTATTTTTATCACGAAAAAGGGTTTTTGGTCAACGGCGTTGTTGGAGGGATATACTCTTCCACCGCGACAACGGTAGTTCTCGCCCGCCAATCCAAAGAGTTCGGAGCGTATGAAAAGACCTTCATTTCCGCCATCGTCCTTGCGACAGGGATCATGCATTTTCGCTTGTTGGCGATCATCGGTTTTTTAAACTATACATTATTTCAAACACTTTTGATGCCGTTGGCGGTGATGGGGAGCGTTGGGCTGTTGATCGGATACGTTATATCGAGAATGCGCAGCCAGATACTTGAGAGGAATACAGGGGAACCATCCTCGCATGTAAATCCGCTGGAGTTGGGGGTAGCCCTTGTATTTGCGGTGATGTTTGTCATCATCACTCTCGTTACCCGCTATTTTATCGATGAGTTCGGGGTATCGGGGCTGAATGTACTGGCAACGCTGATCGGGTTTACCGATATCGATCCTTTTATCCTTTCGCTAATCAACGGAACCTATTCGATCTCACAAAATGCAATTGCATCTGCTATTTTGATCGCGGTAGCCAGTAACAATTTTTTCAAAGGGTTATCGGCTTTGGTACTGGGATCACGAAGGGTGGGATGGGCTAGTTTCGCGATATTGGGGCTGTTATCGGTGATTACCTTGGCAATCGCTTTTTGGGTAGTGTGAAGAGAGATGAAATCGGAACTCGCATCGATAGAGGCTTTTATACAAAAACACCATTTACTGATGTTGGCGACGTCGGGAGATGCGCTGTGGTGCTGTTCGCTTTTTTACGCATACGATACGGCAGATATGGCATTTATCGTCGCATCGGATCCGGAGACGGAGCATATGCGTAATGCCGTCAATTATCCTATGGTCGCGGGGACGGTCGCTTTGGAGACGAAAACGGTCGGCAAAATTCAGGGGATACAGTTTGCCGGTGAGATGATACGCGCAGACTCTCCGAAACAGCAGGAACTCTATTTTAAAGCATTCCCTTATGCCCGGGTGATGAATCCGATACTGTGGTGTATCCGTATGGAGCGGTGCAAGATGACCGACAACCGGTTCGGATTCGGGAAAAAGCTTATTTGGAAACGGGAGTCTTAGGGGCAAACAGCGCACACGGTTTTCCGCTGCTGCTGAGCACTACCTGCGAGGGGAGAAATTTGGATTTGAATCCATAGGCTTTGCATCCGTGAGGCTGATGGGCTTCCCAGGTGACAAAATAATAGGCACATTTACGGCAGTTGATTTTTTGCATAGGGAATATTACCTATAATTTGAAACTTTTTAAAGGATGACAATGAATAAATTACTCTGTATGTTAGAACTTCAGCAGCAGCTTAATGATTCCACGAACGGAAAAGGGTGGGAAAAAGGGATTACCAAACACGGTAAAAAAATCAACTGGCGCCGCTGTATCTACATGGAATCGGCCGAGATGATCGACTCTTTCGGATGGAAACACTGGAAAAGCATCGAGCAGGAGACCGATTACGAAAATCTCCAAATCGAGATCGTCGATGTATGGCATTTTGTGCTGAGTCTGCTTTTGGAATTCACCCATACCAGCGGTGCTGAAACCATCGAAGCGCTGGCGGAAAGAATGTCCAAGACGCCCGAATATCAAAAACTTAGTACCGATATGCCGCTCTCATTCGGGAATGACGATCTTTTGATGACCAAAATCGAGAATGTGATGCGCCTTTCGCTGATTCCGATCTCTCCGGAGATGATCGGCGCATTGATCGAAGAGTTTTTTGAACTGGCCTATCTGGGAGCATTAAACGCAACACAGCTATACCGCTTGTACGTAGGGAAAAATATTTTGAACCAATTCCGTCAGGATCACGGATACAAAGAGGGGCACTATATTAAAATATGGGACGGACAAGAGGATAACGCCGTGATGAAACAGGCGTGGGAAAATAATCCCGAAATGACTCCGGATGAATTATACGCGGCGTTAAAAGCATCTTATCCCGCGTAAGGGCATATTTAAATGAACATCGGCAAAGCAGTGCCCCGCTGGCTAGCCGCTATGGCGCTGAAGCTTTGCCCTATCGGGCAGAGTTATTTATAGATATTTGGATATTCACCCTTCCAGCGCTTGTGGCACCAGAACCAGAGTTCCGGATTTTTTCGAATCACTTTTTCGAGCCCCTCAGCCTGGCGCTGAGTCGCTTCGATAACAGACGCTTCATCCCCTCCGCGGGCTTCGATCGGTTCTTCGAAACGGACCGTATAATATTCTTCATCCTCGCTGCTGATGTAAACACCGACAATCGGCGCGTTGAACTTGGCCGATAGCTGCGCTGCGGTGGAAGAGTGATAGGTCTTATGGCCGAAAAAATCGACACTGACCCCATAGCGCGCATTACTCGCCTGATCGATCATCAACAGAATGGAACGGCCGTTTTTTAGCGCTTTCGCAATATGTTTCAGGGCTCCGTTTTTTTCGGCAAGCTCCATTCGGTGGGCGGTTCTGGCTTCGAGAAGATAAGGGTCGAATTCATTTCGGCTGAACCCTTTGTAGATTGAAGCGACGGGCGTGATGAGCGAGGAGAGGGCGGCACCGCCGAGTTCCCAGTTCCCGAAATGGGCAGAGACGAAGATGATGGCTTGCCCTTGGTCTAAAATAGCATCAACCGGTTCGCGGTTTTTGAAGGTTACCTGCGTGCGGAGCTCCTCGGCATTGTTTCGGCGGTTTTCCATCACCTGCAGCAGATTAAGGGCCAAATTGCGGTAACAGTACCGTTCGATCCCTTGGCGTTTGGATTCGTCCAGAGTCTCTTGAAACGCGAAGGAGAGGTTTTTACGGATGATGTGGTTCCGTTTTCCGGCCAGTATATGAGCCAGTGATGCCAGTGACGTAAAGAGTTTTTTGCGCCATCGGTGCGGCAATAGCATCAACACGGCATCAAGGATCAAAAACAGGCGGTAAAGGATCATAAAAGCTCCTTGGCTTTTTGGGCGATGAGATCGGGATCGATCTGAGCGATCGAAAAATCGTTGCGGTCGATATGGAAGATATCGACGTTTGAGGGGGATTTTATTCCGATATTGATCGCGGTAGGATAGATCATCCGCTCGGTTGTGGGGCCCAAAAGGGTGATAGAGGCTTTGTTCATTGCCCAGGCGATATGGGTAGGGCCGGTATCGTTGCCGACAGTCAGTTCACAGTGGCCGATAAAATTGACCAATTCGGGAAGAGAGAGCTTCGGTGCGACAATAGCATTTGCGGCATGTTCCGAGATCCACAGAGCGTCTTGATACTCCGATGCGCTCCCCCAGATGAGATAGCAGGGGAAGGGGAGCATTTGGCACACGGCGGCAAACTCCTCTTTGGGATAACATTTTGAAGGCCATGAGGCACCGATGACGCATGCGATGTTCTTTGTCGTTGTATTGAGAAACTCCGGCCGCTCTTTAAGAGGGAAAACGGGACGCTTGTCACGGATATAGGTTTCGTCGAAAGGGATGCCGAGGGCATCGGTGACGATCATTACATTGCGGCGGACGACGCTCATGTCGTAAGGGATTGATGAAGTCGTATCGTACAGCCACGATGCGACTCCTTCGCGGGCGCTTCGGCGATCAAAGCCGTGGACGTTTCCTTTCAGAAGTGAAGCGACGACCGCCGATTTAAGGAGTCCCTGCGCATCGATAATCACGTCGTACGGAGGGAGTGAACGTAGCGCAGTGAGGGTTTCTTTGAAGAGGGTGAAACTTTTTCGTTTTTTGATCCGTTTGAGGGGCACGGGGATGACGCGATGGAGTAGAGGATGGTTTTCCAGCACGGAGGAGAATGCCTCTTCGACGAACCAATCGACCTCGGCATCGGGGTAATGCCCGGCAATGATTTGTAAGATAAGAGCGGTATTGATAATGTCGCCCAAGGCGCTGAGCCGGACGATGGCGATACGTGGATTCGGACTTTTCATAAGCGTAACTATAGCGTAACTAAGCTATAATCTTTTCACTATAAACAGGTGAAAGAGGCTAGCCGATGGTCGCACGAGATATCCAACAATATTCTGAAATCCGTCCGAAAGCAAGAGCGTATTTTTGCTACCTTTTTCATAAAAACCTCCCCAATCATCTCCCCTCCGTTTCAGCCGAAACCATAATGGCGCGTATGCTGAAAATACGGGGTGATCTGCAAGGGCTCGAGGCCGTGTACCTTCTCGATGCCAAAGGGAACCAGATAGGGCCGACGTACACCAAAGAGGGGAAAAAAGAGGAGGATGACGGGGCCAGACGTTCGACAAGGGCTTATTATTACCGTGCGATGCATGAACGCCGCTGCACCATTACCGATCCTTATCCCTCATTACTCACCGATGATTTGACGGTGACCGCGTCCCAGCCTATTTTTGATGAGAACGGAGAGATCGTCTACGTCGCCTGTCTGGACATGCCGCTGGATGAAGTGCTTAAAATTGCCCATCCGTTGGCTCTGGAATCGTTTGCGGGACGTTTTTTCAGAGTATCGTATGCAATTTTTTCGGTTGCTTTGGCATTTGTCGCACTGTTGTTGTTTGTCAAAGGGATGGAGGGGTTTTTGTCGTACGGTTTCGGTCAGTATGACAAGATCGAAATCAAGGACATCTTTGAAGCGACGATTTTGCTGACCCTCTCTCTGGCGACATTCGATTTGGTAAAGACCCTCTTTGAGGAGGAGGTGCTGGGACGCCATAAGAACGACCCCTCTTCGGATATACACAAAACGATGGTCCGTTTTTTGGGTTCGATCATTATCGCCCTCTCCATCGAAGCGTTGATGCTGGTCTTTAAGTTCGCGATGACCGCGCCGGAGATGCTGATAAACGCGATTTATATTATCGGAGGGGTAGCAATGCTGCTGATCGGATTGGCCGTATACGTCCGATTTACTCACGCAAGGGAACAAGAGTGATAGGGATAGTCGATTATAAAATGGGAAATCTGGCCAGCGTGATGAACGCGTTTCATCTGCTGGGGGAAAAGGTCGTGATCGAATCGGATCCTGATAAACTAAAGACGTATGACCGGATCATATTGCCCGGAGTAGGGGCATTCGGTGATGCGATGGAACATCTGAAGAGTCGGGGAATGGACGAAGCGGTGCGGGAATACGCCGCAAGCGGCCGTTACCTGCTGGGGATCTGTCTGGGGATGCAGCTGTTGTTTGAATCGAGCGAAGAGTTCGGGCTGAGCGATGGGCTCGGATTGATTCGGGGAAGAGTCGTAGCATTCGACAGCAGCCGTTTCCATACGCCGTTGAAAGTTCCGCATATGGGATGGAACCGGATGTTCACGACACAGCACCCCCTGTTTGAAGGATTGGATGAAGCCCATTACCTCTATTTCGTCCATTCGTATCACGCCTTGTGCGAAGATCCCTCGGATATTATCGGAGAAAGCGTATACGGTTACCGCTTTACAAGTGCCGTTGCCCACGGCAACGTGATGGGGATACAGCCCCATCCCGAAAAAAGCCATGAAAACGGCTTGACGATACTCAAAAATATCATCAATCTATAAAAGGACTGTTTCAATGATTATTTTTCCGGCAATTGACCTGAAAGACGGCAAAGCCGTACGCCTCACCAAGGGAGCTATGGAGAGTGCAAAAATCTATTCGGATACTCCGTGGGAGTTGGTAAAGACGTTTGAAGAGATGGGGGCGGAATGGGTCCATCTGGTTGATTTGAACGGTGCGTTTGCGGGTGAGCCGAAAAACCTCGAGCAGATCCGCGCTATACGGGAAAACTGCAACGTCAAACTGGAACTCGGCGGCGGTATCCGGGACGAAGCGACGATCCAGCGTTATTTGGAGCTTGGAATCGACCGGCTGATCTTAGGCTCCATCGCATTGCGTGACCCCGAGTTTGTCAAAGCTATGGCGGCTAAATATCCGATTGCGGTCGGTATCGATGCGATCGACGGATACGTCGCGGTAGAGGGATGGGGCGAAGTAAGTACGATGAAGGCGACTGATCTTGCGCGAATGTTCGCAGATGCGGGAGTCGAAGCCATCATTTGTACCGATGTCGGACGTGACGGTACACTTTCCGGCGTAAATGTCGATTTTACCCTTGAGATTGCCCGAGCATGTAAAATACCGACAATCGCCAGCGGCGGAGTAAAAGATGACAGCGACATAGAAGCATTGCTTAAATGTCCGGAAGTCGCGGGTGTTATTGTAGGAAAAGCCTTTTACGAGGGGACAATTGACCTGAAAAAGTTTTTTTAAACTTCACACAAAGAAGATTAGGTTATTATTGAATACTTATTCTGTATAAACCAAAAAAGGACGCACTTTGAAATTATTGGTTGTAGATGATAGCTCGACTATGCGCCGTATCATCAAAAATACACTTTCGAGACTCGGTTACGAGAACGTTTTAGAAGGTGAAGACGGAGTTCAGGGTTGGACCGTTTTGGATGAGAATCCTGATATGGGGATGCTCATTACAGACTGGAATATGCCGGAGATGAACGGTTTGGAATTGGTAAAAAAAGTGCGTGCCGACGCCCGTTTTACTGATCTTCCGATCATCATGGTAACGACAGAGGGGGGAAAAACGGAAGTTATCACTGCTCTTAAAGCAGGCGTCAATAACTATATCGTCAAACCTTTCACCCCACAAGTACTTAAAGAGAAGCTTGCTGCCGTTTTGGGCACTGAGGGCTGATGCAAAATTACTATTACATGTTGGTGGTCAAACCATCATCGCATACAGAATTATTCAGCGATTTTTTAGTCGATGCCATACCGGTCGGATTCGAAGAGACCGATGATGGGTTTATTATCCGCAGCGAAGAAGATCTTGAGACGATTAGCTGGGGAATTGAGCAGTTCGCCGAAGCACTTCAGCGTGCGCTCGGGGAAGTCATTGATGTCGAACTTACCCTTACCAAAGAAAAAAACGATGATTGGATCGCACAGTATCAGCAGGCGATTACCCCCATCGAGATCCCTCCCTTTTACATCCATCCGACCTGGGAAGTGCCTAAAGAGGGGGCATTGAACATCGCGATCGATCCTGCCTTGGCATTCGGCACGGGCCATCATCCTACTACGGCATCATGCTTGCGTGCAATCGCTTCGTATGTCAAAGAGGGCGATGTGGTTATGGACGTCGGGTGCGGAAGCGGCATTCTGGCTATAGCGGCGATAAAAAAAGGGGCGGTTGTCGATGCGTGTGATACCGATCCCATCTCTGTAGAAAACTCGCGTACCAATGCAGAGCAAAACAACTTATCCTACCGACGCCTTTGGGAAGGTCCGATTAATGAGACGGAAGAAGAGTACGACGTCATCGTAGCCAATATCGTAGCCGATGTCCTTGTATTTATCGCGAGTGATCTGAAAAAAAGGTTACGGGATGAGGGGAAATTGATCCTCTCAGGGATTATGGATAAATATGAAGATAAAGTTTTACGTGCTTACCGCACTTTTGAACTGACTGAACGTATCGTTGAAAACGAATGGGTGAGTTTGGTATTAACCAAAAAAGGAAATGTATAAATGAGTCAACCCGAGTCGAATAAACCGGACAAACCGGATAAAAACGGAAATTTTTTCAATAAAAACCCTCTGATCACTTTTGCACTTTTTTCGATAGTCGTGATTGTACTTTTTAAAGCGTTTATCGGAGATGAAGGGGATTTTGCAGGCAAGATAAACGGGCAAACTGCCACACGTGTCCAAGAGATAACCTATGCGGACTTGAAACGGCTGATTGAGAACAAGCAGGTAGAAAAGGTTTCTATCGGCCAAACGTATATCCGCGCCATCGGAAGTGACGGTAGCGGAAAAGTAGCTTATACGACCCGTATCGTCGGACCGGATTCTACGCTGATCCCTTTATTGGACAAGCAAGGGATCGATTATACCGGCTTTAGCGAGTCGAACTGGTTTACCGAGATGTTCGGATGGCTGTTCCCTTTTCTGATCATTATTGCGATCTGGATGTTTTTTGCCGGCCGGATGCAAAAAAGCATGGGCAGCGGGATTCTGGGGATGGGCAACTCTAAGAAATTGATCAATTCCGAAAAGCCGAAAACCAAATTTGATGACGTTGCCGGTGTACAAGAGGCCAAAGAAGAGGTTTTGGAGATCGTTGATTTCCTCCGCTTTCCCGACAGATATGTAGAACTCGGAGCTAAAATTCCTAAAGGGGTACTTCTTGTCGGTAGCCCGGGTACGGGTAAGACATTGTTGGCAAAAGCGGTAGCCGGTGAAGCGGAAGTCCCGTTTTTCTCGGTATCGGGTTCGAGTTTTATCGAGATGTTCGTCGGGGTCGGTGCCGCACGGGTACGTGATCTTTTCGAACAGGCCAAAAAAGATGCTCCGTCAATTATTTTTATCGATGAGATCGATGCGATCGGTAAAAGCCGTGCCGCCGGCGGTATGATGGGGGGTAACGATGAACGCGAACAAACCCTTAATCAGCTTCTTGCCGAGATGGACGGTTTCGGTACCGATACGCCGATTATTATTCTGGCCGCGACCAACCGTCCGGAAATTCTAGACCCCGCTCTGTTGCGTCCGGGACGGTTTGACCGTCAGGTTTTAGTCGACAAACCCGATTTTCAAGGGCGTATTGATATTTTGAACGTCCATATCAAAGGGATTAAAAAAGATGCGGATATCGATATTGAAGAGATCGCGCGCTTGACGGCTGGTCTTGCTGGGGCGGATTTGGCCAATATTATCAATGAAGCGGCCCTCCTTGCGGGACGTAAAAGTCAAAAAACGGTTCGGCAAGAGGATTTGCGTGAAGCGGTAGAACGCGCGATCGCGGGACTCTCAAAGAAGAGCCGACGGATTGATGAAAAAGAGAAACGGATCGTCGCGTATCATGAGAGCGGACATGCCCTTCTTGCCGAGACGACGAAGGGAGCGAAAAAGGTCTCCAAAGTCTCTATCGTTCCGCGCGGTTTGGCGGCACTGGGCTATACGCTCAATACCCCTGAAGAGAATAAATACCTTATGCAGCGTCATGAACTGATTGCGGAAATTGACGTGTTGCTCGGGGGCCGTGCGGCAGAAGAGGTCTTTATCGGCGAAATATCTACCGGTGCGGCAAATGATTTGGAACGGACTACCGATATCCTTAAATCCATGGTGCAGATGTACGGTATGACGGATGTCGCCGGACTGATGGTGTTAGAGCGTCAGCGCAGCAGCTTCCTGGGCGGCGGAATGTCGCAGGCGAAAGAGTACAGTGAGAGAATGTCCGAAGAGATGGATCAATTCATCAAGAATTCTCTCAATGAGCGATATAATGCAGTTAAAGTGCGGTTGGAAGAGTATCACGATGCAATCGAAAAAATTGTAGAGTTGCTCTATGCCAAAGAGAACATTACGGGTGATCAAGTACGTGAAATCATTGAAGCGTATGAGATTGAAAACGGCATGGAGACGAAGCTGGAACCACGTAAAGAGCTTGGTTCACCTACGCCCACGCGAGTTATCTCGGAATAACGTACGCTAGTAAGGAATACGCCATGGCAGTTCAAAACGATACCTTTATCCTATCCAAACGCGGATGGCTTTTGTCGACGGTCATCACGGCGATTTTTTTGTTTTTTACAATGACCGGATTGCACCTTTTTCAATTTATTGCCGGAGCGGTACTTTTGGCGATATTGGCGATCTTTCGAAATCCGGAGCGCAATACTGTCGAAAATGAACAAGGTTCCATTATCAGCAGTGTAGACGGTGTAGTCCTCTCTATTGAAGAGACCTTTATAGACGAGAAAAGAATGACAAAAGTGACGGTGCTTAATTCTTTGTGGGATGTTTCGATGCTTCGTGCCCCTTTTGACGGTGTCGTCGAAGGGTTCAAAATACGCCGGGGAGTATCGCTTCCCCTTTATAACCCTTTAGCGGATATGTTAAATGAAAAAGCGATTATCTCTTTTCGCTCCCACCGGGGAGATGAGCTTTTTATCGAGCACCTGAGCGAGCAGAACTGTTTTCCGATCGGTATCGAACTTGAAAAAAGTCAAAAACTAAAAGAGGGGACGCGTTACGGATTTTTGGCAAAAGGACGGAGTTCTTTGTACCTTCCAGAGGGTGCAAGAGTCGCTGTCAACGTCGGTACGACGGTTCGTGCGGGTGAAAGTTTGATCGGCTATCTGGCAGCGTAACAGCGTAATATCGCGAAAGGAATATGATGCCTAAAGATTCCCCGCCTCCTATCGCTTATCTTCTTCCTAATTTTTTTACTGCCGCTTCCATTTTTACCGGTTTTTATGCGATCTCGCTTACATTGCATCATGAGTTCGTATTCGCGGCATGGTTTGTCTTTCTGGCATTGATATTCGACGGACTGGACGGCCGTGTCGCGCGTCTTACCAATACGACAAGTCATTTCGGTGTAGAGTTCGATTCGCTTGCCGACATCGTCGCTTTTGGTGTGGCTCCCGCATTCTTGCTCTATATGTATGCCGGTGAAACGTACGGACGAATCGGGATTGTCGTCAGTGCACTTTTCATTATTTTCGGTGCGGTGCGGCTTGCCCGTTTTAACGTCACGACTTCTCGAATCGAGCCGAGTGTTTTTATCGGACTTCCTATCCCTACAGCAGCGATTATGATATCCATCGCCGTGCTATTGCTCGAGCGCTATCCTTCTGTCCATGCGTATAAGGTTTATTTACTCCCTTTAGCCGTCATGCTGGCTCTTTTGATGGTGAGTAATATCCGCTATCCGAGTTTCAAGAAGGTCAATTTAAAAGCATTTCATTTCATGCGTTTTCTAACCGTTGCGATCGTGATCGCGTTAGGGGTATTTATTTATCCGATAGAGGGGATGGCGTTACTGGCAGCAGGGTATTTGCTTTACGGCCCGCTGCGCGCTGCCTTTTATCTATTGCGGCGTATGGCGGGTCAGAGAGGGTGATATTTTTTCGGTTCGCTCGCGAGTTTGTCGGTATCGATTGCGAAATCAAAATAGCGAGAGAGGAAGCCGTGGTTTTCCATTTTATTAAATTGTACGACTGCCCCGGGATTGTTCTGAGCCTGGAGGTATAAAAGTCCAAGGGCATAGCGGCTTTCCAAAAATGTCGGATTGGTGATTTTGGAGAGTTCCAGCAGTGCAATAGCATTTTCATAATGCTCCGCTCCGATTGAGGCGGCAGCCCCTAAGAAGAGTGTTTTTTCATTTTTTATTTTGTAGGTGTCGACAAGCTGGTTGTAAAGGGTATAGGCCTCTTCAAAATTTTGATTATAGAATTGTGCCTGGGCCAAAGCTCCCGTAATGTCAGCGGTGTTGTCTGTTGTCGTCTGGAGTTTGGTTTTGAGGTTCTCTATCATCGGAGCGAGCTGGCCCGTCACCATTCCCATCAATACTGCTTTATCGCGGGTTATCTGAGGTCCAAAATAGAGATCGTCATATTTAAAGGACTGTTTTTTGAGGTAATTGATTGCGGAAGCGGCAAAAACCTTGGATTTTTGGTCCCGATAGCGTGTGTCAATCAGCATCAGGTGCGGCAGGAGGTCGCGGGGCTGAAGGGCGACAAGTTTTTCGGATGCACTCTTTGCCTGATCGTCGAATCCGAGCTCGCTAGCTATCAATACGTTCATAGCCAAATAAAAAGGGCGTACTTTATAAGAATTGTTTAGCCATGTCCCGGCACTTTGGAAATTATTTTGAGTGACATCGACAAGGGTACGGTAGAGTTTGAACTCTTCCGTGTTCGGTTCCTGGGAAAGATTTTCCTGTATGATCGAAACGAGTTTAGGGTTGGGCTTGTCGATAAGGTCCGATGTCATTATTGCAAAAATTCCGGAGAGGTAGTTGTCCGCATCAAGATGGTAGGAGCGTAAAAAGTGGTCATACGCTTTTGAAAAATCACCCAATTGCGCATAGGTAAGGGCCAGATTATAATGGAGCACCGAATGGTCGGGATTGCTTTTTAGAAGCGTCTCAAGATCTCTATTGGCATCCCGAAGACGGAAGTTCAGCGCTTTTTGGATCGCTAGGACGATTCCGTAATCGACACTTGAAATTCGGGTGCTTTTTTCCAGATATTCTTTGGCCCCCGATACATCATCGATGTAAATATTCGCATTCCCTTTTCGGATATAGTTGATCGTCTGATCGGCATTGAAAATTTTGTAGGGGGCAAAATAAAAAATTGTCTGGTAAAGATTGGAACGGTGCTCGGCCGGTTGCTTCCGATAGAAATGTTGCGCGCTGTCCGGGTCAAAAAGGGTCGGTTTTAGAAATACACGGATCGGATAGGGGACATAGACTTGATCGGGATATCGCTTGGTCGTATTGGTGATCAATGTGGCAGCATCCCCGTGATATCCGCTCTTGAGATTGACGAATGCCAGCGCTAACTGCTCTTGGACAGGTTTTTCATTTTGGATGGCGGCATAGCTCAGATATTTTTTCGCCATGGGCAAATTACCGGTATTGGCATACAGCAGCCCCAGTGAAAAAGTATCTTCGTCCTGCATAGGCGATTCAAGGGCTTGGATCGCCTCTTTATAATTACCGAAGAGTGAATCAATCTTCATTTTGATTTTGTTTTGTGTGAGTTTGTACTCTTCGCTGGTCGGGTGATTTAGAGCACTTAGCGCTTCGAGATAGTGCCCTTTGTAGTAATTGATCAGGGCATAATAATAAGAATAAAGGGGTGAACCCGTTTCTTGGGGAAGATAGGCGGAAGCCATATCGATGTAGTAATTGAAATTTTTTTCCTGTCCGAGATGCAGAGAACAGACGGCCGCATTTATGGCACTGACACAGCGGTTTTCACTGTTGGCGATGGAGCGTTTGAAATTGGCAAGAGCCCCCTCGTATTCCCCCTCTTTGAGCTGAACGACCCCCAGGTTGTACTGGGATATCGCTTCGGAATACAGAGCGATCTTTTCAAACAGCTTCAATGCCTCGGCCTGGTTGCCGTTTGCATAGAGATAATTGGCAGTTTCCACCATTTTTTCAAGCTGACTGGGCTCGATTACCGTCTTTGCGGTATGCGTGACGTGAGGAACAATGGATTTATATGCCGTAGGCGGTGTCTCCTCATGGGGGCGGCCGGAGAGGAGGATAAATGCTGTTGTCGCAGAAGCAAGGAGTAAAAGAGCTGCACCGCCGGCAATGAGAATTTTCCTATTTTTCTAAACAGGCTCTTTTGAAGAGAGCTGCTCCGTTTGCTCGGGGAGGGTTTTCCTCTCACCCGCGGCATCGGCCTCTTCGATGATGATTATCTCTTCTTGCTCTTGCGCCATGTCACCACTTTAGGATTTATAAGTATTTTTGCAATACAACAGGAATGATTATCGAGCCATCTTCCTGCTGGAAATTTTCCATGATAGCTATCATCGTCCGTCCGACCGCTAAACTTGAACCGTTGAGGGTGTGGGCGAGGATATTTTTCCCCTCTTCTTTGTAGCGGATCTTCGCACGGCGTGCCTGAAAATCACGGGTATTGGAGACCGAACTGATCTCACGGTAACTGTTTTGTCCCGGAAGCCATACTTCCAAATCGACCGTTTTGGCCGCACCGAATCCTAAATCGCCGGTGCAGAGGGTGACAAGACGGTGGGGGAGGCCGAGGGCGGCAAGGAGGTCGGAGGCACAGGCAACCATCTCTTCAAATACCGCATCACTCTGATCGGCACGGGTGATCGAGACGAGTTCGACCTTGTGAAACTGATGCTGACGAATCATACCGCGTACATCACGTCCGCCGCTTCCCGCCTCTTTACGGAAACACGAAGTGTATCCCGTCATTTTGATCGGTAGGTCGTTGCCGCTGATGATCTCATCTTGGTAAAGATTGGTAAGGGGAACTTCGGCAGTCGGGATCAAGAAAAGTTCTTCGTCCTCGACTTTAAACAGATCGTCTTCAAATTTCGGAAGTTGTCCCGTCCCCTCCAATGCGCGGCGGTTGACCAACATCGGAACGCTCACCTCTTCAAATCCTCGGGAGCGGTTGAAGTCGAGCATAAAGTTGATGAGGGCGCGCTCTAGCCGTGCACCCATACCGCCGACAACGCTGAAACGGCTTTTGGCGAGTTTTACCCCACGCTCAAAATCGATCCAGCCGTTAGCTTCGGCAAGCTCCCAATGCTCTTTGGGGGTAAAGCTAAAAGTCGGCGGGGTGAGGACTTTTTTGATCTCGATGTTGTCGTTCTCGTCTTCACCGTCGGGGACATCGGTATCGGGGATGTTGGGGACGCGCATAATGATCGCATCGAGGGCTTCTTCGGCACTGCGCTGTGCGTCAAGGAACTCGTTGAGGAGGATTTTGTTCGCATCGACCTCTGTTTTCAGCTCGTCGGTACTTTTCCCCTCTTTTTTGTATTGGCCGAAAAGGCGGCTGAGTTCGTTTTGTTTTGCTTGTAATGTCTCGTACGCGAGTTTGGCACTTTTGAGGGTTTCATTGGCGGATTTGAGTTCACTGATTACGGAAGGGTCTACCTTTTTGCGCATAAGCGCGGCGGTAGTTTCGTCAAAATTTTTTTGGAGAAGTTTTACATCGATCATAAAGGCAAATCCTATTGCTTAAAAGTAGATCGATTATAGCCAAAAGAGGCTGAAATTAGCTCAAAACTCCTCCGTTCACCCTGAACTTATCGAAGGGTGATTCCATGGTTCGACAAGCTCACCACGAACGGAAGAAATCTATATTTTCAAAAACAAATACCGCTGTTTATCTCGGTCATTATGGGGTTTGAATCCAAACTCGTTGGTATAAAATATTTCGAGCTTTTCATTATCGGGTACCAGTGCCAGCCATCGGATACCGATTTCACTACTGATTCTTTTGGATAAGACGATTGCCAAATCGATGAGGTAGCTCGAAATCTTGGTGTTTGAAAGTTCCTCGAATGTTATACGTCGATATTCTGAAGCAACAAAAAGATAGTCGATTTGTACGGTAGAGATGGAGTCAACACGTGAAGCGGATAAACCGATAAGTCCCGCAAGGAGACCATCTTTTTCAAGTGCATAAACGACGATGGAATTTTTTTCACAGGAGGAAGATAGCTGTTTGATGAATTGACGTTCTTGTTCGCTCGTCGTACGACTAAAATAGCTGATCGGCAGTTTGGAGCCTACAAATTTTCTAGGCTTAAAAATCCCACCCCACCTTGGCATTTTTGATCACATTAATCGCTTTTTGAACCGCTTGATCCCCTTTGGGATTGTTTTCGACTGCAACAATAACCGATTTTGGGAGTTTTCCGCGAAAGTAGGTTTTGACTACTTTACCATTTTTTGTCATCTTAAAAGCCATCAAAACTCCTTTTGAAGGTATTAATAAAATTATATACCATATTTGTTGTTTTAGCTCAAAATTGTTCCGTAGTGAACTTACAACAAAGGGAAAAGTAAATAAAGTAATTTAAAGTGAGAAAAGTATAATATGGCACATAATTAACGTTTAAATATTTAATATCACCATTACCAACAAATGTAAAATGAATGATGTATGTGTGATGACAAAACCAATTCAATCCAAAGGCAGTCTAATGAAAAAAATATTAACCCTTATTCTTCCACTAACTATCACACTCTTTGGAGCAAGTTTTGATTGTTCGAAAGCGAAAACTAATATTGAGAAGATGATTTGTTCGGATAAAGAACTGTCTGCTATTGATGAAAATCTATCCAAAGTATTTAAAGAAGCTATAAAAACTACCAAAGACAAGAATCAGCTCAAAAGTGTGCAGTTTACATGGTTGAAAGAACGGAATGGATGCAAGGATTTAAATTGTTTGTATGATTCTTATAATCTTCAACTTAAATATTTGAAAAACAAAGCCCAATACCAATTTGCAACGGATCAAAAAGAAATCACTCGTCCTACATTGATGTCTGAATCACTTTATGCGGACACATACTATACTGAGGCACCGAGCGATTCACTGGTTTGGTCAAAAGCACTTTTGGGTTTAAAGATACCCGGTTTTTCCCCTCAAATGGATTCAAACCGATGGAGTGAGTGTAACTATAAGAGCGGATTGATAGCGTTACGGGAAATCCAATCACAACTAGGGAAAGATTCACCCTATTTAAAATTATGGGCTGCCAATCAAAATCGGGTCTTTTCTGCGTGCGAGCGGGGAGAAGAGGACGATGTAACACCGATACAACCTATAGGAAAACTCCCCCCAAGAGCAAAAGGGGATTTTCTCTATCAACTCGGAAGCTGGAACTTTTATCGAAAAGATTATCCAACGGCATTAGAAAATTATAAAGAGGTCGAAAAACTGAACGACTCACCTCAACGACCGATGGCGGCTTATATGGTCGTTCGAACACTTGCCTATCAAAACCGTGCCGAAGAGGCTTATCATAAAATCGGAGAAATCCTCGTTGATCCTTCCTTACAAAGCATTCACGACATTGCTAAAAATTACCGCTTTGTTATTATGAGCAATATGCGCTCTTTTGATTTGGAGTTTACATCCGAACTAGCGATGGAGCATTTAAACTGGCTCCAAAAGATTGTCCGACTCACTACCGACAATATAGAACAGCCGGAGAAAGCGTTTGCCGAGCAAAAAGATGCTTTGGCACAGTTTAACGTCTATTTTGCACGTTATGCACCGGATTCAAAAGCCGTCGATTGGTGGTTGACTTCTTATGAACCGGAAGGAGCTAGAATGCGCGCCGTAAAAACACTGGCTTCGCAAAATCCTCTCATCGACTGGATGCAGGCGAAATGGGCATATAACGTATTTGATTACGATTGGTTTTGGTCGCTGCATCAACAAGGCAACCCTTATTGGGAACAAAATCGAAATATTGTTATTCATGCACTCGAACAATGGAAAAAGACCAAAGACGGAGCGTGGCTGCAAATTGCTATCCAACGCATACATCCGAAAGATGATTTGGCTTCTAAAATTCTTTTCGATGCCGAACCTTATCTGAATAGTCCATGGAAAAATGAAACTCCAGAATATCGAATATGGCTTTTTGATCTGTGGAGTAATGCAGTGCGTATCCGTTTGGGACGAGGTGAGATTGATAAAGCCGATGCGCTGATTTTCGGGCATTGGGATTATTTTGAGAAAGAGTTGCTCTATTTTCCAGAATCGATGGAATATAGCTATCGTAGAGACGATTTTAGACGGGTTCTAAATGAAACATTGCAGTGGTTAGTCTATACGGGTAAAACTCAAAATGCACGCTCTCTGCTCGACGGTATACAAAAAAAACTTCCTAACGAGTTTAATCAGTGGAAAAGTCTATTAGCGACAACGCCCGATGAAGCGATCAGTGTCGCGACACTCACTGATTTTTACCGTTATGAATTCTATAAGTACGATAATAACGATAAGGTATGGCGGGAAATGATTGAACTCTTACCGTTTAAATTACTCTATTCTATGGCAACAAATGATAGTATCAAGCGTGAATACAGAGGTCTGATAGCGCGGTCTCTCTTTACAAGAGCAGTATTACTCGAATACGATAACGATCAAATCGATAAATATGCTGCATTAGCTGCCAAGCTTAACCCTTCAATTCGTGAAGCATTACTGGCGAGTGTTGCCGGTCACAATCGGGATAGATACATCGAATTTCTTTTAAAAATGCCTCGTTTCCGCCCGGCTCTCTATTTGGAATATGCGGATGACCCTGAGCGTAAAGGGGAAGAAAAAGGGATAAAGCTTGATGCAATTGATGTTTATAATCACAACGATAACAACTGGTGGTGCCGATTTGATGATGAAATGTTTAAAAAGCGTATTTTTAATGCCATGATGATCGTCCCGAACGATAACAATATCCTCTCCTTTCACACTAGAAATATAACGGAAGATCAAAGCCAAAGAATAGAGTTAGAGCCTTATCTCGAGAATCAGCGAAAATTGCTGAACAATCACCCCTATATGGCGTTGATAAATAAAATAGAGATCGAAGCACTGGAAAGTATCCCATCAGGACCGAAATACCTTAGTGAAGCAGTGATAAAACGTGAAATGGAATCGGGTATAGCTACAACTGCTGAAGAGCAAAATGAACGGGCGGCTAATCTGAATCGCGCTGTCAGAACAACACGGTATGGATGTAATTTTTGTTGGTTACTTGGAAAAGACAATAATTGTTCGCATGGTGAATATTCAAAAAAAGCATATGATTTGTTACATGAGCGTTATGAAAATACCCCATGGGCAAAAGCAACACCGTATTGGTTTAAATAGATTTAGGGGTTAATAAAATGGAAGAAAAAGAGTTAATCGACTACGTTGAGACTGAGCAGCCGTAAAGTGTTCCTAATGTAGCGCAAGAAATCAGTCGTTACCAATCGATCGCACATACTCAGATAACCAAGAAAAAAGCGATTAGTATCCGATTGCTTGAGGATGATTTGGATGGGATTAAGGCACGTGCATTGTATGAGGGATTACCGTATCAAACGTTGATCAGTTCTGTCATTCATAAATATTTAAATGGTGAATTACGTCCTGCGTAAGGGGTAATGGAAACATTTTTAGTGAAAGATTAAAAATTATGAAATGGATATTATTAGTAATAATTGTTGTGTTAATGAATTTAGGAGTCATGCAATTTAGAGAGCACTTAAAAGGTTTGTATGTTCTGTATATTATTTTGATTGATGTAATTTTGATGATGTCTATTGCATTTAAACTTTTGGAATGGTTAAAATTTAGATATAAAGAAATTTTTTGGAAAGGTATAACGATTGTTTTTTTAGTCAGTTTAGTAGGAATGTATTTTTATTTTAGGACGTATGAGCAAACTTTTTATTTGAACCATATTCCTCAAGAGATGGGAGTTACAAAAATACTTTATCAAAAAACTGACTCTTGGGGTTTTGGTCCAGGTGGAAATGAAACAGGTGTAGTTGTTTTTGAGTTACCTGAAAATTCTGCCAAGACGATTGAAAGTGCAGGAAGAGATTTTTTTAATGTCATATCCAAAGAAGATACACCAAGAAATGAATATATTAGAAAATGTGGTGATTGGCAAGAAAGTCATCTCAGTGATACAAATACTTCATGGACTTTAGGTAGTTTTCTTAATCAATACGGTTTTGGAGTAACAGTTGATCAAGATATTGAGAATGAAATTAATTTAGCAGCTTCCACTAAAGGTAGTTATTCTACTGGTTGTGCGGGTGGTGCGGTAATAATTGTGGCACCCAAGATCAAAAAAGTTTTTTTTGTTTATGCAGGGTAAAGATTACTAAAGTCTTGATAAAATAGGGAGTGATTGATGATAGCTTCAGACAACCAAAGTGCAGTATTGATCTCCGATGAAGAGTACGCTTCGATGAAAGAGACGATGTATCTGTTCTCGTCCAAAAATAATACTGATCGTTTACTGGATTCTATCGAAGAGATTGAAAAGGGTGAGTTCATGGTTCGACAAGCTCACCACGAACGGGAGATTAAGACAAAATTGCCTTGGCGAGTTCAAACTGATTAGCGGTCATGATGTGAATTTTCGGATGGAGGGCTTTTAGTTCTTCGAAGAGGGTTTTGCTCAGCTCAAACCCGATGCGGTACTCCTCCTCTGGACTGATAAGCGAAGCGGCTTCGAGGGCTTCTACCCATGCAGTCGGAACATAGATACCGGGGACATTTTCGTCCAAGAAACGGGCGGTACGGAGTTTTGTAATCGGAAAATAACCTAAAACGAGGACGCAGTTAGCGTTGTTCTCACGGTTGGCTTCCTCCATCATGTCGAGCAGTTTACGGGCATTTTCGAGATCGTAGACGGGTTGGGAGATGATACCGATCGCACCATGCGCCACTTTTTTGGTCATTTTCTTCTGCAACGTTGCGGCGCTTTTGGCATAGGCATCGATGACGGCAAAGGGGTAAATCTCCTGTACGGGGGCGATAAGTTTTTGTTCCGCCAAATCGGTACCGTTGTTGAGGGTAGCGATGATGTCGAGAAGAAGTTTGCTGTTCCCCTCAAAAACCCCTTTTGCATGCGGTTGGTCGGAGTTGTGGGCGCTGTCTCCGGTGAGGGCGAGGATGGCACGGACATTCGCTTCATTGGCACCCAAAAGATCGCTTTGCAGGGCGATACGGTTACGGTCGCGCATGCTCATTGTGGCCAATGCCGGTTTGCCGAAACGCTCCTGGAGCTTCATGGCGGCGAAGAGGGCATTGTATTTAAGTTTGGCGAGAGGGTTGTCGGTCGTGCTGAATCCCTCTACGAGGTTCTGGAGCCCCAGCGCTTCGATCTTATCAATCGTGGGGGCAAACGTGCCAGAGCGCGAGGGGGTGGTTTCGAGTGTGATATAGGTGCCGTGACGGAGTTTTTCAATGAATGATTCGAACAAAAGATCCCTTTACGAGGTGCCATTAAGAGCATTAAGATATAATAGCGCCATTATAACGAAGAGGGTATGGACTTTTGATTAAGTTAGCTGTATTTGATTTTGACTCGACATTGATGGATGGCGAGACGATCGATTTTTTTGCCGAAGCGCTTGGAATCGGTCCACAGGTGTCTGAAATAACCGAACGGGCGATGAACGGGGAGCTCGATTTTTTCGAGTCGCTGCAACAGCGCGTCGGTCTGCTCAAAGGGCTGGAGTTTTCTCAGGTGGAGAAGATTTGCCACAATCTTCCCTATATGCCCGGAGCGGTAGAGACGATCCGCGCCCTCAAAGAGCGGGGAATCAGAGTGGTCTGCTTCAGCGGCGGGTTTCGAAGCGCGACGTCGCATGCCAAGGGTATCCTTGGGTACGATGCCGATTTCTCCAATGTGCTGCATGAAAAACACGGGAAATTGACCGGACTTGTCGGTGGAGACATGATGTTTGACTTTTCAAAAGGGGACATGCTGCTGCGTCTTCAGGGGCTGTTCGGAGTGACGCCGGAAGAGACAATGGTAGTCGGTGACGGGGCGAATGACCGTTCCATGTTCGCCCATGCCGGAACTCGTGTCGCATTTTGCGCCAAAGAGATCCTTAAAAAAGAGGCGAATGTCATTATCGAGACCAAAGATCTCACTCAAATTATTGCAAAGGTACTTTTATAATGTTAGAAAATTCTCTGTGGTTGCGTTACAACCCTAATAAAACGATACGGGAAGTGCTGGCACGGATTTATGAATGCAGTGCCGTTGAGATCGGGGAAGATGAGCGGGAGCTGTATGCATCGCTTAAACGCCATCTGACTAAAAAAGAGTTCCGGATGTTTATGATGAATGAAGCCGGGCTAAGTGAACAGGAGATCGGAAAAGAGGTCGGCTTGGAGGGCGAAGAGCTCAAAAAAGCGCAATACAAAGCCTACCGTAAAGTTCGTCAGGATAAGATCCGTCAAGAGGTCAAAAGGGGAGCCGTCGTAGAATCGCAAGAGGAAGACGGGGAATAATTGATACATTTTTGATAAATTAAGCTGAAACATCACATTAAGAGACTGTTATTAAACGTTCATTTACTTTTTGTGAGCTATCATTAAAAGGTAGCAAGCCGTTTTCGCTGTTTTGTCGAAAAATAGCGAAGCGTCGTAAAACTAAAAAATACTAAGGAAAACAGTATGACAAAAACAACGTCATTTTTTCTTGCGGCTGTAGTTGCTGCAAGCGTGATGAGCACTGCCGCTTTCGCTGATGCAAAATCGGGTCAAAAAGTGTATCTTAAAATGCTAAAAGCAAAATTCAACATGAACGGAACCAAGTTTGCCGCTGAGCACACGGTAGACGAATGGACTGAACTTTTTGAGAACGATGCAGCTGGTTTTATTAAAGAATACAGCCAAAAATTCCCGGCAGCGGCACCTATGCTGAACGATCCTAACAACAAAGCAAAACTCCAAGAAGTGGGTGATTTTGCAAAAGAGTACGGCTCTGATTCAGGAAACGTCCCTTCTTGCGGCTAATTTCCTAAAATTGCTCCTCCCGGAGCAGTTTTTCTACTATCCCCTTTAAAAATCTTCGATTGTTTTTAACTCTATTACCCCGTAAGCGGGTTCTTCGTACGGATGCGCTTTTTTTAGTGCTATCAGAACTTTTTTCAAATTTTCTTTTACACACACCGTTTCGATTTTCATCTCTTCGACGTACTCGAGGTTGCCCTGGATTCCGATGGCGGGATGTGAACCCTCTAAGCCTCGGAACTGCCCACTCCCCTGTGTCTGCCAACTGCACCGGTCATACTGTTCATAACGTCCGGCCCCGGCATCGAATATGGCATTTTTTATTGCTTCAGTATGCGTCGTCGGTACATATACAATGATTTGATACAGCATGACATCCCTTGAGAATTAGAATTGGATTAAGGCAATTTATCAATTATATCTTTAATCCCCCCATGCATCAGTTAAGTTACAATCTGTGCAGAAAAAGGTAAAAATATGAAAATAGTCATTTGCGGCATCAGCGGATTTGTGGGGAGTGCGTTACAACACCATTTTGAGGAACGCGGGGATGAAGTGATCGGATTAAGGATCCGTTTGTCCACACCCATAGAAGAGGTGAATGACGTTTTGGAAAATACGGATGTCCTCATCAATCTTGCCGGAGCGAATATTTCAGGGCGCTGGAGCAAACCGTATAAAGATATTTTGAGTCAAAGCCGCTTGGATACGACCAATAAATTGGTAGAATCGATGGCGCAATGCTCTAATCCTCCCCATACGCTACTGAATGCATCGGCGGTAGGAATTTATGATAATTACCATCAGCATGATGAACATTCACGTCACTATGGCAATGATTTTTTAGCGTCATTGGTCCGTGCATGGGAAAATGCGGCACTGCGGGGACAATCCGATCAGACGCGTGTATGCGTGATGCGTTTTGGCGTCATCTACGCTTACGGCGGCGGAGCCATGGAGAAGATGCTCCCTCCGTTTAGATTCGGTCTTGGCGGTAAGATGGGAGACGGATTTCAGATGATATCATGGATACATCTGGAAGATTTGGTAAGGGCATGTGCATATTTGATCGATTCGGAAGCGATAGAGGGGATCGTGAATTTGACCTCTCCCGAACCGATCAGCAATCTGGGACAGACCAAGTCGATGGGACGGATACTGAAGCGGCCCACATTTTTCGATCTTCCCGTCTGGTTCGTAAAGCTTGTATTCGGGGAAGGATCGACCGTGATGCTCGATTCCAAAGAGGTCTATCCCCGACTTCTCATGAAAGAAGGCTTTACGTTCCGCTACCCTACATTTGACAGTGCGATGGAGCAAATTGTTCACGCCCAAGGGCAAGAAGCTCTTCGTTGATACGGTGCGGATTTAAAGCCACTTCGTCAATGGTTTTGAATTCAAAATGACTTTGGGTGTAGCAGATGACGGAGTGGGTTTTCCCCTCTAATATAGCATCGATCGCGTAGGTGACGAAGCGGTATGCCATGAAGCGGTCGTATACGCTCGGATTTCCTCCCCGCTGTGTATGTCCCAAGACGCTGACGCGTGATTCAAATCCAAGCTCCTTTTCAAACCATGCGGCAATTTCCTCCGAGTTTTCAAGTGCTTCGGAAACAATGGCGATAAAATAATCCCGCCCTTTTGCAATCTGCGATTGAAAACACCCCTTGTATTCATTAATATCGATCGGTATTTCGGGAACAAGACATACCTCGGCGCCTGAGGTGATCGCGGAGACTAAGGCAAGGTAGCCGCAGTTGCGCCCCATGGTCTCGATAACGAATGCACGCCGAAAGGAGGATGCGGTATCCCGCAACTGATCGATAGCATTTTTGATGACCCCCAGCGCCGTATCGACTCCCAGACAATAATCGGTTCCGTTGATGTCGTTGTCGATGGTCGAGGGGATACCGCAAAAGGCTATCTGGTGTTCGCTGTAGAATTTTTCCATCCCCCGAAAACTGCCGTCTCCCCCCATAACGACTAGTTTGTCGATCCCCAGGCGTTTGAGATTTTCTGCCGCGACGGCGCGATAGGAGGGCTCTTTAAATCGGAGCGATCTGGCAGAGCGGATTTTGGTCCCCCCCTGCGTGATGATGCCGCTGACATCGGGATAGGAAGCGGGGACGATCTTGTTGTCGATCAGCCCTTCAAAACCGTTATAAACGAAGTAAGGCTGCATGCCGCGTGCAAATGCATATTCCACGAAACGTTTGAGTGCCGGATTCATCCCCGATACGTCGCCGCCGGAGCAAAGAATTGCTATTTTATCCATTGTTGTTCCTTTGAGATGGATTCGAGCCAGAGAGTCGATTCTTGGCTTAAGTGGTGTGTTGCCGAGGTGAGTGCATCGGCTCCCCCCTCCGCGTTTGCCGTAGCTGCCGCAGAGGTGATGAGAAAACGTTTTGACGCAATTGTTTTTTTATTTTTCGATTCGATGAGACGATAGGTAATATCGATGACCCCTTCGCTGTTCTTCTTGTCATTAAAGCGGTGGTAAAAAGCATGCAGATCCGATTCCAATACCAAGTCGGCATTAGCGCTTGTAGCAGCCGGGAGCAATGCGCTGAAGAGATGGCGGTTTTGGAGTGATGAGACCAAAGAACGGTCAATCATGCTTGCGGGCGTGTCTGCCCACCGGCTATAGAGGTACGTCCCTGTTTGGGTAGTATCATGAAGGTAATAGAGCTCTTTCGAAGCGAGTGAAGCGATGCTTCTTGTCGGCATGATCCGAAGGGAGAGATTCGCCGGGGTGCTCAGTGCCTCTTGGGGAGAATAGAGGGGGAGGATTGTATATTCATTGACCGGAGGAGTCATA
>Ga0265297_10002419_pt1 | contig 38056 bp, 39 predicted proteins | sample Munlanlwell13791_FD_192502 | JGI IMG/M metagenome (GOLD analysis project Ga0265297, IMG submission 192502) | Leachate microbial communities from a municipal landfill in Southern Ontario, Canada - Leachate well 137-91 | ecosystem: Engineered > Solid waste > Landfill > Unclassified | place...
CGCTCTAACCAACTGAGCTACGCGCCCACGGTTGTGCGCGGGAGAGGACTCGAACCTCCACGCCTTGCGGCACTGGCACCTCAAGCCAGCCTGGCTACCATTACAGCACCCGCGCCCGGTCTACCCCGAGACAACTTCTTCTCTCTTTAACCTTGCTTTTTTACCCTTTGCCGTTCTTAAGTAATAAAGCTTAGCCTTTTTGGCTTTCCCTTTTTTGATTATCTCTATTCTATCAATAACGGGCGAATGGATCGGGAATATCTTTTCCACCCCTGTCCCGGAGATCACTTTCCTGACGGTGATCATTGAGGCGATTCCCTTACCGTGTTTTTTGGCTATTATCTGCCCTTCAAAAACCTGGATTCTCTCTTTGTCTTTTTCTTTTATTTTTTGGTAAATTTTAACAGTATCGCCCGGACGTATGTCAGGCAGGTTTTTGCTCAGTTGCAGTTGATTGGTTGTTTCTATTTTGGTAGGCATAATTTTAATTCTTCGGGTAGTTCCGATTTGAATTCTTTAATTTGATTATTTGGTAATTTTATCTTTAAAAAGCTTGCGTGCAAGAATTGTCTTTTTAGATTGGGAAGTACTGGCTGACCTTTAAAACTGTATAGTTTATCTCCGGCAATTGGATGCCCAAGATGGGCTAGATGAGTTCTAATCTGGTGTTTTCTGCCGGTTTTCGGTTCAGCTTCAATCAAATCATAATCTTTGAATCTTTGCAATACTCTGTAATGGGTTTCGGCCTCTCTTTTGTTCTCTGCATCTGGTTCTTGGGGCATAAATACTTTCTGTTTCCTTCTGTCGTTTGGCGAACGGCCCAGCAATGTTTTTATTTCACCAGCCTGATTTTTCAGATGGCCCCCTGTCAGGCTGATGTACTTTTTTTCAACCTTCCTTTCTTTAAACTGTTTTTGCAAAAAATTTAAAGATTCTTCACTCTTTGCTACCAGGAATATTCCCGAGGTGTCTTTGTCCAACCTGTGCACTCTTTTCGGGAAATCATCGCAATTTATTCCTGCTGGCTTATCGTAAACCAGCAAATCGTTATCTTCATAAATTATTCTCATGTGCGTTTATGTGATCCGGTCTCATTTTATCAAAAATTCCTGACTTTGGAAAGCGCCGTTCCTGCGCCGCGGCACCTCCTTGCGTCGGCAGTTTGCGGCAGTTTCTTTTTCTCAGGCCGCTTTTAGCAGCCGCCCCGCTTTTAAAAATTAGGCGAAGGCGGAAAAAAAATAAAAAAATATGCCCCGAAGTGTTCGATACGCTTCGGGGCCTTGAAGACTTGATAGGTCAAAAGAATATTTTCCTCTCTTCACTGGTAGTGCGGTATATCCTAACGCTTATAGTCATGTCTTCAGTCGGGAAAAACCTGACCTTTAGCGTTCGGTAGTGGCCGCCCGGAATCAGAAATTGTGTCCCTGGGATGTATTCCCTGGCTTCCTCTTCTATAAACCACCTCGACTCTAGTCCGATGCCAACCGGAGAGGCAATCATTTCGGCTACAACGTTCCAGTTTTTCTGGATGTCGTAATTTTTTATCCGGTATCTTACCTCAATGGGCTGGCCGGGTTTCATTCCGGTGGTAATAGGGTTAGTCAGCTCGATAACCTCGATCGGTTCGACCTGCACTGTGTAATCCCGCTCGAAAACCTTGATTGCGCCGGCAGCGTAGGCTGTTCCGGTTCCCAAGACTGCGATCAGTAATGCAATTACTGGGATTGACCATATTCTCTTTTTCACTTTCCCCTCCTTTTGTCCTCGACGGTAACCGTCCGCAGGTACATATTATATTGTAACAAACTATTTCAATTCTGTCAATGTCAAAATTATTGCCGACTTTTCGGTTTCGTCAATGAAAAAATTTAGGTAATGTCAGATTCTGGTGGGCACTACAGGATTTGAACCTGTGACCTTTCGCACGTCAAGCGAACGCGCTAGCCACTGCGCCAAGTGCCCATGGTGCGCCCGGATGGGATCGAACCATCTACCTATTGTTTATAAGACAATTGTTCTACCAATGAACTACGGGCGCCTGCTATATCCATTTGATTTTTAACTTTGTCGTTTCCCCCCTTCTTTTCTTAATTTGTATCCCCTCGGTTTTCTTTGCAGAAGGCAGTTTTATTAAACTCTCAAATTCTTCCCTTTCAATCGTTTCCTTTTCGATTAAGGTTTGGGCTACCTTTTCCAGGAGATTTTTTCTTTTGGCCAAGATATTTCTTGCCTGGCTTTCGGCACTTTTGACGAATTTGGATACTTCTTCGTCAATCGTGGTAGCCACTTTTTCGGAGTAATTTCTTTGTTCTCCCAACTCTTTTCCTAAAAACACCAGCTCTTCCTTCTCGCCGAAAGAAATCGGTCCCAGAGAAGACATGCCGTATTCTTTGACCATTTTTCGGGCTAACTGGGAGGATTTTTCCAAATCATTTGAAGCGCCGGTGGTTATTTCCCCGAATTTTAATTTTTCTGCCACGTACCCTCCCAGAGAAGTTGCAATATCGGCTATGAATTCCAATTTATTTTTCATTCTTTTCTCTTCCTGCGGCATTTTGATCGTATAGCCCGCTGCCATTCCTCTGGCTACGATGGATATTTTTCTGACAGGTTCAACCACCGGCAGGAAAGCCGAAACCAAAGCGTGACCCGCTTCGTGATAAGCGGCAATTTGCTTCTCCTTCTTTGATAAAACGTGGCTTCTCCTTTCCGGCCCCAGCAAAACTTTTTCAATTGATTCTAAAAGTTCTTGCTGGAAAACCTGTTGCTTGCTTCTTCTGGCCGCTAAAATAGCAGCTTCGTTAACCACGTTGGCCAGATCCGCTCCGGTAAAACCAGGGGTGCGTTCGGCCACTTCCCGCAAGTTAACATCTAAGGCCAAGGGCTTGCCCTGGCAGTGGATTTTTAAGATTTCTTCCCGGTCGTTAATGTCCGGCAAGTCCAAGACCACTCTTCTGTCGAATCTCCCCGGCCGCAATAAGGCGGGATCCAGAACGTCGGGGCGGTTGGTGGCTGCCATAACTATCAATTTAGTGTCCCGTTCAAAACCGTCCATTTCAACCAGGATCTGATTTAAGGTTTGCTCTCTTTCGTCATGTCCTCCTCCCAAGCCCGCTCCTCTGTGCCGGCCGATAGCATCAAGCTCGTCAATAAAAATTATGGCTGGGGCAGCTTTCTTGGCGGTGGAAAATAAGTCTCTGACGCGACCAGCTCCCACGCCCACGAACATTTCCACAAACTCCGAACCGGATATATGAAAAAACGGAACATAGGCTTCACCAGCTACCGCTCTGGCCAGAAGGGTTTTTCCTGTCCCAGGACTTCCCATCAATAATACTCCTCTCGGTATTCTGGCTCCCATTTGCAGGAATTTCTTAGGATTTTTCAAGAAATCAACCACTTCCATTAATTCTTCCTTCGCCTCTTTCAAGCCAGCCACGTCTTTAAAGGTAATCCTTTCTTTAGAATGGCCTTCGGCTCCGAACAATCTGGCTCTGGCTTTGGTAAAATCAAAGGCTTGCATGGCCCCTCCTTTTGCCTGGCGAAAGATCATCCAGAAAAAAAGACCAAAGACCAAAAGCGGCAGAACAAACAATAAAGGCATTAGCCACGTCCAAACGTCTTTTTTTTCTTCGGTCTCTATTTCGATTGACCTTAATTTTTCTACGTTAGCCCCGTAATTTATTAAAGACTGGGAAAGAGCAGTCTCAGTTTCCTTCACGGAAAAAGCCTCTGTGTCGTCCTGGTAGACTATTTTAAGGTTATTGCCGGAAACCATGATCTTCTTTATTTGTTCATCATTAATCTCTTTAACAAGCTGAGTCAGGGATAATTCCTTTCTGGTTTCAGGCTGGGAGAATAAGGCAAAAACACTGGAGATGACAAGAAAGATCAGCAGGACGATTACGAAATTTTTAAGAAGATTGCGCATAAGCCGAGTTTTTATAAAAAAAACGAAGGTGAAGATGAAGATAGGGTTATCTTCATCGCCTCAATACTCTTTTAAGATAACAAGAAAATATTGAAAAAACAAGAAGCAAGCTTTCGTTCATAATTTATAAAAATATATACGAAAGCGCAGATGGAAAAGAGGATGCAGCCCTCTTCGATTAAAAAAGATGACCCTCGAGCCGAAGCGCGAGGGTCATTGGTAAAGGGATGGGTCATTTTCCTGACTTGAGAATCTGTTCGCCGTATTCTAGCAAAGGCGAGGAGGTTTTTTTAGCTTCCAAGTCTTTCAGTAATCGCTGTGCTTCCTGTAGCCGGGAGCCAGCAATCTTGCAGGCCTTGTATGCCCTCGGACCGTCGATTTCTCTCCAGATTCCGCCCTCCTCTTTTTCCTTGAGTTTGGCTCTTGCCGCCCTGAGGATTTCAGGATCAAGCTGACCGGAGACGCGCTCCGTTAACAATTGCTGGAGTTTTTCCTCAGCTTCTCTCCGGACGACGCCCAGATTTTTTTGGGCTGCCTTGAGCATGTTCTGGAGGGCCGGAATTCTGTCTCGGACAATTTTTTCAATCCAGTCTTCGTATGTCGGTACCGGATTGCCGGCCAGGGCGATGTCGGCAGCTTCTGCCACATACCGCTTCCTGCAATTCAAACAGAGGGCTTTACCTTTTTCCTTGTCTCCCGTGCATCCGGGACAGGGAATCAGTTCGGACCGTTGCTGATTATTCATTTGTCTTTTCCTCCTTTTCCGTTTATTTGTTTCCCATCCCTAATTTTCTAAAGAACATGATTATATTATACATAAAATAAAAAATCTGTCAATAAAGACAGGTTCTTATCTTTTCCCTGCCAGGGTTTACCTTATTTGGCCGCAACCGAAGATGAAGTTTCGGCTCCATCAGCCAGTTTCAAGCTCATTCTGTGCTCCTGGGAATCAAGGGATAAAATCTGGAATTTGTAAGTTTGGTCAATCGCCAGAACCTCTTCCATTTTTGATTTTGTTCCGAATTCAGAAATATGACAAAGTCCCTGGATTTGGGGGGTAATCTGTACGAAGGCTCCGTAAGGATTGAATTTGGTTACTTTGCCCTTTACAACGTCGCCTTTCTTGTATTTTTTTTCTATATCTTTCCATGGGTCTTCTTTCAGCGCTTTCAGAGACAAGGAAACTTTATTGTCGGAAATGGAGATAATTTTAGCTTTTACCTTTTCTCCTACCTTTACCACATCGGCAGGATCTTCAATCAGCTGCCAGTCTAATTCTGAAATATGAATTAATCCTTCAACAAAATCAGAGCTATTCTTCTTGCCGAATTTGACGAAAACTCCGAAATCGGTTACTCCGGTAATTTCCGCATCAACCAGATCTCCGACTTTGAAATCCTTTAAAATTTCTTTTATTTTGCCGTCTTCCTTGGCTTTCTCCGATAGTATTAATTTTCCTTGCCTCGGATCTAAATCGAAAATTTTGACTTCCATTTCTTTGTCAACGAATTTTTGAAGCTCCTGGATTATTTTTGAAGCTTCGCCTTTTTCCACTCTGGGATAGTTTTCAGGCATTAACTGGGAAACAGGCAGGAAGGCCGGAATGCCGAAAACTTCCGCTACCAGTCCGCCCTTGTTGCAGCTTTGAATTTTAATCTTCAAAATTTCGCCTTTATCTTTCTGTTCTCTAAGTTTTTCCCAAGTCAGTTCGTCCGAAGCCTGGCTTAATGAGAGTTCGATATAACCTTCTTCATTCTCCAAATCTATAATCTTAGCAAAGAGGGAGTCGCCGATTTTCAAATTCTTTATTTCTTCTTTGGCCTGCTGGAATTCTCTGCCGTAAATTATACCTGTTCCGATGGGCCCCAAATCCAAAAAAACAGCGGACCTGGCCTTTCCGATAATTTTTCCTTCCACGATTTTTCCGATTTGAGCCGGCTTTATTGAATTGTTCTGTTCAAGCAATTCCTTCATTGATCAAACTTTTACGTATCTTCTAATTTACAACAGTCTTTGAAATTTTGCAAGCAGTATGATAAAATAATAATGTATTATAATTGACCAATAAAAATTAAAGCTTGCTATGCAAATAATTTGGAAGGGGCAATCTTGTTTTCAAATAAACGCCAGTCAAGGGAAAAATAATCAGGTAGATATCGTTATCGACCCGTACTCTGAAGATACAGGCTTGAAGGTTCCCAAGCTTAAGGCGGATATTCTATTGGTTACTCACGAGCACCACGACCACAATAACGTTAAGGCGGTCGAAGGAACCCCTTTTTTAATCCATGGGCCGGGAGAATATGAGGTGAAAGAAGTTTTCATCCAGGGCATTCCCGCTTTTCACGATTCATCCTCAGGAAAAGAAAGGGGAACCAATACTATTTACACCATAGAGGCAGAAGACTTGAGGATTTGTCACCTTGGAGATTTAGGCCAAAAAGAATTACAGCCAGAACAAATCGAGAAGATAGGAGAGGTTGATATTTTGATGGTCCCGGTTGGCGGCATTTATACGATTTCCGCCAAGGAAGCGGTAAAAATAATGTCTCAGATTGAACCGAGCATCATAATCCCCATGCATTATCAGTTGCCGAAGCTGAAAATAAAGCTTGATGGAATAGACAGTTTCTTCAAGGTAATGGGGGTAAAGAAACTGGATTCCTTGTCCAAGTTATCCATCAAGAAAAAAGACATCTCGCCCGAGGAGGCCAAAATAATAGTTCTTAATCATTCTTCTTAACCTTAATTATGCGCAATAACCAGAAAACTGAATTTGCTGCCATCGGCCAGGTGAAACCGCGGGAAATTACCGAAGAGATGCAGGAGTCTTACATTAACTACGCCATGTCGGTAATCGTCTCTCGGGCCCTGCCTGACGTCAGGGACGGCTTAAAGCCCGTTCATCGCAGAATTCTGTATACGATGATGGAAGAGGGGCTGAGGCACAATTCCAAATTCAGGAAATCAGCCACGGTTGTGGGAAGTTGTTTGGGCAGATACCATCCCCATGGGGATCAGGCGGTTTACGATTCCATGGTGAGAATGGCTCAGGATTTTTCCCTAAGATACCCCCTGATCGAAGGCCAGGGAAATTTCGGTTCAATTGATAATGATCCGGCCGCTGCCATGAGATATACGGAGTGCCGTCTTTCCAAGATTGGAGAGGAAACGTTAAGGGATATTGAAAAAAATACTGTTGATTTCATTGACAATTTCGACGGCACCAGAAAAGAACCGCAAGTGCTGCCTTCGCCCGTTCCCCAGCTGCTGCTGAACGGTTCACTGGGCATTGCCGTGGGTATGGCAACAAATATCCCCACGCACAACTTGTCGGAAGTTTGCGATGCATTGATTTACTTGGTTGATAACCCGAAAGCGGATACCGAAGAACTTTTCAAATTCGTTCAGGGACCGGACTTCCCGACAGGCGGCGTGATCTTTGATCAAAAAGGAATAATCCAGGCTTATTCTCAGGGCAAAGGACCCATCGTTATCAGAGCCAAGGCTGAAATAATGGAGCAGGAAAATACGGGAAAGCAGCGCATTGTCATTAGCGAGATACCATTTCAGGTTCAGAAATCGACTCTGGTAGAGCAGTTCGCCAATTTAGTGCAGGAAAAAAAGATAGAAGGGATCAAGGACATTAGGGATGAATCTGACAAAGAAGGCTTGAGAATAGTTATTGAGCTTTCCCGGGACGCTTATCCTCAGAAAATCCTTAACCGTCTTTATAAATTCACAGATCTGCAGAAAACCTTTCATTTGAACATGCTGGCTTTGGTTGACGGGATCCAGCCAAGGGTTTTGAATTTGGTTGAAATCTTGAGCTATTTCATCAGCCACCGGCAGGAGGTAGTTACCAGAAGAACGAAATACGAACTGGAAAAGGCGAAAGAAAGGGCCCATATTCTTGAAGGTCTTCACAAGTGTTTGGCCAATATTGACGAGGTGATCAGGACGATTAAAAATTCCGCCAACAGAGAAGAGGCTGAAAGGAACTTGATGAAGAGGTTCCGGCTGACGAATATCCAGGCGAATGCCATTTTAGAAACTAAACTTTCTGCCTTGGCCAAACTGGAAAGGAAAAAGATAGAAGACGAATTAAAAGAATTAAAAACAAGGATCAAGGAACTGACAGAGATTCTTAAGAGCCCTCAAAGGATAAAAGGAGTGATTAAAAAAGAATTAAAGGAAATAAAAGATAATTTTGGCGATAAGCGAAGAACGAGAGTCCAGGCGCAGAAAATAGGCGAGATTGCGGAAGAAGATTTGATCCCGCAGGAAGAAACAATCATTACCCTGACCCAGGGTGGTTATATTAAGAGAATTAACCCAAAAACTTACAAAATTCAAAAGAGAGGAGGAAAAGGGATATTGGGGATGAAAACCCTTCAGGATGATACGGTTGAGCATTTTCTTTCTGCTCAGACCCACGATTCCCTGCTCTTTTTTACCGACTCTGGAAAGGTTTTTCGTACGCAAGTTTATGAAATTCCTGAGGGACAGAGAGTGGCCCGGGGCAGGGGGTTGTTGAATTTCTTGGAAATTTCTCCCCAAGACAAGATTTTATGTCTTCGGACACTCAGTAAAAAAGACGAGGAGGAGGGCGTAAAATATCTAGTTATGGCCACAAAGAATGGTATAATTAAGAAAACTCCCCTGGAAGATTTTGACAACATCAGGAAATCCGGGCTTATCGCCATTTCTCTGAAAAAGGGCGACGAACTTAAGAACGTTCAAAAAACTTCGGGCGGAGACGAAATAATTCTTGTCACTAAAAAAGGACAGGCAGTCCGTTTTAAAGAGAAAGATTTGCGCCCCATGGGCAGGATGGCTTCGGGGATTAGGGGGATAAGGCTGAAAAAGGGGGACGAAGTGGTGGCGATAGACGTGATAAGGGTTCAAGACCCAAAGCTTAAGGCCCAAAACCACTTGCTGGTGGTTACTGAAAACGGTTTCGGAAAGCGCACTGATTTAAAGGAATATAAAACGCAGGGGCGGGGCGGTTCAGGGATAAAGACTGCCAACGGCACTCCCAAAACTGGCAATTTGGTGGCTGCCAAAGTCTTAACCGGAGAAGAGGAAGATCTGATAGTCATTTCGGAAAAAGGCCAGGTGATCAGAACGAAAGTTTCCCAGATTGCCAAGTTGTCCAGGTCAACCCAGGGAGTGAGATTGATGAAACTGGAGACAGGAGATAAAATAGCTTCAACCACCTGCGTATAAGTATGGAAAGCTTTCTTAACCCCACAGAGATACTGAAACAGCTAAAGTTAAGGAGGAATATGATAGCGGCTGATTTCGGATCAGGTTCTGGCGGTTGGGCAATCCCTCTGGCAAGAAAGCTGGAAGACGGAAAGGTTTATGCGATAGATCTTCTGGAAGAGCCGCTTTCGGCCTTAAGGGCGAGAGCAAGAGTGGAAAAGATTTCCAATATACAGACGGTTTTGGCAGATGTTGAAAAAGGAGTAGAGATGCTCCGGGATGCTAGTTGTAATTTGGTTTTGATGACAAATCTGCTTTTTCAGTGCCAGGACATGAAAAAAATTTTGTCGGAAGGCAAAAGAGTTTTAAAGTCAGAGGGCAGAATTCTGATTGTTGATTGGAAAAAAGACAATCCCCTGACTGAGCAGATAGAGAAGGTTTCTTTCGAGGAAATAAAGGGAACGGCTTTGGGCCTTAATCTGAAGGCAGAGAAAGAGTTTGAGGCCGGTTCCTACCATTACGCCTTGGTATTTACAAAAAATTGACAAGAGGTAGAATAATCTAATGAGAAAAAGTATTTTTAGCCTGTCAATAATTATGCTTATCGGAGCAATGTTCGCTGTTTCAGGGATAACGCAGTTTGTTTTTGCCCAAAATTTCCAGCTTGAATCTCCCATAGAGCATGAAACTTTCGGGGACTTGATTGACGCAATCATTAAATTCGTTTTTAACATTGCCTTGGTTCTGGCTCCGTTATTTATCATCATCGGAGGATTCTATTTCGTGGCGGCAGCCGGAGATCCCTCTAAGATTGAAACCGGTAAAAAGATTATCTTTTATACCTTGATTGGCTTTCTCATAATTCTTATTTCCCGCGGTTTGGTGGTAGTGCTTAAAGATTTGATTAAGGTAGTCGAATAAAAATTAAAAAGGTCGAATTCAGATAATTTTTGACCCCAGTAGTAGAAACTTCGTTTCGCTACGGGGCGAGCAGAAAATGAAAAAAAATATTTTAAGTTTAGCTTTATTAAGCCTTTTGATTCTTCCCGTTTTGGTTTTAGCTCAAGAACCGCCAGCAACAGTGGATCTTCCAGGCACGCTTGATACTATTGTTAACTGGGTCTTCGGCATTTTGGTGGTATATGCAGCCTTGATGCTTGTTTGGGCTGGTTTTACGTTCGTTACCGCTGGGGGAGATGCGACAAAAGTGTCCGCGGCGAGAGAAAAAGTATTGTATGCGCTTATCGGTATCATTGTTGCTTTCGCTTCCAGGGGACTTGTGGCTTTGGTGCAGACGTTGGTCAAGTAGTGAATTCGCCTTTACGGTAAAGTTTTTAGTCTTTATTTAACGGTTGTTCAAAGAAAACAGCATTAATGCTGTTTTCTTTTTGGGCTATTAAGCTCGTTGATAGTTGACAAATCTCTGATATTTTGGTACAATATTTCCTAGTAGAGAGAAGAGTTTTTTCGAAAACGATAAACAGAAAGGAGGGTTGAAAAGTGAATAAGGGTAAAATGAAATTGGCCCTAGCAGCGGTCTTGATGGTTGGGATTTTACTGATAGGCCTTACTGGCTGCGGAACTCAGGAGGTGCCGGATGAATTGGTTCAACTCCAGAAGGATGTGGCTCAGCTTCAAAAACAGCATTTGGGGGAGAAACAGGATCAGGAGTTAAAGCTGCAAAAAGAAGCCGAGGAAAAAAGAATAGCTCAGCTGGTAGCTTCGGCGGCCGAAGAGAAATTGGCGGATTTTGAGGCGAAGCTGGCGGAAAAAGAGAAGGAAGCCAGGTTGGCGCAGCTTGAAAAGAGCATGGCTGAGTTGAAAGCTCAGATTGCCGCTCAGACAAGCCAGTCAGCCCGGAAAAACTGTCCTTCGTCCGTTCGTCCGTACCCCGGCTCCACCACGACTTATCCTAATTCCATTGCCAGTTTTATAGCCGAAGTTTACGGAGGGGAGAATTTCAACGAATATGTTGGTCCGCTTCCCAGTTCCTATCCTATCAGCTTTGATTGGGGTTACGGTGGTCCTCTCGGTCTCACTAATTACTTTTCTATCAGATGGGAAGGTAACACCCTGTTTGAGTCTGGCACTTACCGATTCCGCGCTCGTGCTGACGACGGTTTTCGCCTCTATGTGGACGGTAACCTGTTGCTGGACAAATGGTCTCCCCACACGACAAGAACCTATGAGGTGACTCGGTCTCTGTCCGGTTACCACAATATCAAGCTAGAGTATCGCGAGATCACAGGCATATCTCAGGTTTCCCTCTCTTGGGAGAAAATCCAATGAGAAACTCTTCTCTCATTATCAAAGCTGGCAGGCTTCACCCCCTGCCAGCTATTTCTTTTAGCGTAAAAAGAAGGTAAAATTTATCCAGCAATAGAAATTAGACATGTTTAATTCTTTGCCCTCGTGGCGGAATTGGAATACGCGTAGCGCCTAGGACGCTATCCCGCAAGGGTTACAGGTTCGAGTCCTGTCGAGGGCACCAGTTATCAAAAAATCCCGCAATCGCGGGATCTTTTAATATGCGCAAACTATTGGTGCGTTTATGCAGAGATGTTGATTTTCATCTTCTTTTCTCTCTGGGTCTTCGGCATTCTGATGGTCAAGACTCCTTCTTTAAAAGAAGCTTTGGCTTGTCCCGGATCAACTTCAGCTGGTAGTATGATTTGTCTTGAAAATGCTCCCCAGAAGCATTCTTGTATGAAATAATCGCCTTTTTCCTGGTATTGTTTTTCTCTGCCACCTCTGATTGTGACAATGTCTCTTTCTATTGAAACGTCCAAGTCTTCCGGCTTGACTCCGGCAACGGCTGTTTGGATGATCAGGTCGTTCTCGGTCTGATAGACATCAATCGTCAGCTGCCCCTCTTCCTCGCCAAAAGAGAGCCACTTTCTTTCTTTTTTTCTTTCAGGCTCTTTTACTTCTTTTTCGGTTGTTTCCGTTTGGATTGCTAAAGAGGTTTTTGATTGGTTGGGCAGCGTTTCAATCTTAAATTCGGGGATTTGTTTTTTATCCTTCTTTGGTCTTTTAATTTTTTTGGGTGCTGGTTTTTCTGTTTCCTTCTCAGTTTCCATCTCTTCCTTTTCTGTTTCGGTTTCCGTTTCCGTCTCTTCGTCCGTCTTCGTTTCAGTCTCTTCTTCTTGAGCTGGCTCTCCTTCCGTTCCCATCCCCTTTTTTAATTTTTCAAAAAAATTTGACATATTGCTATATTTTACAGACACTTTTTATCTTTTTCAACCTTTTAAATGCAAAGGCGAGGAAAATCGCCAAGCCAATCAAGATAGCTATTGGTACCAGAAGATAAGTGAAGCTTTCTTGCAGTTTCATGATAGAAAAATTATAGAAACCATGCAAGAGAGTGGCTGTTGTTATTCCTAAGGACAAAAGCCTTATCTTTTTCTTCGTTTCAAAAAAAGATAAAGCCAGAGAATACCCGATAACCCCGGAAGCCAAAGCATGTAGAAAAGTTGCTCCCCAAAATCTCAAAATGCTGACGATTAGTACGTTGCTGAACAGAAAAGTCGGACCCAGCGAGAAAAGAATTAGAATGTTTTCCGCAGCCGCAAAGCCGAGAGCGGCGATTATCATATAAAGCAGGGCGTCTATCGGTTCGTCAAACTCTGCGTGATTCAAAACCTCTTTTCTTACCACCCAGTATTTCAACAGCTCTTCCACCAGCGCTATTCCGATGAAGACATTAAGAAAAGTTAATAGAATTAAGGGTAATTTTGATTCTTCAAGAAATCGAATAATTCCCATCTCCAGCAGAATGGCGGGCAGGGACATTAACATTCCGCAAAAGAAAATTTTCATAACCATTTTATTGGATTCCGGGTTGGAGTCTTTTCTCAAATAAAACAAAAGCCAGATAATGCTGGGTAAGATTCCGAAAATTACATAAAGAGGATAAGTCATTGAAAATGAGGGTTAATTCTTCATCATCGCCCCGGGCCATGATTCCACCATCAGGCATTTCTTTTTGTTTTTGATGGGCAGTTTTTGATAAATTTCTTCGGTAATAAAAGGAATGAACGGATGGAGAAGTTTTAAAGAGGTTAGCAATACATATAATATGACTTTTTCGCCTTTACCTTTTGTCTTCATTTTTTTGGTTCTTTCTATGTACGTATCGCAAAAATCGTGCCAAAAGAAATCGTAAATAGTATGGGTTGCTTTGCCAAATTGGAAATTATCTATGTCCTTTTCAACTGATTTTACGACTCCCTCCAGAATTTTAAGAATCTTTTTGTCCGCTCCAGTCAGGTCCTTAAGATTTGTTAGCGTTGCGGGAAGCAGGAAGTTCTCTTTTGGGGACAGTTGGAACATAACAAATCTTGATGCGTTCCAAAGTTTGTTGCAGAATTTCTTACCCATGACGATATTGTCTTCGACGAATCGGATGTCCTGTCCTCCCATCAGTTGCCAGGAGATGCCAAAGCGGGTGGCATCGGCCCCGTATTTGTCAATCAGGCTGATCGGGTCTATGCCCGTGCCCAGTGATTTTGACATTCTTTCCCCTTCTTTTGTCAGAACGGTAGGGTGGATATAGACGGTATGGAAGGGAACCTTGGCGGTAAATTCCATTCCGGAAAATATCATTCTCGCCACCCATAAATTGATAATATCCCTGGCTGTGCTGAGAACGTCAGTCGGGTAAAACGTTTTCAGGCTTTTGGTTTTCTGCGGGAAGCCAAGCGTGGCGAAGGGCCAGAGAGCCGAAGAAAACCAGGTGTCCAGAACATCGGTTTCTCCCTTCATGGGAATCTTATGCCCCCACCATATTTGGCGCGAAATGCACCAATCCTTGACGTTTTTTAACCAATCGAAATAGATTTTTTCAAAATTTTTGGGTATGAATTTTACTTCCCCGGTTTTCACCGCCTTAATCGCAGCCTTGGCCAAAACATCCATTTTTAAGAACCATTGCTTTGAGGGGAGGGGTTCAATTAGAGAATGGCAGCGATAGCAATAAGGGAGGGCGTGGGCATAGTCTTCGATCTTTTCAATCAGATTATTTTTGTGCAGTTCTTCCAAAACTTTTTCCCGACACTGAATGCTGGTTAGCCCCTGGCATGTTTTGGATTCCTCAGTCATTTTCCCGTTTTCGGCGATAATCTTTATTGACTCCAGATCATGCCTTTCTTTTATCTCCCAGTCAGTAATGTCATGAGCCGGAGTAACCTTGACAGCCCCCGTGCCAAATTTTGGGTCAATTGCCCGGTCTTCTACTATGGGGATTTCACGATTTTGGATGGGCAAGATTACTTTCTTGCCGACTAACTTTTTGTATCTTTCATCCTTCGGGTTAACGGCTACGGCCGTATCTCCCAGCATGGTTTCGGGCCTGGTCGTTGCCACAACGAGGAAATCATTCTTATTTTCTTTCAACGGATAGCGGATGTACCAAAGCTTCCCTTTTTCTTCCCGGTATTCAAGTTCCAAATCCGACAAAGATGTTCTGCATCTCGGACACCAATTGACCACTCTTTCACCTCTGTAAATCCAGCCTTTCTCACGGTAATGCAGGAAAGCTGCCTCCACTGCTTTGGCATAGTCTTTATCCATGGTAAATTTAGTTCTTGACCAATCGCAGGAAGCACCAAGTTTTTTAAACTGTCCCAGGATAATGTCTCCGTATTTCTCTTTCCACTGCCAGACTCTTTCAATAAATTTCTCCCTGCCTAAATCAAACCTCGTTTTACCCTCTTTTTTCAGTTCTTTTTCCACTACGTTCTGGGTGGCAATACCGGCATGATCGGTGCCGGGCAGCCAGAGAGTTTTGAACCCTTCCATTCTCTTTTTCCTAATCAAAATGTCCTGAATGGTAGCGTTAAGGGCGTGTCCCATATGCAAAGAGCCCGTGACGTTAGGCGGCGGAAGAACAATGGTGTAGGATTTTTTTTTGGCGGCAATCGGCGGCAGTTTGTCCGGGTTGAAAAATCCAGATTTTTGCCAAAATCGGTAAATCTTATCCTCAACCTCTTTCGGTTCGTAAGCCTTGGAAAGCTCCAACTTCATATGATAGTTTTATCTATAAAATTAAAAATGAAGAAGAGAATTTATTCTCTTTCTCCTATCTTAAGATTAGCATCAGCTTCAATTTTTTTCCACCCTTTTTTCTTGTCCACTAAATTCAGCCACTTAAAATAGGCTGTGATTCCGGTCATCACACTATTATCGGTTGAGTATTCGGCCTTGGGCAAAAGGTATCTGATGTTAGGTGTTTCCTTCTTAATTTTATTTTCCAGTTGCTTTCTCAGTTCTTTGTTGGCGGTAACTCCTCCGCCCAAAAGAACTGATTTTACCTTATAATCTTTGGCCGCTTTCATTGTTTTTTTTATCAAGACGTCAATTATGGCTGCCTGAATCTCATAAGATATTTCCCGTATGTATTCCTTTGTTTTCTTGGCTTTCGGAGAGCGGTTTTTAAATTCATAAAGGACAGCGGTTTTTAAACCGGAAAAAGAAAAATCGTAATCTTTGGTATAAATCATGGGACGCGGCAGTTGTATTTTATATTTTGTCTTTTGCCTTTTATATTTTGCAGCCTCGGCCGCAACCGCCGGGCCGCCGGGATACCCCAACCCTAAAATTCTGGCAGCCTTATCAAAGCATTCTCCGGCAGCATCGTCCCGCGTTTCCCCGATAACTTTATATTTGCCGATATTATCCATTAGAATCAGCTGCGTGTGTCCGCCGCTGACCACCAGACAAATGGCCGGGAACAAGAGTCTTTTATTTTGTATTTTGTATTTTTCATCCAGGAAATTAACCAGGATGTGGGCTTCAATATGGTTTACGGGGACAATAGGAACTTTTAATTTTTCGGCTAATTCTTCCGCAAAATTAATACCAGTCCACAAGCACGGTTCCAGGCCGGGACCTGCTGTCACGGCGATCAGATCCGGTTTCCTGAGCCCTAGTCTCCGTCCGGCTTTCAGAAGAGCTTTCCTGCAAACTACAGGCAGATTCTTTTTATGCTCCCTTTTTGCCAAGAAAGGATAAACCCCTCCGTATCGTTGGTGAAGTTTAATCTGGGAAGAGACGACATTGGACAAAATCTCAAAACGTCCGCACCCCCCTGCTTTTATGATGCTTACGGCGGTATCGTCGCAGCTTGTCTCTACGGACAGAATTATTAAATCGTTAAATCGTTTCATTTTTATATTCTTTCAGAAATCTTGATTTTTTTCAATTTTTCAATTAAAATATTGTCACTGGCCCCATCGTCTAGCCTGGTTCAGGACATCTGGTTTTCATCCAGAAGATCACCGGTTCAAATCCGGTTGGGGCCGCATGGAAAACAGTTATCTGACCCTCTCTTCCTCCAGAGATTTAAAAGATCCGAAAGAAAAGTTTATTTATAAGTGCTTTGAGGTTCTTCCCGCTTTTCTTTCCTGGGGGACTCTTCTTTTAGTTTTTATTCTGTCCTGGTCTGCTCCCGTGGTGGCAGCTGTTTTTATCATTATCTTTTCTTGCCTCTGGCTCTTTAGGGTTTTGTATTTATCTTTTCACCAGTTGGCGGGTTTTAGGATGATGAAGAGAAATCTTTCGGTTGACTGGCTTGGGAAAATTAAGAAATTAAATAATTGGCAAAATATTTTTCACTTGGTTGTTCTGCCAATGTACAGAGAAGATGTCGGTATTGTCAGATCTTCCTTTCGGTCGTTGGCAGGCTTGGAATACCCCAAAGACAAGATGATCGTGGTATTGGCTGTCGAGGAAAGGGGCGGCCAAGAAGCAAGAGAAACGGCCAAAGCCATTGAAAAAGAGTTCTCCGGAATTTTCTTTAGATTTTCAGTGGTCAGCCATCCGAAAGACATTGCCGGTGAGATGGCGGGAAAGGGTGCCAATGTCAGCTGGGCGATCAAAAAAGTGAAAGAATCGATTATTGATAAATTAGCCATTCCTTATGAAAATATTGTCGTTTCAAATTTTGACATTGATACCAGACCTTATCCGCATTACCTTGCTGCCCTAACTTGGCATTACTTGACTGCAGAAGACCCTTCAAGATGCAGTTTTCAGCCCATTCCGATTTACAATAACAATATCTGGCAGGCACCGGCTTTCTCTAGGGTTATTGCCACCTCCGGCACTTTCTGGCAGATGATGCAGCAGGAGAGGCCGGAACAATTAGTGACTTATTCTTCCCATTCCATGTCCTTTAAAGCTTTAATCGAGATAGGTTATCCCAACAATATTGTTTCCGACGATTCGCGCATTTTCTGGAAATCATACCTGGCTTATGCCGGAAACTATAAAGCTGTGCCTCTTTATTACCCGATTTCCATGGATGCGGTACTGGCTAAAAACCTGTTCAAAACAGCCGTGAATCAGTATAAGCAGCAGAGAAGGTGGGCTTGGGGCTGCGAAAATATCCCTTACGTCCTTTACGGCTTTCTGAAAAATAAAAAAATCCCTCCGGAAGAGAAAGTTCGTCACAGTCTCATTCTTCTGGACGGTTTTTGGTCTTGGGCGGTGGCAGCTCTTCTCATTTTCTTTTTGGGCTGGTTGCCCCTGATGGTGGGGGGAGAGGAGTTCAAGGTTACCCTTTTGTCTTACAATCTGCCCAGGACAACAAGTGCGATTATGACGATAGCCATGTCAGGCATGATAGTTTCGGCCATCCTAAGCATGCTTTTGTTGCCGCCACAGCCTAAAAAAAGCAGATGGAAGAAATTTTCCATGATCTTGCAGTGGCTGCTCTTGCCAGTCACTTTGATTGTTTTTGGGGCCCTGCCTGCCTTAGAAGCTCAAACAAGATTGGCTTTGGGCAGGTATCTTGGTTTTTGGGTGACGGAAAAAGTCAGAAAATAACTTTATTCAAGATGTATTTTTCTGTGGAATTCTTTCATCCTCGCCTTCAGAAGAGGATGGTTTTTAAATTCGGGATCCTGCTGTAAAATTGCTTTGGCTGCCTGCCTGGTTTTTTCGACCAGTTCAATATTCTTTAGAAAAGCCATAACCAAATCGGGTATGCCCCATTGCCTCTGGCCGGTCAGATCTCCCGGACCTCTTAATTTCAGATCCTTTTCCGCCAGTTCAAAGCCGTCTTGGGAAATTGTCATCGCTCTTAACCGCGGATTGCTGGAGAATTCGGAAAAGAGAAAACAATATGATTGGTATTCCCCCCTTCCCACTCTTCCTCTGAATTGGTGCAGCTGGGCCAGCCCGAACTTATCCGATCCTTCAATCATCATTATCGTGGCATTGGGAAAATCAATGCCTACCTCTATGACCGACGTTGAAACCAGAATGTCGGTTTTCCCGTTTCTGAAAGACTTGAGCGCCTTTTCTTTTTCTTCGGTTTTCATCCTGCCGTGGAGCATCGTCACCCTTAGATCAGGGAAAATTTCTTTTTTCAATTTTTCAAATTCTTCTTTAACGGCTTTTGCTTCCTGCCAGGAATAATTTCTCTCATTTAAAAATGGGGTTTGTTCTCCATTGGTTTTAGCAGAGGAGGGTTCGATTCTCGGACAGATTACAAATATTTGCCTTCCAGACTTTACTTCCTTTCTGATGAAATCATAGGCCTCGTTTCTTTTTGCGGGCGGAATTATTCTGGTGATTATTTTTTTTCTGCCCTTGGGCATTTCCTTTATCAAGGACAAATCCAAGTCTCCGTATATGGTTAAAGCAAGAGTGCGGGGGATGGGAGTGGCTGACATTGAAAGAAGATGAGGAAGAAAATCCTGCTTCTTTGCCAGATTCATCCTTTGTTCTATTCCGAATCTGTGCTGTTCGTCAATAATTACCAGTGCCAGTTTTTTGAATTCCACGGTTTTTTGCACCAAAGCGTGAGTGCCGACCAGAATGTCTATTTTGCCCTCCTTTGTCTTTTTGAGCAATTCATTTCTTTTGAGCTTTTTGCCGTCAACGAAATTTTCTTTTCCGGTAATCAGACCGATTTTCAGGTTGAATTTCTTTAAAGCCGTAATCAAAGTTTTATGATGCTGCTTTGCCAGAATCTCAGTAGGCGCCATTAAAGCTGCTTGGAAACCGGCCTTGACCGTATTGAGAGCTGCCATGACAGCCACCACGGTTTTTCCCGAGCCCACGTCTCCGTTCAGCAGCCGGTTCATGGGGGTGGGTTTTTCCATGTCTTTCAGGATTTGCCATGCGGATTTCCTTTGGTCAGACGTTAATTTAAAAGGAAGCAGGCTTACGAATTTTCTGATTGAATCAAGATTAATAGGAATACTCGCTGTTTTTTCTTTGGACAGGGATATTTTTTCTTTCAAAATCATCAAGGACAAATCAAAAAGCTCTTCAAAAACAAATCTTCTTCTGGCTAATTCCGCTTCCTTCAGAGAATCGGGAAAATGGATTTGCCAGATTGCCTTTTTCATTTCCAAAAGATTGTTTTCTTTCCTTATGCTTTCTGGCAGGGCTTCAGGGACAGCGTTTTTAAATTCAGTCAAAATCGGCTTAATAACGAATCTCAGCCATCTCGAGGACATGCCTTCGGTTTCAGGGTAAACAGGGATTAGTCTTCCCACGTGGGTTGAATCGTATTTTTCCCCGTTAATAAACTGCGCCGGGATTTTCTCATACGAAGGCGAAGAAAGATATTTTTTGCCGTTTTTTAAAGACATCTTGCCAGCCAAAAAAAGAAAATCACCGGGCTTAAAAGTGTTAATGAGGTAGGGCTGGTTAAACCAAGTTATCTTAAGGGTTCCTGTTCCATCCTGCAGCAGGGCTTCGGTAATTACCATTCTTCTTCTGAATATCCTTATGTTTTTAATTTTTGCTATTTTACCCTGCACACAGATCGTTTCCCCGATTCTCTCGCCAGCCGCAGATAAGGAAATCAAATTGGAAAAATCCTCGTAGCGGTGAGGAAAATGGAAAAGAAGATCCTTTACAGTCTTGACCCCCAATCTTTTTAATCTTCTTTGAGACTGGGGTCCGACCCGAGGGATTTCTTCTATGGGGGTAGAGAGATTCATGCTTAATGTTGGTGCGCCCGGCAGGATTCGAACCTGCGATCTCGAGATCCGCAATCTCGCGCTTTATCCGCTAAACTACGGGCGCAAATTATCAGGGGAGTTAGCTCGACAGATTAAAAATAGCACAAAATTACTAAAATTTCTATAGACAAGCTCTGTTAGTTTGATAATATGGAGATATGGCAGAGAAGATTAATTCTAAAAGAGTTGTTTTCTCAAAAGGAAGACAAAGAAGTTTTATTAATAAGATTCTTTCGAAAATTTCAGTTAAGGAAGCTGCTGAGTTTTGCAATCTTTCCGAAAGAACTATCAGGGATTGGCGACGCGAGAGATTTCTAATGAATTATGAGTCGTTTAAAATACTGGCGAAAAAGGCGGATTCTAAAATTCCAAATAATATAAAATTACGAGATAATTATTGGTATGTCTCTAAGGGTTCTTCTATCGGCGGAATAGCTGTATATAAAAAATACGGCAGAATTGGAGGTGATCCAGAATATCGAAAAAAGAAATGGCGTGAATGGTGGAGAAGGGAGGGAAGATACAGGAAGCATCCCATTATCAATATTACCAAATCAATTTCAAAGCCGAAATTCTCCAGCAACTTGGCTGAATTTACAGGAATTATTCTTGGAGACGGAGGTATCACCGAAAGACAAGTTAGAATTACTCTCCACGACAAAGATGACAGAGAATATGGCCAATTTGTTATTGGTTTAGCGAAGAAGTTATTTAATGTTCCCGTGGGTATCTCCCACGTGAAGAAGGATTCAGTTATTAATTATGTTATTTCACGGACGGAATTGGTTCGTTTTTGCACTGGGAAAATGGGTCTTAAAAAAGGTAATAAAATTAAACAGCAAGCAGATATCCCAAACTGGATAAAGAAAAATAAAAGCTATTGTCTATTTTGCCTAAGAGGTCTCATAGATACGGATGGGTGTATTTTTACGCATAGATATAAATCAAAGGGGAAATGGTACAGCTACAAAAAAATCGCTTTCACGAGTTTTTCTACCCCGCTTCTCAAAACAGTGTTTAAAATTTTTAAAAATAATGGATTTAATCCTAGATTTGCGCGAGGTATAGATGTTCGCCTTGACAGCACAGAAGATGTAAAAAGATATTTCAGCTTCATTGGTTCGAGTAATCCGAAGCACTTGAAGAGGTATGCGGAATAGGCTATTGTAAAAATGCAATTGGAGGAGTGCGGCGAATGGTAAGCCAGCAGTTTGCTAAACTGTAACCGTCTAAAAAGCGGTTTGTGGGTTCGAGTCCCACCTCCTCCGCCTTCTTCTATTGGGAGGGGTCGGATAGCGGCTTATTCCATCGGTTTTGAAAACCGACGTCCGCAAGGACTCGTGGGTTCGAATCCCACCCCCTCCGCCAACCAATCTTTTCCCGCTTGACTTTCCCCATCCCTTTATTAAAATTCATTAAAAGACAGCATAACAAATATAAAGGTCAAAACAATTTAAAGTAAAAATATATTTATGTCACTTTTAAAACAAATCTCTTTTATTTTATCCGTAGTAATTATGAGCTTAGGTGCAGGCTACCTGGCCATAGCCTGGACAGAACCCGGGCAAGCTCCTCCAGCTGGCAATGTCTCTGATCCTCTCAATGTCAGCCTGACCGCCCAATCCAAGGAAGGAGCCTTGGTCCTGGCCACCAACTCAGGAGTTACCACGGGCTTGATAGTTCAGTACGGCAAGGTGGGTATTGGTACGACCAATCCCCAGGCCAACCTGCATTCGCAAGCAACAACCATTCCTGCCATTTTCGGCCAAAGCACTGACGGCATTGGCGTGCGCGGCATAAGCACCAACTACTGGGCAGGATTTTTTGACACCAAGGTCTTTGTCGGCAGCAGTGCCAGCATAGGCACCCAGACCCCGCCAGCTGCCTCCGCCCTCCACGTGGTAGGCAACACCACGGTTACCGGCAACGTCGGTATCGGCACTGACAACCCCGCAGCCAAGCTGGAAGTAGTTGGCAACGTCATAGCTTCCGCTCCCACCGCAGACAACCACGCAGCCACCAAGGGATATGTGGATGCGCAGTCAGGGGGAGGATCTTGCTATATACGATGGGGGGCAACAACTTGTGCTTCTGGGTATACGGCAGTTTATACGGGTACTGCATGGTCGCCTTGGTCGGCTTGGATTTCTTCTGGGGGAGGGGCAGGGCTTTCACCATCACTTATTTGCGGTGTGCCTACTGCAAGTACCTACACTGTTGAAAGCGGGAGTTGGCAAATGTCTTATGGAAGAATGACTGTTGGATCTTGCGCTGTTTGTTGCAAATAAAGCCGTGTGCAGTTTTGGAGTTTGAATATTGTTTATCCGCGAGCCACAACAATGCCGATAATCTTTTCAGCACCAGCTTTTCTCAAGGCTTTGGCGCATTCTGCCATGGTGGCGCCAGTAAGGTAAAAATCATCTACCAGCAAGATTTTCTTTCCTTTTATCGTTTCAAGGTTTTGGCATATGAAGGCGTTTTCTACGCCTTCTTTCGTTTCTTTAACTCTGTTTAAGTCAGTTAATAATAAGGGAATTTTTAAAAAGTCAGTCAATCCCTTAGCCAATTCTTCTGCCTGGTTGAAGCCCCGCCACTTCAGCCTTTTTCTGTGTAGGGGTACGGGAATGAGCGTGAATTCGGAAAAATCCGGTTTATTGTCCGCTAACTGCAAATGGGCTACGATTAAAGAACAAAGGTTTTTTCCGAGCTCCCTGACAAAAGGCTCATACTTGAAATTACGGATTAATTTCCCGATTAAATGATTTTTATAGTCACAGGCCCAATAAAGATCATCGAGATTTTGAATGGGTGAGGGTCGGTGAAAACCGGATATATTAAGCAAGGCTTGGCAGTCTTGGCAAAGATAATCTCCTTCCCTTTTGCAGCTGAAACAGGTTTTGGGAAAAAGAATGTCAAAAATAAGGTTTTTAATTTTTATCCACATGGTTGTTTCTTTTTAATATAGTATAATATAAAAATACCGTTATGCTGAATCCCTTTCAAAGATTTTTATCCAAAAGGTTCTTGGGGATAGACGTGGGCACTTCCTACGTCAAGGTGGTGGAAATTTACAAATCCGGGCGTCTTAAGAAATTGGAAAATTACGGTCAGGTTTCCTCAGCTTTCTTCCAGAGGAGGCCGTTCCGGACTTCTGAAAAAAACACCCTTCGTCTTTCCAACCAGGATATTGCCAAGGCCATAATATCAATAATGGATGAGGCGGAAATAGAAACCAAACAAGCTATTTTCTCCATTCCGGATTTCTCATCCTTTTTCACCAGTTTTGATCTTCCGCCAATGACCAGGGAAGAATTGCCTGAGGCTGTTGGCTATGAGGCAAGGCAGCACATTCCTCTTCCCCTGGCCGAGGTGGTTCTTGACTGGCAAATTATAAAAAGCAGGCCAGTGGAAGGAAAAAAAATCAGCTTTAAGATTCTTTTGGTGGCAGTTCCCAACGATGTTGTCAGCCAGTATCAGGAGATCGCCAGGCTTTCTCAGTTGGAATTGGTTGCTTTGGAAGCAGAGGTTTTCAGCTTGATGAGGGCTTTAACGAAAAAAAATAACAATAAAGGAACAAATCCAGGCCCCGTGGCCATTATAGATATCGGTGCCAAAACTACCACCTGTACTATTGTCGACGAAGAAGTAATAAAGACGTCTCACAGCTTCGATATGTCGGGTAATGATTTAGCTGCCGCCCTTGCCAAAGAATTCGAGATTGATTTTAACGAAGCGGAAAAAATAAAGAAACAGTACGGCATCAGATCCGGCACGGAAGAGGATGGTCAGGCAGTAAGAGGAATTATGCTTCCGCTAGCCGAAGTTATCGTCAAAGAAATCAGAGGAGTCTTAGACAATTTTTACCAGCAGGAGAAAACAGAGGTAAAAAAGATAATAATAGCTGGCGGTACGGCTTTACTGCCCGGACTGAAAGATTATTTCAAGGAATCTTTCGCAGGAAAAGAAATAGAAATCGGCAATCCTTTTTCCGGCATTTCCTATCCGGCAGTTTAGAGAAAACCCTGGCGGGCATGGGACCGAGCTTTGCCATAGCAACGGGAGCGGCTCTCCGGGGGTTGCAAGGTTGAGTTAAATAGCATGTATATGGTAAGATAATATTATGGTAGAGATAATTCCAAAAGAAGCTCCGAAACCTTCAAAAGGATTAAGTGCGCTGTTTTATTTTGCCATTTTTCTTTTGTTTCTTTCTGTTGGCGGATATTTTGCTTTGAATAACTTTTTACAGAAAGCCGAAAGCGATTTGGCCTCTTTGAAATTGGAAGTTTCTCAGATTATGACTCCGGAGAAAACCGCCCTTGAGCAGGAAATTTTAACTTCCAAAAGAGAAATCGACAACTTTTCTTCCCTGGTCGAACAGCACCTTGAGCCGTCAATTGTTTTCGCCATTATCCAGCGAGTAACTCATCCCCAGGTCTGGTTTACCAGTTTAGATTTCGATCCTATCCAGAAGGTTTTTAAAGTTTCCGGAGAGACCCAAAGCTTTGAAAGTTTGGGGCAGCAGATTCTTATCATGGAAGGCGAAGAGACGATAGATGCGGTTGACTTGAAAACGGTTTCGATAAGCAAGGAAGGAGGAATTGAATTCGACATGTCTCTTTCCTTAAAAGCGGACGTTTTTTAGCAATCAACAGCTTATAAGTATGGATCAATTTAAAACTCAGAATAATTTTATCAATTTTGCCTCTATAGCTTCCGCCATATCTTTTCTTATTGTTATAGCTGTCGCGGTCTTGATTCTGTGGCCCAAATTCCAAGAACTGCAGACCCTTCAGGGCGACATTGAAAAGGAAAGAGCGGAAATCCAGCTGAAAAAAGAGTACGTTTTAATGCTTGATGAAGTTGAAGCCGAATTGGAAAGCAAAAAAGCAGAAGTTTCCAAAATCAGGACTGCGCTGCCTGCCAATCCTTCCGTTCCTTCTTTATTCAACTATCTTCAAAGAACGGCTTCTGGCTCGGGTTTAATCCTAACAGAGATAAGTCCTTTTACCGTTTCTTCATCTGCGGTATTTACCAATCTTAGAGAAACTGTTTTCAGTATCAAAGCCGCCGGCCCTTACCCTTCTTTCAAAAACTTGATTTCAACTCTGGAAAAATCAGCCAGACTGATTGAAGTGGAAAGCATTTCCCTTTCTTCGGGTCAGGATGAATCTTTTGATTTTAACTTAAAATTAAAAACATTTAGCTATTAGCTAAACCAGTTATGGCAATCGTTTTCACCAATCAAAAAAAAGTCAGAGAGTTTTAATTGTTTTTTCTGTTTTGATAATTCTGGTCAGTGCTGTGGTTTTCTGGTGGGCGTTTTTGAGAGAGGAAGCGCCTTATGTTCCTCCCGAAATTGTTTTACCGCCGTCCAGAGACATAAAAATTAACTTTGAGGCCTTGGAAAAGGCAAAGGAATTCTGGCTTTATACAGAGATCCAGCCTTTTAAAGGGGTTACTCCCACTGACGGTGAGGGCGGACTGGTGGAAATAAAAATAGGCAGAGAAAATCCGTTCATTCCTTATTAATCAAGTTTTAGTCTAGGGAAAACAAAGACGAGATTTATCTCATCGATTATAATATATGTCGTTATTGAAACAGCTTGCCCAAAAAGGACTAATAAAAGACAAGGAAAAGATCGCTTCTCTCGAGTATGAGATTAAAGAATCAGGCAAAAGGGAAGAAGATTTAATCTTAAAAGAAGGAATTGTCCATGAGTCGGTATTATACGGTCTTAAAAGTGAACTCCTTAATATCCCTCTCAGGGAAGTAACGGCTGATCAGGTTCCTCTGGAAACTTTGGGATTGATTCCGGAAGAGACATCCAAATATTATCAGATGATCCCCATCAGCAAGACAGAAGAGTTTTTAGAAGTGGGGATGGTCTATCCTGATGACTTGAAAGCGCGGGAGGCGTTGAAGTTCCTTGCCAGACAAGGAGCTTTTAGTTACAAGGTTGCCCTGATTACGCCGACCACCTTCAACAACTTATTGAAGCAATATCGGGACTTAAAGAGAGAGGTGGGCATGGCCTTGGAGGAGTTGGAAACTGAGCTGAAAACGGAAACGGTGAAAATGAAAACTTCGAGCGCAGAGTTTGAAAGAATGGCGGAGGAGGCTCCCATCACCAAAATCGTGGCGGTCATCCTCAGGCATGCGGTAGACGGTGAAGCCTCCGACATTCACATTGAACCAACAAGGGAAAAGTTAAGGGTAAGATTCAGGCAGCTGGGAGCTTTGCATCCGTCAATATTCCTGCCTCTGAGGGTTCATCCTGCCGTTATTGCCAGAATAAAGATCATTTCCGGCTTGAAGATCGACGAGACAAGGATTCCCCAGGACGGAAGATTTTCCACCAAGCTTAATGAAAAAATTATTGATTTTCGTGTTTCTACCTTTCCCACCACCATGGGAGAAAAAGTAGCGATAAGAGTTTTGGATCCCTCAGCCGGTCTTAAGGGATTTGAGCAACTGGGGCTTGAGGGTAAAAACCTGGATGCGATAAAGGATGGAATCTCAAAACCTTACGGCTTGATACTGGCTACCGGTCCTACTGGCTCGGGAAAGACGACCACCCTATACGCTATTTTGCAGCTCTTGAACAAAGAAGGGGTTAACATAGTGACCTTGGAAGACCCGGTAGAATACTTTATTGAAAATATCAATCAGTCTCAGGTAAAACCAGATATCGGTTATGATTTCGCTTCTGGCTTGCGCCAAATATTAAGGCAAGACCCTGATATTATCATGGTTGGAGAGATTAGGGACGAGGAAACGGCCAGCCTGGTTACTCACGCCGCCCTGACTGGTCATATCGTGCTTTCTACCCTGCACACGAACAATGCCTTGGGAGTGGTTCCCAGGTTAATCGATATGGGTATCAGGCCTTATCTGATTCCGCCGTCCCTGCAGCTGGCCATAGCACAGAGATTGGTCAGAAGGCTATGCGACAACTGTAAGCAAAAAATAGAGCCGGATCAAAAAATCAGGGAACTTCTTTCAAGAGAGATCGAAAAGCTTCCTCCGGAGATAGTGAGTTCGCTCAAGATAGAGAAACCGTTAAGCGTTTTTATCAATAATCCGAAGGGCTGCGCAAAATGCAATAAAACCGGGTATTCGGGCAGAATCGGCGTGTTCGAGGCCTTAACGATGACTCCCTCTCTTTCCAGCATCATCCTAAGGGAGCCTTCCGAAGAGGAGATAAGAAAAGAGGCAGAGGCTCAGAAGATGATTACCATGAAGCAGGACGGCATCATAAAAATATTAAAAGGGGTTACTACTGTCGAAGAAATTATGCGGGTAACGGAAGAGAAATAATTTTAATTTATTCCAATGGAAAACTACAAAGCGCAGCTGGAAGAATTACTCGAGTTGACCATAGAAGAGGAAGCATCTGATCTCCATTTGTCTTTTAACCATGAGCCGGCCTTGAGAATGTCCGGCAATTTGATCCCCTTGGCGAAAAGCAAGAAATTGTCTTCAGGAGATATACGGGGGATAGCCCAAGTTTTGTTGGGGGACGATCAATATCAAAGGCTGTTGAGAGAAAAGGAAATTGACTTTTCCTATAATTTTAGAGATAAAGCCCGTTTCAGGATAAATATCTTTTTCCAGAGAGGAGAAATTTCAATAGCTTTGAGATTGGTTCCGACCGGAATCAAAACGATAGAGGAATTGAATTTACCTCCTATTTTACATGAATTTACTAAGGCTACTCAGGGCTTTGTGGTTGTTGCAGGCCCTTCCAGCCAGGGTAAGTCAACTACCCTGGCCGCTCTGGTAGATGAAATAAACCATACTAGGACCGACCACATCGTTACCATTGAGGATCCGATTGAGTATCTTTTTAAAAACAATAAGAGCATCATTGATCAAAGAGAAGTTTATCAGGACACCTTGAGTTTTGCCCGAGCTTTGAAATCAACTTTCCGTCAGGACCCTGACGTTATCATGGTCGGGGAGATGAGGGATCCAGAAACCATGGCAACCACCATTACGGCGGCCGAAACAGGGCATTTGGTTTTTGCCACTCTGCATACCAATTCCGCCAGCCAGACAGTCCACCGCATAGTCGATTCTTTCCCCTCCGGACAACAGGATCAAGTCAGGGCTCAATTGTCAGGCTCCCTGCTCGGAGTAATCTCTCAGCGCTTGATTCCCCGGCTTTCGGGAGGCCTTATCCCGGCCTGCGAGGTGATGATTGCCAATCCGGCGGTTGCCAACCTGATTCGGGAAAATAAGATTCACGAATTACCTTTGGTTATCGAAACTTCCGGGGAAAGAGGAATGATCTCTTTGAACAGGGCCTTAGCCAACCTGGTAAGGAGCAAAGAAATATCAATGGAGAACGCTCTCAGTTTTTCTCTCAACCCGGCAGAATTAAAAATGTTAACCAGATAAGCTAATGAAATTCAATTATCAAGCGCGCACAAAAAATGGAGAGGTCCATACGGGGCAGATTGAGGCTTCCTCAAAAGAGTCTGCTGCCTCTCTTCTGCAGGGGAGAGGGCTTTATGTCACCTTTCTTGAAGGGGCAACCCCTCCTCTTTATGCCAGAAGAATAGCTTTGTTCGAGAGGATCAGCAGGCAAGACTTGGCATTGTTCTCTCGCCAGCTGGCAATTATGTTCAAATCCAAGGTTCCGCTTATCGAGGCTTTGGAAGTGCTTTCTAGCCAAACAAAAAATATTGATTTCAAAGAGAAGATTTTTAAAATTTCAGAAAAGGTAGAGGGGGGGGTTGCTTTTTCGCAGTCACTCGCTCTTTACCCCAAGATTTTTTCACCTTTTTATATCGCCATGGTCAAATCAGGCGAGGTTTCCGGTAAGCTTTCCGAAGTCTTGAATTACTTAGCCGATCACCAGGAAAGAGAATACCACTTGACGTCCAAGGCTAAGGGAGCCATGATTTATCCTTCTTTGATTCTTATCGTTATCGTCTTGGTCATTGCCTTATTGGTAGTTTTTGTCATCCCTAACTTGGTGAGCGTATTGGAAGCCGGCGGACAGGAACTTCCTGTTGCCACAAAGGCGGTTATAGCCTTGGCTGATTTTTCCAGAAGCTGGGGTTGGCTGGTCTTATTAATAGCTGGAGTTTCGATTTTCTCACTGATCAGGTATTATGCAACCGAAAAAGGAAAAGCTTTTTTTGACAAGCTTTTTCTCAGGCTTCCCATTTTCGGCTCATTCTTAAAAATGGTTTATATCAGCCGTTTTGCCGAAAATCTTTCAACGCTTATTGCCGGAGGCCTGCCCATCGTTCAGTCTTTAGAAGTGGTGGGAGACATTATCGGAAACGTTTCTTATAAAAACGCAATTTTGACCGCTAGGGATGAGGTTAGAAAAGGGGAAATGATATCTTCCACCCTGAACCAGTTTCCTGAGCTATTCTCACCGGTCTTTGTCCAGATGGTTCTGGTCGGAGAAAAAACAGGAACTATAGATACGACCCTGATAAATATCGTTGATTTTTATCAAAAAGAGGTGGACAGGGCCATTGACGGCATTATTGGAGTTTTGGAGCCGATTTTAATAGTATTCTTGGGCGTGGTGGTGGGTGGAATCATGTTAGCTGTTTTAATGCCGATTTATCAGTCAATCAGCCTTTAGGCGGGCGACAGCTTTTTGAAAATAAAGTTTCGCTTTTTCCGTTCTTGTGATAATATAAAGCATAATGTTGTCAAAGAATTTTTCAGAAAAGAAAAGATTTGTTCCGGGTTCAGTAAATGGTTTCACCTTGGTTGAGCTTTTGGTCGTTATTGCCATCATTGGTTTATTGGCTGTCATTGTCCTGGTGGTATTGGGACCGGCAAGAGAGCAGTCCAGGGATGCTAAGGGTGAATCAGACTTGAGGATGATGATGACGGCCTTTGAAATAAAATATCACGACAACGGACAGTATCCTAATTTACCGGATGCGCTTACCAATATTCCTAGTGATGATACGAGCCTATCGCCCTATTTGATTTCGACTCCTCATACTAACGGTGGCAGAACTTATCAATGGTATGACGATGGAAATGATCAGAAATTCTGTGTTCTTTTCCAGTACGAAATAAAGCCGGGGTATTTTACCTGCAGCTACCGCGGCTGCCAGGTTAACGATTCGGCCGTTTGTCCCGGCCTCTGATAAAAAACAATAACAAGGTCGAATTTATTTATAAACAAAAAGACAATCACAATACCATGATTCAAAATCTTAGCAAAAAACACACAGGTTTCACCTTGGTTGAGTTGCTGGTGGTTATCGCCATTATCGGGTTGTTATCCACCATTGTCTTGGTTTCTTTCGGACCAGTCAGGAATCAGGCCAGGGATACGGCTATCAAAGCCAATATGTCGCAGATGAGATTGGCGGCCGAGATAAAATATGTCAATGACGCCACTTACGTGACCACAACAACCAGGTCTGATTTTATTGCGGCCAAAGCTGCCGCGCAAGCTGCCGGCGGAGGTAGTTATGCGGAGAACTGGGCAGCTGGCACCTATTGTTTCCAATTTTCTTTGCCCGGTGGCGGAAGTTGGTGCATAGACAGCACAGGTTATATAGGAAGTGCGAATATTACCTGCAATGGTACTCAGCCTACCAGATGTGCTGCGACCTAAACATTTTTTCTGTCTTGAGGAAGCTAAGCTAGGATAGCCTCTGCTTCAGAATAACCCAAACGCCCTGCAAGCCGTCTTTCCAGTTGATTTTTTTCCCTTGCTGAGAGTTGCGAGGATAATAATTAATCGGCACTTCTCTGATCTTGCATCCTTTCTTTAAGGCTTTGCAGGTTACTTCTTCACAGAAAGCGAAACCCGGTTCTTCCAGTTTGATATTCTTCAGGGTTTCTTTCTTGAAAACCTTATAGCAGGTGTTGATGTCGGTTAATTTTACCCCGAAGAGCAGATTTAAGATGAAAGTTAAAAATCTCCCGCCCCAATAAAAGCTGACAGAGGAGCGGGGATTTTTTTTTAAGTTTCTGGAACCGTAAACTATGTCCGCCTCGTTTTTGAGCAGAGGTTTCAGCAGTGCAGGATAGTCTCTGGGGTCGTATTCCAAATCAGCGTCCTGAATCAAAATGAAATCACCCGTAGCGTATTTTAAGCCTGTTTTTATTGCTGCCCCCTTGCCTTGATTTTTTTGATGATTTAATAAAAGAAAATTGTTTCTGTACTTTGATTCTTCCAGTATCTTTTCCGTATTGTCTGCAGAGGCGTCGTTGATGACGATGACTTCTTTTTCCGTCGGGCAGGGAGCCAAAAAAACTCTTGAAATTAACTCTCTTATTGTTTCCTCTTCGTTGTAAGCAGGGATAATGATTGATATCTTCATGGGTTGTTTTTATTTTCGGGCCACTGCCAGAGTATTGAAGCCCAGGCAGAATTGTTTTAACTTTATCATTTTAAAATTGTATTTTTTGGATAGTTTAATTAGTTCTTGCTTGGAATAATAATGTTTGTGTTCTTTTATCTCTCTTGAGGAAATAATACCCAATTTAAAAGCTAGAAACTCCAGTAGCGGCTTGCTTGAGGGCGTCGGAGTGGTCAGGATAAACAACCCTTTCCTTTTTAGTATCCTTCCAGCTTCGTTAAAAATGAAATCGGGCGATTCTAGGTGTTCCAAAACGGCCAAAAACAGAATAGCATCAAACCGCTCGTTTTTAAAGGGTAATGGTTTCGCAATGTCTCCGCGTATGAAGCGTAAATTTCCCTTTTTGTAATCAGAAGATTCTTTGTCTATACCGTAACCCTCTTTGATTTTTAGGGATAAGGCTTCCAGGATACTTCCGTCGCCGCAACCCAGATCGCAAACAACGTCATTCTTTTTGAGATAAGGAGATATCTCCCTCAGTCTTAGATGGCGGATGAATTTATCCAATAAATTAAATTCTTGTTGGGGCACGATTTTGTGATTATTTTAATTTAGAAATTAACGTTGATTTCTTTTCCCTCCAGCACTTCTTCTTCTGAGACATTCACCGTTATCCCGACACCGTTGATTTTTATTTCGTAAGGGTCTGCGAAAACTCCAAACTTGGTTTCGTTTTCCAGCCAACCGTCTTTGCCGAAAGTGGAATAGGGCACGGTAAACTCAAAAGTGCCGTCTTTTACTTCAAGATTTTGCCTGTAAATGAATTCTCTGTCCCGATTCGTCTTAATCTTGGTGGAAATTTCGACTGCGGTTCCTTGGAGAGTCTCACCTTTGATTTTAGCTCCTTTGACGTATTCGAAAACCTTGATCATGGTTACGTTATTTTTAAGATTGTCTTTTTCTTCGTCAAAAAGAGAGGGAACCATCAGTGTTTTAGATTCGTAAACCAGCCGGAAATTGTCAAGATGTTTTATGTAAAGATTCTGTTCCGGTTCTTCCTCTTTGGGATGTTGTTTTTGTCTGCCATCAAGAAAATGGAGACGGAATATCATTGATTGATAGTATTCTTCGGCGGAGGCGCTTGATTTTTTGTTTGCCCAGAGCTGTTTAGAGTAAAATCCTTCTTCCACTCCAGCGCTGGCATAATCGGTAATAACATATTTCGTTTTCAGTTCCTGCAAGAACTCCGTCGCCTTTTCCTCATCCGTCTCAATAAAAAAAGTAGTTTCCCCGGGCTCGGTAACTTCGCCTGTGCTTCCCAGTCCTTGCTGGAAAGGGTTGGCATTGGGCAGGCGATGGCCATAATAAGTTATTATGTGGCCGAGATCCCAGGTGGCAAGTACGCCGTAGGCCGTTTCCGGATAGGGATAGGGGTCAATTTTGCCGGTTTGCGAATTGAATTCCGGCTCTTCGTAATAAGCATAATAATCTAATCCCGGGTCGGGCGTATTGCTTCTTACCCATTCCAAGGTCTCGTACCAGTCTTCGTGTTTCTGGATAATGTCAAAGGCGCCGACTCGCAGTGCGCCGTTTATGATTTTCGGAAGATTATTTGGGAAACTTTCCGTAAGATTGAAAGGAAAAGGATAAAAAACAAAGAAGGCGAGGTTAAACAGTAAAAGAACAGAGCCCCATCTCAGGTAGCTCTTATGAGGCGAGTTTTTTGAATTTTTCCAGCCGGAAATGGCAAACCTTATTCCTTTTACAGCCAGGAACCCGCAAAGCAGCGAGACATTGATCGAAAGATAATAACTGAATCTGCCCTGGCCAACGGCTGAAATTAAAACGCCGGTCATCAAAACAATAATCAAGAACCAAATTATCATCAGAAGATTTTCCGGCCTCCTTTTTCTTACGAAATCGTAAATTATGATACCCAGGGACAGAAAAGAAATATAAAATAAGTAGCCAAAGGTCTCAATGGCTGATTTTAAATCAAGGGGGCGCATTTCATTTACTATCATCCTGGCCAATTCGTGACCGACCATGCCGATCTTCGTTGCTTGGAAACTTTCTATTATCGCCAAAAACATCGGCTCGAAGGCAATCCTTAGCAGTGATAAAAGAAAAAAGCCCAAAAACCCAAGCATGACCGGCAGTGTCCAGAAGCTTAATTTTGCTTTTTTAACGAATCTGCCAAGCAGCCAGACGCTTAAAAATCCCACTATTCCCAAGACCAAGGAACCATAGTGCCGAATATTATAGAGGCTGGCATTGTAAATATCGGGATGACTTGCAAAGGGCAGGATCATAAAGAAGGCAATCAAAAAAATAAGACCACCTGCGGCCAGCAGCCAGTCTTGCGATCTTCCCGATAAATACTCGATTAGGTAATAGAGAATTATAAAAGAGAATATGATGAAAAGGAAGAGCAGGGCGCCATTCCAGGTCAGGAAATAGAGTCCAAGGCCCCCGCCAGCCAGGGCCGCCCATAGCCAGAAATTCTTTTTGCCGTAATTCTTAATGGTAAGAATCAAAAATAGTATGGCTAAGCTGGAAAAAAGAACTTCTGCTTGGTGGTGATCGGTGGCTCCCAGCAGCGATCTGAACAAAAAAGGTTGGGATACGGCCATTAAAAAAGCGGAAAAGAGACCTGCCCATCTACTCCAGAGAACCTTGCCGATAAAATAGGTGATAATAACAGTAAGGCCGCTAAGGATCGGAGGATAAAAAGGGGCGATTTTGTTGATTATTTCCAGCGTGGGTTGTCCAAGACTGACGAGCCAGATAACTGCAGCAATTAAAAAATCATAAAGAGGGGCAAAATGTATGTAGGTGCCGTAAGGAAAATAAGTAAAGGGATCGAAAAAGATGCCTTTGGGGAAGTGGTTTCCCAAAAGCATATTCTCCACCAGCCTCATGTGGTAGACGCCATCATCCCCCGCATATCTCAGCGGTTCCTGGAAAAAACTGTTCCATGGCAAATCAATACTCAAAAAAAAAGCGAGGCTGATAATGTGAAACAACAAAGCGGGGACAATGATTTTCTTTAAGATTGATATTGCCATTAGATATATATTATCAGGCGAAAAATCAAAGAGCAAATTAAAAGTTTTACCATTAGCCTTTGTTTTTATTCTTTAATAAAGGTAAAATGAAGCAATGTTAGATCAGCTTTTATTTTTGTCCGTTTTTCTCTTGGGGGCTATCGTCGGCTCTTTCTTGAATTGCGTCATTTATCGGCTGGAGACCGGGGGGAATTTTTTAAAGGGCAGGTCTTTTTGTCCTCTTTGCAAGAAAGAGCTTGCCTGGCAGGACTTGTTTCCCATTTTCAGCTTTATATTTTTAAAAGGAAAATGCAGGTATTGCCAGCAAAAAATATCTTGGCAATATCCTCTTGTGGAAATAGCTGCCGGAACAATTTTTTTATTGGTTTTTAAGCTGTTTTTTTTGAATAGCGAGGTTTTGCTGGCTGATTGCCTGGGTTTGCTCTATTATTGGACGATTGCCGCATTTTTAATCGTTATTTTCGTTTACGATTTAAAGCATTATATTATTCCGGACAAAATAATTTATCCTGCAATAATAGTGTCTGGCGCTTGGTATCTGATATCCGGTATTTTTTTCAATTCATATGCAGGATACGGAATGTTAAATACGGCGTATGCGGCATTGGGAGCTGCTGCATTTTTTCTGTTCATTGTCTTGGTGTCGCGCGGCAGGTGGATGGGGGCGGGAGACATAAAATTGGCTTTTTTGATGGGGCTAATCTTGGGCTGGCCCGGCATTTTGGCAGCCTTGCTTTTGGCTTTTTATCTTGGAGCTATCATTGGAGTGGGCTTGATGATTTTAAAAAAGAAAGAATTGAAATCGGAGGTTCCTTTCGCCCCTTTTTTGGTTGTAGGTACTTTTCTTATTCTGTTCTGGGAAAATGAGTTGCTTGATTGGTATCAGGCGATATTTTTGCTAAAATAGATAAATGGATAAAGATTCGTTAAAAAATGACAAAGAAGCAGCTCTGGGCAGATCAGAGGGTTTTACTTTGACAGAATTATTGGTGGTAATCAGCATTATTGCCGTGGTTTCCACTGTTGTTTTTGCCAATTACAGACAAGGCGAAAAACAATTCAGCCTGCAGCGTTCTTCTTTCGGATTGGTTCAGGGCATAAGAAGCGCTCAGAATATGGCTATGGGGGCTCATTTGGTCGGAGGAGTGGTTCCTGAAGGATATGGAGTTTACTTCAATCTGGCCGTGCCCAGCCAGTATGTTTTATTCGCCGATAACGGAGACGGTCTCTATGGCACAGGCGATACGGATATAGATACTTTACAGCTGGAAACCGGCATTACCATTACCAATCTCTCTACGGGCGGAACTTTAATCGTTGTTTTCTTTCCCCCTGATCCCAGCGTGCTGATTTCGGGCAACGAGGGGATCACTTCTGCTTCAATAACCATCAATTACGATGGCGGTCCGGCGAAAATAGTCAGCGTGAATAAAGTAGGCTTAATTGAAGCTCAATAAAAATGGGTGCAACAAACAAAAACGCCTTCACTGTCTTGGAAGTCATTATAGCTATTTTTATTCTAAACTTGGCTGTTTTCGGCACCTTTATCTTAATTCAGCAGACATTGATCGGTGCATCTTTGAACCAGTTGCAGCTCACCGCTTACTATCTTGGCCAGGAGGGAATGGAAATTGTCAGAAACATCAGAGACACAAACTGGCTTAAGAGACAGGAATGGACAACGGGTTTGGCGGTGGGCAATGGCTGGCAGGAAGCAGATTACCAGTCAACGGCCTTGGTTACTTCCCAAAGCAGAAATTTCCAAGTCGATTCAAACGGTTTTTATAATTATTCCAGCGGTGATAATACGGTATTCAAAAGAAGAATCAGGATTATCCCAGTCACCGGTTATCTGCAGGTTGAGGTTATTGTTGATTGGACAGACAGGGGAAAAGATTACAACATAGAGGTTATCGATTTTTTATATAACTGGTATGCAAGCTAAAAAAGGATTTACCTTAATAGAGGTTTTGGTGGCTGTGGCGATTTTCAGTATGATGATTAGTATCTTCACCGGATTTCTTGCCAGTTCTATCACTAACCAGCAGAGAGCCTTGTCATCCCAGGAATTGATAAGCAGTGTTTCTTACAATCTAGAATATATGAGCAGGGCCATAAGGATGGCGAAAAAAGACCATGCAGGAGGCTGTCTTACCACAGTTGGGGCGAAATACAATTATGAAACCAATGTTAACAGCGACAGAATAAGATTTTTGAACTATCTGGATAAATGTCAGGAATTTTTTCTGGACGGAGATGTCTTAAAAGAGCGCAAATCAGCTGACAATACGGCTGCCAATTTCGGTGCGGCTTTGCCCTTAACTCCTTCTGCGCTCAGCATTATTTCTTTTAAATTGGGTCCCTCAAGTTCATGGGGCCAGGACCAGCTAACGCAGCCCAGGGTGACTTTTTCTTTGTTGATGGAAGGAAGAGACGGGGGGGAAGATCCTGCCTCAATGAATATTCAAACAACGATATCTCAAAGAAATTTAAACAGAATTTACTAAAATGCGGATTATGAATCAAAAAGGAGTTGCGGTCTTATACGTAATTTTCGTTGTTACCATCCTCTTGGCAATTTCTTTTGGAATCAGCGGAATTTTAATCTCTCAGATAAAAATGCTTGGCGAGATCGGCCATTCGGTCGTCGCTTTTTACGCGGCCGATACGGGTATTGAAAAAGTTCTGGTTGACCGCCAGGCTCCCAATTTAACTCCTTATTATTACGACGGTTCCTTGGATAACGGCGCCACTTATACGGTTTCCGTAATCCAGGGAGGCAGTCCGGGTTGCGGTTCAGGCTTTTATTACTGTATAAAAGCAATCGGCGCTTATCAAAACACGAAAAGGGCAATTGAGATTAATTATTAACCGATTCCCGTCAGAATATATTCTGGCGGGATGAAGTTAGGGAAGCAAGAATCAGACCCTCTCTAACAAGAGGATTTTTTGATATAATATAAATATGGAGAAAGAAGAAGTAAAAAAAAGAATTGGGAAATTGAAGGAGTTAATTAGCCATCACAGGTTTTTATATCACGTTTATGACAGGCAGGAAATTCCTGACGAGGCTTTTGACTCTTTAAAGCATGAACTTTATAAGCTTGAACAGCAATTCCCGGAATTCATCACTCCCGATTCTCCGACTCAGAGAGTGGGAGGCAAGCCTTTGGAAAAATTCAAGAAGGTGAGGCACGGCAAACCCATGCTTTCCCTGGAGGATATTTTTACAGAAGAAGAGCTTAGGGATTGGGAAAGCTATCTCAAAAGGTTGGAACCATCCGCCGAGCTGGAATATTTCGCCGAGCTGAAAGTCGATGGTTTTGCTGTCACTTTAATTTACGAAAAAGGCATATTGCTTACAGGAGCCACTAGGGGAGACGGTCGAATCGGGGAGGAGGTAACGCAAAATCTGAAAACAATTGAGAGCATTCCTTTGAAATTGAATTTGGAGAAAGGTGCAGTCGGAGAAAGCCTGGGAAGCTCAATCATAAAAGACAGGGTTGAAATCAGGGGGGAGGTTTATATGGAAAAAGCTGATTTTGAAAAGCTAAACAAGCAATCGGAGAAAGAGG